>Ga0307379_10008336_pt1 | contig 13986 bp, 4 predicted proteins | sample UN2MG_FD_202237 | JGI IMG/M metagenome (GOLD analysis project Ga0307379, IMG submission 202237) | Soil microbial communities from Risofladan, Vaasa, Finland - UN-2 | ecosystem: Environmental > Terrestrial > Soil > Coastal area > Acid sulfate soil | place: Finland: Risofladan, Vaasa | collected...
ACTTCAAATGGTCCATCGAATACAGGTGGTCTTTCCAGCGCGTGTCGAGCGTGTGGAGCACCAGCACGGAGATCGACCGCAGGAAGCCGTACTTGCCGAGCTGGCGTTTGCGCAGCGCAAAAGCATGACCGGCCACCTCGTGGAGGAAGGTCTTCAGCTCGGGCTTGCTCTTCTTGCTGAGCTGGAATGGCGAGATGCCGAGGTTGAACTTCTGGTTCATCCTCAGGGCCAGCGAGTTATAGTTGCGGCCCGGCGCCGACAGCTCGCATTCGATCACTACCGAGGCGGCGTTTGCCACCACCGCCGGCACCACCTCCTCCTTCGCGCGGTCCTTGTAGCCATCGTTTGCGATCTTCGCAAAATAGTCGATGATCTCTTCGCGCGTTTCTTCCTGGAATGAGCCGATGTCGAACCGGATCGGCAATCTTGCGTTGCTGATCCATGAGTCGATGGTTTCGTAGTTCCAGTTTTCGATGAAGCTGCCGGATGTGCAGAAACTGAGGATGGCATCAACGACGTCGTCGGCAACCTTCTCGATGCTGCGCTTGGCATAGTTTGCCGCGGCCGTTTCGAGGATGTAATCCTTCACGGCCTGATCGCCCGATTCGAGCCTGCTTTCGAGCTCGGTGCGCGAGAGGCTCAGCTTGAAGGCCTTCGCGGCCCAGTCGGCCACGCGCGTCTCGTCGAAGTCCTCGGTGTTTGATGCCACGCTGATGAATGCATCGATGGTCTCGCCTATCAGCTCGCGTGCGGCCACGGCGGGGTCGTCGGTGGCGGCGGAGTAGACGGCGGTTTTCTCTTCGATCAGCCTCGTGCGGAGGTCGGCCTTGCGCTTGTCTGCTATCTTGCGCACGTCGGCTTCGATCGTTGTGCAGATGTTGAAGAAGAATTGGTTTTGCGCCCAGCCGGCAAGCGACGCATACCCGCGCTCGCCCGCGAAGAGCGGCGAGTTCAGGAACGTGCTGACGGCCGCACGCACGAACCTTTCGACCACTTCCTCCCTGCTCTCGTTCTCGTGAGCGCGCCTTGCCTGCACGCCGAGCGCCTGGCGGAACTCCGCCAGTGTGAGGCCCTGCCAATCGCGCTGGTCAACGCGGTAGCCGAACGGCTCGAGCCAATCGCGCACGGCCGTGAAAACGGCGTTCGATTCGGCCTTGTCGTCAACGAATTGCTCGATGGCCCGCGCGATCGAGTTGTTTATCATCTCGAGAACCATCAGCTCGACCGTCTCGGCGTCGATCTCGTATTTCACCTCGGCCGGCACGCGGCCAACGAGGAATGAGATGAGCTCGGCGTATGACATCTTGGTCATTTCGAAGGGCGACAGCCGCACGCCGTAGCGTTCCTCGAATGCGGCCGCGAGGCCGATCAGGTTGCGGTCGTCCGACGATAGATCATCGCGGAGGTAGCTTTCAACCTCGATGAGTGCAAGCTCGCCGGCGGTCCTCTTTTCCGCGTCGAATTTCTCCGTCATTGCCTGCAATGCCCGCTCGACGGCGCTGTTCTTCAGGTCTGCAAACAGGGCCTGAATCTGCGTTGTATCGAGCGCAGCATCCAAGCGGCGCCGCGCCCACAGGGCAATGCGGTCCGGCCGGGCATTTGATCTGTATAGCGGCGATTGCAGGTAAAGCCCGAGCACCGGAAGCGTGAGCTTCGCCACCACCGCGTCCAGCGGCATCCCGCGAAAAGCCTCCATCGCCTTGTGCAGGATCAGCTCCTCCTGCTTATCGCGCTTGCGGCTGATCGGGTCCCATTCGGCCACGGGGATGCTCACGCCAAACGCTTCGGCCCAGTGGCGCACGTGCGAGTAATCCCACGCGTTGCCGCCGGCGATCAGCGGAAGATCGGTGATGAGGCCGGCCGCCACCCAGTCGCCAAGGTAGGCTTCGAGGCCCTTCTCGTTTGCGGCCTGGAGGGCTTGGGCCACGATGAAATCCGTGAGGGCTTTGTCGGCCTGGCGAACAAGTTCATCGACGGACAGCTCAACGCCGCGGCGTGCGGCCCACTCGCGGATCGGGTCGAGCTGCCAGGTGGACGGGTGCAGATCGGCGCTGATCCAATCGTGCAGGCTGGTCTCGATCCAGCGGCGAAGGTAGTCGTTGCCAAGCTTCACGCGCTGCGGCTCGGTTCCGTTGCGGATTATGTCGGCGAAGGCCTTTTCGCCGGCGGAAAACCATTGCTCGGCCGAGAGATTCACGCCGAACGCCTCGATCTTCCGTTGCAGCGGCTCGAAGTTCCGCCGGTTCACCAGCTCGCCTTCCGGCGCCTTTCGCAGCTTTTCGGAGATGAAGTGCGCGGCAAGCTGCTCGACGGCCTGGCGCACGTCAACGGCGATCATTGCGTTCAGCACCTTTTGGCGCATGCTGTAGACCACATTGCGCTGCTGGTCCATCACCTCGTCGTATTCGAGCAGCGATTTTCTGATCTCGAAGTTGTACTGCTCCACCTTCCGCTGTGCGCGTTCGATTGCTCGGCTGACCATAGCCGACTCGATCTGCTGCCCTTCGCCGAAGCCGGCGCGCGCCATGAAGCCGCGAACCCACGGGCCCATGAATATCCGCATGAGATCGTCTTCGAGCGAAAGGAAGAACCTCGACGAGCCGGGGTCGCCCTGGCGGCCCGCGCGGCCACGGAGCTGGTTGTCGATGCGGCGGGCCTCGTGGCGCTCGGTGCCCACGATATGCAGCCCGCAGGGGAGGTTTTCGATGCCGCTCACCGTCTTGTTCGGATCGTCGGTAACGTGCCGGCATGCGTCCAGCGGCTGGTCGGCGGAGTCGGCGTTTGCGCCGCTGCGGATGATGCACTTGCGGCATTTCACCACGCCCGTGCCCAGCACAATATCGGTGCCGCGGCCGGCCATGTTCGTGGCGATGGTTACCCCGCCCGGCTGGCCCGCGAGGGCTATGATCGCGGCCTCGCGCTCATGGAATTTCGCGTTGAGCACCTCGTGCTTTATGCCGCGTTTCTCCAGAAGCCTGCTGATGAGCTCCGACGTTTCGATGGCGATCGTGCCCACGAGCACCGGGCGGCCCGCGGCGTGCACGGCGGCAATCTCGTCTACGAGCGCCTCGTATTTCTCCTTGCCGGTTGCGTAGATCACGTCGGGAAATGTAACGCGCCTCAGCGGCTTGTTCGTGGGGATGGGCACCACGTCCAGTGTATAGATGCTGTTGAATTCCTCCGCCTCGGTGAGAGCGGTGCCGGTCATGCCGGAGAGTTTCTCGTACATGCGGAAGAAATTCTGGTACGTGATGGTGGCCAGAGTTTGCGTTTCCTGCTTGATGTGCAGGCGCTCCTTGGCTTCGACGGCCTGGTGCAAGCCGTCGCTCCACCGGCGGCCGGGCATCAGGCGGCCCGTGAATTCGTCTACGATCAGCACCTCGCCGTTCTTCACCACGTAGTCGCGGTCGCGCCTGTAGAGCTCCTTCGCGGACAGGGCCTGATTCATGTGATGCGGCCAATCGACATTTTCGCCGCTGTAGAAGCTGTCGACCCCTAGCTGCTCCTGCGCGTGAACTATGCCCTGCTCGGTGAGGGTAACGGTATGCTCTTTTTCCGAAACCTTGTAATCGCCGCCGTCGCCGTCGGAAAGGCTGGGCCGCAGGCGCTGGGCAACGGCGTTTGCGCGGTAATACTTGTCGGTGGTTTCCTCCGGCATGCCGGAGATGATCAGCGGCGTTCGGGCTTCGTCTACGAGGATGTTGTCCACCTCATCGACGATTGCGTAATGCAGCGGCCGCTGCACCTGCATCGCAGCGCTCGTCTTCATATTGTCGCGCAGGTAATCGAACCCGAACTCGTCGTTCGTGCCGTGGGTGATGTCGGCGCGATAGGCTTTCTGCTTCTCGCGGTATTCGGTATCGCGGCGGATGATGCCCACGGTCAGGCCCAGGAATTCGTATAGCGGGCCCATCCATGCGGCGTCGCGCTTGGCAAGGTAGTCGTTTGTGGTAATCACGTGCACGCCTTTGCCCGTGAGAGCGTTGAGGTAGGCGGGCAGCGTGGCCACGAGGGTCTTGCCTTCACCGGTTACCATTTCGGCGATCTTGCCCTGGTGCAGCACGATGCCGCCGATGAGCTGCACGTCGAAGTGCCGCATGGATTTCGGGTTGCTGCCGGGCGTCTTGATCACGAGCTGGCTGGCGAGCCGGCAGGCGGCGAACGCTTCGGGCAGCAGGTCGTCGAGCGCCTCGCCTTTGGCCAGGCGATCCTTGTATGACTGCGTGAGCGGCTTGAAGAACAGCTCGGAAACGGGGCCTCGGAGGGCTTTTTCGAGGCGCGAGATTACAGCGGCCGCCATGTCTTCGGCGATCTCAGATGGAAACTTCTGCCCGGCATCCCGGCTGATTTCGGTTTTCAGTTGGTCGCCGAGTGCGATCAACAGCTCGCCGGCGAGGCGCGAGCGCATGTCTTCGCAGAGCTTGGCGCGCAGCGCGTCGTCGAGCAGCAGATGCCATTGGGCCTGGATGTCAAGCGAGAGGCCGGGCACTAGCTGCAGCGCCTTGCCCTGGCCGATGGCCTTCACGAGCGTTTTCTCTACCTCACCGCAGCGGCGGTCGCGCACTTCCTCCGGCGAATCGCGCAGCAGCTCTTCGGTGAGCACGAGATGCAGCTTGCCGGGCAGGTGCTCGAGCAACTTGTTTACAGGGTGCGCCCTGAAGTCCCTCTGGAGGTCTTCTTCCAGTGTCTCGCCGATCTCGCCGATGCGCTGCACGACGGGCAAAAGGCTCTTTATCAGCCGTTCGGAGCGCGAGCCGCCCAGCATCAGCTTGAGGGCGGCGTTTACGCCTTTGCCCACGAAAACCGGCACGGCTTCGGCGGCGGCATAAAGCCTTTGCCCAAAGCTTACCTTGGTGAATTGCGGTTGGTTCTTATTGATTTCCTGTGCCATATTACCTGTTCTGTATGGTGCGTCAGGGTTGTGTTTTCACCTTGCCCATCTTGTCGTCCAGCACATCGGGCAGGGTATATTGAACGGTGGCAGTCTCGCCATCCTTGACGTTTATGCCTCCGATGGCAGGGTCGTAGAGCGTTTCAAACCGGTCGAAGGCGGCGCGCTGCACGCGGATGCGCTGGAGCACCTTTGCCCCGCGATTCTGCGTTACCCAGGCGCCGTTTGCCCAGGTAAACGTCCATATCTCCGAGCGCCACACCACCTCGTCGCCTTGCTCGCCATAGTGGCCGCCGTCGCGGCGAAGCTCTACGAGCGCCTTGGCGCACTTTGCCGTGCCCGAGGCATAGATCACTCTGAAGAAGTTCTCAAACCTTTTGATTTTGGCAAGCGTATCGAAGCACTGCCGGAGGGCGTCGAGCCGGAATTTCTTTCGGATGGCCTCGTTCCTCTCCTCCTCGGTCACCTCCACGCCTTCCTCGAAGGCAGTGGCGGGGTCGTAGCGATCGGCGGTGAGCCGGCCGCCCGGCAGCCACCAGTGGAAAACCGGCTCATCCTTGTCGGCTCCTGTGTTCAGGTCCACTCCCTCGATTTTGTGATCGTCGGTTCCTATATATATATCATAAACTCCAGGGGGCAAATCTGCAACGATGAAATGACCTTTTTCGTCCGCTGGTTTGGCGTTCGTGCTTCGCTGATTGATGCTCATGACGTCGTTGGGCAGGCGTTGGATCACGCGCACTTCCTTCACCTTTTCCGCCGGGCTCACCACGATCTTCACGCCGCCCGCGGTGGCCGTGCAGGCCACAAGAACCGCCATCAGAAAGGACAGCGTAGCTTTCATGGAGGAACCTCCGGGGATTGAAACAGTAAGAGGAAAAAAACTATCGCAAGCCAATGCGTTCCAGGCTCTCGGCGGTGTTTTGCACCGAACCCGCAATGGCCCCCAGCCCGCGAGCGATGCTCATCAGAAACACGCAGCTCACCGGGTCCAGCCGGCTTTCATTCCTGAAAACCGCCTTGAGCGCCGAGTGCTCAAGCGTATCGGACTCGTGCTCCTGCAAATGGATGTGCTCGATGGTTGCAGTGAGCCGGTCCATTTCAGAGCGCGGATAAGACGTGCCCTCGAGCTGCGCGAGCTTGTATTCCACCTCCACGAGCGATTCTACGGTCAGGGCCACGCTCTGCGTGAGCTGAAGCAGCTCGTGCGCGATTTCGGGGCAGACGGCCGTGCGGCGGATTTCGAGCAGCTTTGCCACCCCCCAGCAATTGTCTATTACGTCGTCCTGCGCCTTCAGCAGTATCAGCACCTCCGAACGCTCAACCGCATTGAAGATGCTGCGCGACAGACTGCGGCGGGTCTCGCTCTTTATTGCGTCGGCCTCGTTCTCCTTCTGGTGGATTTCGGCGGCCCCGCGCTGCACCTGCTCGTGCCGGCCCTCCACAAAATCAACCATCAGCGGCCGCAGCAGTGCCAGCGAATCCTGCACCTTCAGAGCGTGCTCGTACAACGCCGAGAAAAGCGGCCGCCCGAAAACTCCGCCGATTGTCTTCAATCCGCCACCCCAAAAGCTGATGAAAAATCCGCACCGCCTGTGAAACTAAACAACCATTTCCGCGATTTCCGACGAATGCCGCGTGATCTGCTGCAACGCCGCAAGGATATCCGTGTAGACGGCGGATGTTTCGCGGGCCTCTTTCACGCCCCGGCCAAACTGCTCCATGTGCGCCTCGTAAACAGCCCGGCGATGGATATTCAGCCGCCCTTCGTTTTCGATGATCTCGCGAGCGCCGGTCTCGTCCGGCGCGAGGATCAGCTCAAGCGCAGCTCTCAGATTCTCCACCACGCGGCGGTGATAAACGCGCAGCAGCCGCGCGCCCTCGATGGAGAATTCGCCTCCGCGTTCTTCCTTCTTCAATCCCATGTCCACCAGCATTCCGCTCACCACGTCGCCAATCTGCTCGATGTTGTTCGACACGTAGAGCAGCGCGTTTCGCCGGCGCGCCTCGAGCGATGCCTGCTCCACCTGCAGGCGGCTGAGGTATTCGGTAACCACCTTGTGCGCCAGATCGGTGGCATCGTCGGCGGCGGCAATAGCTTGCAGCGCCGCGGCGTCGTTGTCTTCGATCGCGGCTAACGCCTTCGTGAGATCGGCGGTCACGCGCAGGCCCATCGCATGAATTTCCTTGCGGGCCTTCTCCAGCGCGATCGGCGGCGGATCGGCAAACTTCGGATCGATGTAGAGGATCACACCCGCCGGCAGCGCCGCACGCGTGGGCAGCAGCCGCCGCGCCGCACGGATCATCATTCCCGAAAACGGCAGCATGAACAGCGGGTTGGCCACGTTGACAATAGTATGCTGCCACGCCACGGCGCGCGCCGGATCGTCTACCGGCCCCGCCAGATGCTGCGCCAATCTCACAATATAAACCGAAAAGGGGGCGAAAATCAAGAGACCTGCCAGCCGCGTGGCGAAATCGAACAGCAGCACGCGCTTGCCGCGCCGCGGCGAACCCGCCGCCGCGATCAGCGGGGTAACGTCCGACGCCAGGTGCGCGCCGAATACAAACGACAGCGCGCCGAGCGCGGGCATGGCGCCGCCGCGCACCAGCGCAAACGCCACAGCCACGGTTACCACGCTGCTTTGTGTAACCGCCGTGAGCAGCGCCGCCGCCAAGATTCCCTCGACGAAGCCCAGCGGGCTGGCGCCCAGCCTCGAGAAGAATGCACCGAATTCGGCCGTGGTGTGAATCGGCTCGAAGCCCAGGCGGATGAGATGAAGCCCGTAGAAGATGAGGCCGAAACCCAGCACAACGCCGCCCGCATTGCGCGCGATCCGATGCCGCATGCCCGCCAGCAGCAGGCCCGCCGCAACCCCCAGCAGCGCGTACTGGGCAACGTCGAACGCGATGAGCTGAACGATCAGCGTGCTGCCGATGAAGCTGCCCAGCACCATTCCCGCCGCCTGGTGAAGGCCCAGCAGGCCCACGTTGCACAGCCCCACGAGCATCACGGTGGTGGCGGCCGTGCTCTGCAGCATCAGCGTGGCGGCCGCGCCGGCCAGCATCGCCGGGATGCGTCGGCCGGTGATCGCGCTCAACACGATCCTCAGCCGCCCGCCGGCCAGCCCTTTCAGGCCGTCCGACGCCAGCCGCACGCCGAACAAGAACAGCGCGATGCCGCCTATTGCAAGCGATGCGTGGCCGAAAGAGAAACTGCTCATAGTTCGCGGTGGCGCCCCGTCGGTCGGTCGTTATTTCCAGGCAAGAGCCGGCTATGATGTTATTGTCGACACGATGAAAATACGGAGACAGGGGTGAAAGAGGGGTGCGCGGCCCGCAGCGCAGCGGCAGTACGCGCCGAGAGGCGGCCGTCAATACGCAGCCGCCCCTCTTTGCATTCGCCTATCGGCGCTCACCGTCCGACGGGCTTCGCAGCCTCGGTGGCGAGCTTTGCGATCTCCTCTTCGATGTTATTGTTTGCGAGCCCGCGCAGCATTGCGTACTGCAGCCGGAATGCGCTGAGCGCGTCGGCCGAGGGAGCATTGTTTTGCGAATAGCCCATCATCGTGTCGCAGAACCGCTTGGAAGAGCTCATCACCAGCAGCGTGCCTTTGCCCACCTTCTTGCTGGCCAGCACCACCTTGCCGTTGGAGGTTCTGATAAGCGGCGTCATTTCATCGCCGTTGATCGAGAGCAGCGTGGGCGTCTTGTACATCGGGTCCATCACCGTGGGCACGGTGCAGATCATCCTGTTATCGGCGTCCATCGCTTGCATGGGAGGCGACTGCTGCTGCCCGGGCATGGCCGGTGCGGCGGCTCGATTGCCCTCCAGCCACATGCCCAGCGGCTCGATGATGAAATGCGCGAACGAGCGGTCGTTGGTTATGTCGTCCATCAGCAGCAGTTTTCCGCCCGAATTCAGGAAAGCGTGCAGCTTCGGCACCAGCACGTTCAGCACGCGGTCGTTATCTGCGTGGTCCACAAAATCGCGCCCCGGCGGCGTGATATTCTTCGGGTTGATCATCACCAGCACGTCCGGATTCTCGGCGATGGCCTCGTCGAGCGTATACTTGAGGAAGGGGTAGTATTGCAGCCGGAGCACCCACTGGTAGAAGATCGAGAAGCTCTTCTGCTGGTCCTTCACAAAACCCGAAACCGGGATCTCGTATTCCGAAAACTCTTTTTCAAACACCACCTTGGTAAACGGCCGCTGCGGCTGGAGCAGCGGGTAGGCACGCCGCGTGATCGCGGTGAGCATTACCATAGTGGCGGCGGCCACGCACACGCCCACGGCCAGCATAGCGATGCGCGTGCCGTGATGCCGCGGCGTGCCCACGCAGGCCACGATCGCGCCCGCAAAGCACAGCAGCGACGCCACCAGGAAAAACGTGTTCAGCCAGTTCAGGTGGTTCCTGCGGTTCAGCCACGTCATCGAGCTGAGCAGCAGCTCCGGCTTGCCGGGCAATTGCGCGGAGAAATTGCTGAATGTGGTGCTGTCGGTGAAACCAATCACGCGGCCCTTGCCGTGCGTGGAGGTGATAAGCTGGATCATCGGGCCGAAGGTCATGTCGGTGCGGAGCTGCACGGCGGGATAGAAATTGCCGCTTGCATATTCGATAGGCAGCGACCACAGCCCGCCGGCCACGGCCGCGTTGCGGGCCGGGCCGAAGTAGCCGGTGCGCTCCACCGAGCACGATGTGGCGTAGAGGAAATTCCTCTGGTTTTGCACCAGCGGGCTGGGCATCAGCTCGGGCACGTGCCATAGCTGCTCAAACTTCTGCTCCATGTCGAATACCGACGTGTAGGTGAAATAGAAGCCGAACCGGCGGCCCAGGGTGTTCAGCGGCACGCTCGTGCCGAAGACATTTGTGTGCTCGCCCATCAGGAATATGCCGCCGCCATTGCGAACGAATTCGACCAGCGCATCGAGCTCGGCCGGGCTGTATGGATACGTGGGGTTCTTCAGCAGCACCACGTCGTAGTTGGCCAGCAACTCGGGCGTGAGCCTCCCGGCGGCGGCCAGGTCTTCCCAGTTGCTGCATTTGTGATCGGGCATCCGCTCGAGCATGCGCAACACGTCCGCCGGGGCTTTGTTGCGCCGCGCGCAGGCTACCATAGTCTGGGTGCTCGCCGGAAATGCCAGGCCCTTCAGGTAATGCCTGATCGCAGTCGTAATCGACTCGTTCTTGTCCACCTTGTAGTAATGCCCCAGCAGTTCGCTGATGGACCAGTAGTTGTAGCCCGATTCGTTGCCGTACCAATTGGTGTCGTATGGCCGGTCGGTCTTCTCCCAGTTGCTATGCGTCTCGTCGATGAGGATGCGGCTCTCGCGGGTCTTGCCGCCGGCATCGGTGCGCGGTTTGCCGCCGTCCCAGTAGCCCAGGTGCGCCACAAGAAGATGCACGCCGAGCGCCACCGCGCACACGGCCGCGAGTTTGCGCCATAGTACGCGCCCGCTAACGGGCTGCAAGTCGAAACCGGCCGCCAGCGCCGCGCCGTCTCGCTTCAGCGGAAAGCACTTGGCGAGGATCAGCAACAGCGGGATGAACGTGAGCAGCGTAACGCTCCGGCTCCAGAAGATGTCGATCCACACAGCCGTGTCGTAGTAATCCACGTAGTACATCAGGTAGGTGAAGAGCACCAGCATAAGGGCATAGCGGATTATGATGTAGGCCATGCCGATGATGAAAATCCACAGCGCGCCTATGCCTTTTTTCAGGCCCGAGCCGAACAGCGGCATGATGATAGCCGCAGCGATGAACAGTTGCAGCAGCGGGAAGAGCGCGAGCTTCGCCCAGTCGGTCGGGAATGGCCAGAGGTTGCGCATCGTTTGCACGTAGACCACGCCATCGCTGAGGCTGGTGCGGATGCCGAGATATCTCGTCAGCGCGTACACCGGCCCCGCGAGGAACGGCACATAGGGTTTCGCGGCCACGTAATTGAAGTACAGCGGATAAACGAGGCTTTGCAGCGTGAGGATCGCCCCGGCCAGCAGCAAGGCGGCGGCCACGGCCGACAGCCGGTAGACCCGGCACAGCAGCAGGCCCGCCAGCCCGAGGATCAGCAGGCCCGGCCCGAAATTGAATGGGAAGCCCGCGATCAAAAAGCCTATCAGCAGCGGCGCGATCAGCACACCCCAAAGCATGCTCGCCTTGGAAAGGTCTACCCGTTTCCTCAGGGCCAGCGCAAACGTGACCAGGCCGGCCACCGTCAGCACCACCACCGCAAACGGGCGGGCATAAAGGTAGAGGTGAATCGAGTAAAGCCATGTCATCGAGATGAGAAAGGCGGCAGCCCATAAAGCCATTATTTGTTCTCCTTGGTCTGGTCGCGTTGCGGCGTCGGGGGAACGAACCGTTCGAGCAACCATTTCATGAAGAAGATGCTTTCCTTGTCGTAGGTTTCCTCGCGTTCGAGGTTCTTATTCGTCCAGATGTTTGAATCGGCCACCAGAATGAAACCCCCGCCGTTTGGCGTGCTTCGTTTTACGGCAAGGTTGAACGACTGCTGCCCCGCAGCGCGCAATACGTCGCCCGTGCTGTGATAGCTGCGCTCGGGCAACTGCTGCAGCAGATGCACCGCCTCGTCGGTTGCAGCTTTATTCTGCGCGTGTTCGAGCAGCACTGCCTTGTTTGCCGGAAACTCCAGCGTGGCCAGCGCCGCCTCGATCACGTTGGGGTTCGCAAGCGAAACGAGGATATCCGTCATACTGCCATAGGCTCGATCGGGCAGTTGCTGCAGCACGCGGATCGCCTCGCCGGCTGCAGCCTGCTTCTGGGCATGCTCGATCAGCCTGGTTTTCATCGCCGGGTAATTCATCCCCCCCAGCGCTGCCGTGATCGCCGAACGAAGCTTCGGGTCCATATCGGGGAAAGGCTCGTATGGGATCACCAGCTCCAGCTTCTCCGCCGGCCCGGCCGCAGCCTTGCCCGGTCTGAAATCGTGCGCCACAAACTCCAGCTTGTTCACCTTCTCGCGTATCACGCCCTTCACCTCGGCGCTCTTGCCGTGCAGCTCTCTGCCGAGCCTCACGCCAGTCTCGTCGAGAACAACATCATACGTTCCGCCTTCGGTAAGGAGGCTCACGGACTTGACGGTGCCGTCGGCCGATACCGCCTTGATCGAGCCGCTGATCTCGGAAACGATCGGCCATATCCGCCAGAACCGCACGTACTGGTTTCCGGCCTGCGGCACCGGGATCATAAACCGGCCCAGCGGCGTGTATGGGATATCCATGCGGAACTCCGCCAGCAGGCGGCGCGTGGCGGCAATATCCTCGTAGCCCGAGCTGAGTATCACCGTGCCGCCGCCGTCAACATATTCCCTGACGACGCGCACGTCGCGGGCGGAGAACTCGACGGACGGCGCCACTACTACCAGCAGCTCGGCCCGCTGCAGCGTCTTCAGGTCGAAGCTCTTGAGGTTCTGCGTGTAAAAACCGTTTCGCATCAGATTGGCATACAGGCCGGTCATGCTGTCGTCGCGCCAGCCCTCGTTCGACACCTTCGGCATGTGGTAGGCATCAACGTATGCCAGCCGCAGCCGCGATGCGTTGGCGCTGTAAGGCTTCGCGTAGCCCAGCGGCACCGCCAGCTCCGATGCCTGCGCCACTATCAGCAGGCCCAGCACAAAACCAGCCGCCGGCAGCGGCAGGTGCCCGCCCGACAGCACCAGGCACACGGCCGCGCCCGCCAACAGCACCATAGCCAGCACCGTCAGCCCCGCATCGGTTGGCGGCCGCACCGACGCCGGATTGAATTCATACTCCGATGGTTTATGCCCGCTGCCAAGCGCGAGATGCGTGAACACCCTGTTGATGAACTCGCCCGTATTCGTGATTATGCCGTTGGCAAAGGCCGACGTGTCGCCGAAAACAATGACCTTGCCCTTGCCATACCGCTGCTCGGCGGCGATTATCACCTGACCCATCGGCTCGCCCATGTCGAAGTCGAGATTCCCCAGGTAGCCGCGGCCCGAATCGCGGTAATCGCCCGCATCGAGGAAACCATACTTGCCCACGATCACGGGCCTTGCCGCGCCGCGCACCGCCAGCGACGCACCCACCACCATCCCCACCTCATTCTGGTCGTCGCCAATGCCGATCGTCAGCGGATGCAGGGGGTTTTCCATCGACTGCAGCCAGCCGCCGATGAAATACTTCGCCGAGTCGTTTACAAACTTGATGTCAAACGGCTCCAGCACTTCGTTCAGCCACAGCCTCCTCTCTGGTTTGCCGCCCGGCATCTTCTGATCTTTTATGAACGTGTGATCGCCGATCACCAGCAGCGAGCCGCCGTCGGCCACAAATTTCCAGATCGTCTCGAGTGCCTCGCGGTGGCCGGCCAGAATCAGAGCGGTCTCCACCTCTTCGGCGTTCTTGTATTCCCGCTCGGGGAGCCACTCGAGCGCGGCGGCCGCGCTTTCAGAGGCGTCTTTCGCCGCCGCCACCAGGCCGCTCTTTGCCAGCGGATATTTGGCCGCCCTGCACGCGGCCAGCGCTTCGGTGCGGGCCTTGTACGCTTTCGACGGCGCCACGCCGAACGCCGGCTTCTCGTAGTTCAGAAAATCGTCGGTGTTCAGCAGCATCAGGATGTCCACGCCGCGCAGCGACTGCTCGTCTATCTCGGTGATCAGCGCTCCGCAGTTCGCATAGCCGGCCTCGGTGCGGTCGAACGCGCCGCCCGCGGCCGCCGTGATGTCGCTCATCTGCGTGTAGGTGATATCCGGCATCTTTTCCACCACCTCTAGCACACGGTCCGGCGCCTGCCTCTGCCGGGCGTAGGCGACGAGGTCGGCTTTCGTGGCGGTAAACTTGATGCCGTCGAACACGTAGGGCGTGGGCTGCCGGAATCCCATCAACTCCACGAAGTCTGGCAAGTTGCCGAACATGCCGCTGCTGCGCGCGCCGAAGCTGTTGAAGTTTGCGCGCGCCCAGTTCAGAAAACCATGGCTGTAAAACGCCACCCGCTTTTCAGAAACCTGCCGGATACGCTCCTGCTCGCGCGGCACGCGCAGCCTGGCAGTCTCAATGATGCCCACCGCCAGCAACAGCGCGGCGGCGCCCGCGGCCAGGTAAGGCGACCCGAGAATCG
>Ga0307379_10008337_pt1 | contig 13986 bp, 9 predicted proteins | sample UN2MG_FD_202237 | JGI IMG/M metagenome (GOLD analysis project Ga0307379, IMG submission 202237) | Soil microbial communities from Risofladan, Vaasa, Finland - UN-2 | ecosystem: Environmental > Terrestrial > Soil > Coastal area > Acid sulfate soil | place: Finland: Risofladan, Vaasa | collected...
TTAATCAAGAAGGCTTGAACGCGGCCGCGGCCGGCATTTGCGAGAAGGGGGGAATTGCCGTCGGTGTTACGGCGGACATCCGCGATTATGCGCAGGTCAAGGCGGCGGTCGCGCTGACCCTAGAGAAGTTTGGCCGTATCGATATCATGGTCAATTGCGCCGGCGGCGCATCGTCGCGGGTGATGGGCTATGCTGGTGTGCCCTATCACGAATTGCCCGTCGAGGTGATCGACTGGGGCTTGGACGTAAACCTCAAGGGGGCTATCTATTTCTGTCACGCCGTGCTGGGCCAGATGATCAAGCAGAAGAGCGGCGTCTTCATCAATCTGGGCTCGGTGGAAGGCTTGACCGGATCCGCTTGCCTGGACTATGGCGCGGCAAAGAGCGCCATGATCGGTCTGACCAAGTCGCTGACCGTAGTCGGTTCGCCGCACGGCATCCGCGCCTGTTGCGTGTCGCCCGGCCCAGTCTTGACGCGTCCGGAAATGGCCAAGATGAAAACCCGGCTGGGACGGGCTGCCGAAACGCACGAGATTGTCGATCTGATCCTGTACCTGAGTTCCGAGCAGGCGGCGTTCATCACCGGTGCGAATTACGTTATCGACGGCGGCCGCAGTTGCGGCGGCGTCTGACCTCGATGATCCAGGTTGACTCTAGACTCAGGACCATATGATGAAGAAGTCTTTCCATAACCAGCCGTACCCGGTCATCACCGGCATCATGGCCGGGCAGACGCCGCAGGAACTGATCTCCGAATCGAAGAATGCCGAGTTCGACGGCGCACAGGGCATCGCGATATCTCTTGCGGACCTGAAGCCTGAGTTCCGCAATCCGGAAGCCCTGAAGAGCATCATCGATGCGGTCACTGTGCCGTTCATGTTCTTCTTCTACCGCGACGACAAGTGGCGGGATTCCAGCGACGACGAGCGGCAGGAATTGTTGCTCGCCGCGGCGGAAGCTGGGGCCTCAATGATCGATGTCATGGGCGACCTGTACGATCCCTCGCCGATGGAAATAACCCGCAACCCCGCCGCCATCGACAAGCAGAAGCGTCTGATCGACCGGATTCATGCCAAGGGCGCGGACGTGGTCATCTCTTCCCACATGCAGTGTGCGCGGACGACGGAACAAGTCGTTGAGCACATGCTCGCGCTCGAATCGCGCGGTCCGGAGGTGGTGAAGATCGTGACCACCGTCGATACGGAAGACGAGCTTGCCGAAGCGTTCCGGACCACCATGGCCCTGAAACGCGAACTCAAGACGCCGTTCATTCACCTCTGCAACGGCAAGCTCAGCCGGCCGCACCGCTTTCTCGGCCCGGCGCTCGGCGTTTCGATTGCGTTCGCCGTTCACCGCTATGAGCCGCGTTATGGGATGACTCAGCCGACGATCCGGGCCATGAGGGCAGTCCTGGACAACCTCCATTGGAATATCAGTGATGCGATGTAGGATAGCGGACAACTGAAACCTTCATTTCGAGTTCGAACTCTCCCCAGTCCCAGGAGTCTGTCCTTACTGCTTCGAATCCTGCCCCCGCTGCCAAGCAATGCAGCCATTCACCTTGACTGGCTCGCCGTCGGCCGGGAGAATCCCGCTTTCCATGTGGCCGGTGTCCAACCCCAAGACAGGTGCCATGATGACCGTTCGCACCAGCGGCAGCGGGGCCGTCCGGATCGGATGGGCCAGCCGGGACATCACCCCCTCTCGGCCGGTCGTCCTTCGCGGCCAGTTCTACGTCCGAATCTCCGAAGGGGCCAACGACCCGATCACCGCCACGGCGCTGGCGATTGAGTCGGCCGGCGGGGGCCAAGCCATCATCGTCTCGTGCGACCTGGTGGGCGTGTCGGCCGACGAGCAGGACCGGGTCCGGCAGGCGCTTGCCGGCCGGCTGCCCGGCTTCGACCCGCGGATGCTCTTCCTGCACGGCACGCACACGCATACGGCGCCCACGCTGACCGAGGGCCCCTACCCGCCGCAGGCGCCGCCGGTGATGAGCCCCACGGAGTACGCCGATCTGTTCGTCGCCAAGGTGGCGGAGGCCGCCGAGGAGGCCTGGAAGAGCCGCAGCCCGGGCGGGATCAGTTGGGCGTACGGACACGCCGTCGTCGGCCACAACCGCCGCGCCGTCTATCTCGACGGCTCGGCCCGCATGTACGGCAAGACCAACGTCCCGGAGTTCGCCAACATCGAGGGCTACGAGGACCACGGGCTGAACCTGCTGTTCACCTGGGACGCCAAGGGCAAGCTCACGGGCATGGTCGTGAACCTGGCCTGCCCCTCGCAGGTGGACGAGCACCTCAAGCTCGTGTCGGCCGACTACTGGCACGAGACGCGCCAGGAGCTGCGGAAGCGCTACGGTGAGGCGTTGCCCATCCTTCCGCAGTGCTCGCCGGCCGGCGACCAGTCGCCGCATCTGATGCTCCGGAAGGACCTGGAGGCGGCTATGCGCCAGCGCACGGGCCTGACCGAGCGTCAGGAGATCGCCCGGCGGATCGCCCGCGGCGTCGAGGACGTGTTCGAAGGCGCCAAGGACGACATCCGGACCGAGCTGGCCGTCACCCACCACGTTGAGACGCTCGAGCTGCCGGCACGGAAGGTGACGGCCGAGGAGTACGAGCAGGCGAAGGCCGAGGTCGTCAAGCTGGAGGCCGACCGCGAGATGGAGGCCTCCCAGCGGTTCGTGCACATCCGCCGCAACCGGGACGTGGCGAAGCGATACGAAGCCCAGGGCGACGCCCCCGTCCAGCCGGTCGAGCTGCACGTCCTTCGCATCGGCGAGGTGGCGATGGCCACGAACCCGTTCGAGCTGTTCCTCGACTTCGGAATCCGCATCAAGGCGCGGAGCAAGTCGCTCCAGACGTTCCTGGTCCAGCTCGCCTGCGAGTACAACGGGTATCTGCCTACGCAGAAGGCCGTGGACGGGCGCAGCTACGGCGCGGAGGTCGCGAGCAACCTCGTCGGCCCCGCCGGCGGGCAGGCGCTCGTCAACCGCACCGTCGAGTTGATTGCCGACCTCTGGTCGTGAGTCTTCCGGAGGATCGCCGGCTGCCGTTCAACCCTTTGCGGGTTCGGGCTGGGTTGTGTCCACAACCACAGAAGCAGAGACAGTGTCTTCGCCACCGCGTTATGACCAACCCGTCGCGCTGAAGTACAAGCCGGACTGGCCGCAGGCCTGCGGTCGGTGGGCCGCGTTCTGGGAGGGCCAGCCCACCGACCGGCCGTGCATCGCCGTTGGGGCACCGCGCCCGGGCGCGAAGCACGTGCCGCTGCTGGCGCCGACGACGATGACGGACCGGTACTTCGATCCGGACTATGTCGCGGCCCAGTGGCGGCGCCAGCTCGAGACGACGTACTTCGGCGGGGAGGCGGTACCCACCGGGAACGTCCTGATGGGCATGTATGCCCTGGGCTGCGGCCCGGGCGTGAGATTCGCCGAAGACACGATTTGGCATCCGGTGACGATGCGCAGCATTCGTGGTCCGCTGGGCTGGCATCCCGGCCAGCGCGATCCATGGCAGACGAAGATGGACCGCGTGCTCGGCCGCCTGCTGGAGCTGGCGCCCGGTGAGTTCCTCGTCGGGCACGTCTGCCAGGTGATGGCCAACGACCTGCTGCCCCTGCTTCGTGGCACCGAAGATTTCCTGGTGGACCTGGCCACCGACACGGACACGTGCTGCCGTCGTCTTCAGGAAGTGCTGCGGCTGTGGTGGGAGCAGTTCGACCACTTCCGCGGCACCGTGGAGGCCCGTCAGAGCGGCTGTGTGTGGGGTTGGCCGGGGCTGTGGCACCCGCGCGAGGTCATGGTCAGCCAGTCCGACATGTCGTGCATGATCTCCAGGGAGACCTTCGACCGCTACGTTATGGCCGATCTGGACTGCACAGGCGAGCGTTACGACGTGGTGTGGTATCATCTAGACGGCTGGGGCGCCGTGCACCACCTGCCTACGCTGCTGTCCCGGCCGTACATCCGCGTCATCCAGTTCGTCTCGACTGAAGGCCAGCCGCCCAACGGGCCGGCCTTCATCGACCTGTACCGCCGAATCCAGGCGGCCGGCCGAGGGTTGGACATTAGCGCCCCGATGGAGAATATGGAGTACCTGATCCGGCGCCTGACGCCGGAAAGGCTGTTCCTTCGCACGCAGGCCGACAGCATCGAGCAGGCTGAGGAGCTGCTGCACAACGCCCGAAAGTGGTGCGGCACGCACGTGCGAGCCGAGTCATGAGCGCCGGGCGGAAGCACGCCGGCCAGATGAAAGTGAGTGCTGCGACCATGGCGAAGAGCAAGGCAACTGGGAAGCTGGCGATCCTCGGCGGCGCGAGGACCGTGCCCGAGGGCCTGATGAAGAACTGGCCCCCCATCGATGAGCTGGACCGCAAGCTCGTGATGGAGTCGTTAGAGGCGGGGCAGCCGTGCTACGGGCCGAACTACAAGGCGCTGGACCGCGAGTTCGCCGAGTGGGCGGGCATCGAGCACGCGGTGTTCTGCAACTCCGGGACGGCGGCGCTGCACATGGCCCTGGTGGGGTGCGAGTGCGGCTGCGGCGACGAGGTGATCGTGCCGGCCTACACCTGGCCGTCCTCGGTGACCTGCTGCCTGCACCACAACGCGATTCCCGTCTTCGTGGACATCGAGTGGACCACGATGAACATCGACGTGGCTAAGATCGAGGCCGCCGTCACGCCGAGGACCAAGGCGATCGTCGTCGTCCACCTGCACGGGCTGATGGTGGACATGGACTCGGTGATGGCCGTCGCCAAGCGGCACAATCTGAAGGTCATCGAGGACTGCTGCCAGGCCCACGGCGCCACCTTCAAGGGCCGACGCGCCGGAAGATTCGGCCACTGCGCCGCCTACAGCACAAACCACAACAAGTGCCTGTCCTCCGGCGAGGGTGGGTTCTTCCTTTCAAACGACAAGGCCCTCTTCGACCGCGGCAAGACGCTCTGGTACTTCGGCGAGCACCGCCCGCCTGAGGCCGGCGAGGGCTATCACGCCTACGGCATGGGCTGGATGTACCGCAGCACCGACCTGACCGCCGCCCTTGCACGCGCCCAGCTCCAGCGCCTCGACGGATACCTCAAGCGGATCCAGGCCAACGCCCTCCGCCTGCACGAGCGCCTCGCAGACGTGCCGAACCTCATCCTGCCCACAGTGCCCGAGGGCTACGGCCACAACTTCTACAACTATACCGTCCGCTTCGACATGGAGGCGCTCGGCCACGCAGACAACCCCGCCCCCTTCCGCGACAAGCTCGTCAAGGCGCTGAAGGCCGAGGGCGTGGACACCGGCGTCTGGCAGGGCTGGCCCGTGCCGGAGATGACGGCCATTGCCGCCCGCAGCGCCTACGGCCGCGGCTGCCCGTGGTCGTGCACGAACTCGAAGGTGGACTACTCACTCGAGCAATACCCGGTGGCGGTCAAGCACTGCGGCTGGCACACGGGTATGACCTTCCCGCTTCGCCCGCCGAACGGCGCGGAGCTCGTCGACGCCGTGGCCGACGGATGGCGGAAGGTCATGGCCAACGTCGATCAGGTCGAGAAGATCGACGCGTAGCGCAGCGTAGCATGGGCGTCTCGCCCATGAGTACCACGGCCGTCCCGGCTGTGTGTGCCTTGCGGGTGCCGCCCTGAGGACCGTTACATGGCGGAAGCCGTTCACATCGAGCTTCGTGCAGCCAGCCGGTGCGCGAAGAAGGCGGCCGAGCTGCTCGCACGGGAGATATCCGATCGCAGCGGCCTCGCCGTGCGCCATGGCGCCGCTGGGGAATGCCGAATCGTCCTGGATGTTAGAGCCGGCATCGGCGCCGAGGGGTTCAGCATTGAGGAGCGCCCCGACGGCGGCCTGTGCATCGTCGGCAACGACGAGCGCGGGCTGCTGTACGGGGTCGGCAGGTTCCTCCGCGGCAGCCGGTTCGACGGGGGCTGCTTCGTCCCCACGAGCTGGCGCGGGACATCCGTTCCGCGCCGGCCGGTCCGCGGCATCTACTTCGCCACGCACTTCCACAACTTCTACCATGAGGCACCCATCGACGAGGTTCGCCGATACGTCGAGCAGCTCGCCTTGTGGGGCTGCAACGCGCTGGCCGTCTGGTTCGACATGCACCACTACAACGGCATCGACGACCCGGCGGCGCAGGTGATGATCGAACGGCTAAGGGGGATCCTCCAGACGGCCAACGACGTAGGCATGGGCGCGGCCCTGACCACGCTGGCCAACGAGGGCTACGCCGACAGCCCCGAGGCCCTTCGCGCCGACTGGACGGCCGGCCACGACGGCTACACCGCCCCGCCGGGCGACCACTACCACCGCGAGGTGTGCCCCAGCAAGCCCGGCGGCCTCGACTACATCCTTAACACTCGCCGGCAGATGCTGGAGGCGTTCGCTGGCCTCGACGTGCAGTACGTCTGGCTTTGGCCCTACGATCAAGGCGGCTGCACGTGCCCGCGATGTGCGCCGTGGGGCGCGCGGGGTTTCCTGCGGGCCGCCGAGCCGGTGGCCGGCCTCGTAAAGGAGGTGTTCCCCGCGGCGAGTGTGATCCTCTCGACGTGGTACTTCGACCACTTCACCAGCGGCGAATGGGAGGGCCTGTCGGCCGCCTTCCGCGCCGGCAAGCCAGGCTGGGCGGACTACCTGATGGCCGACGACTGGGGCGGCTTCCCGGAGTACCCCCTGAGGCACGGTCCGCCGGGCGGCCTGCCGACGCTCGGCTTCCCGGAGATCAGCATGGAGAACATGTCGCCGTGGGGCGGCTTCGGGGCAAACCCGCGCCCGGCGCACTGGCAGCATTACGCCGATACGACCCGCGACGCGCTGGCCGGATCGTTCCCCTACTCCGAGGGCATCTTCGAGGACATCAACAAGGCCATCTGCCTCCAGCTCAACTGGGACCCCGGCCGCCGCGTGGACGAGATCGTCCGCGAGTACGCAGCCTACGAGTTCTCCCCGCAGGTGGCGGACGACGTGGCGGTGGCAATCGCCCTGATGGAATCGTCCATGCGGCACCGCCCGACGCCGCAGTTCCGGCAGTATCTCGAAGGGGCCGCGCCGACGTTCGCCCCCTCCTCCATCGCCTACGACCTGCCGGCCGCGACCCATCCCGAACGCTACTTCGGCCCCCTCCGCCGCGCCGATGCGCGGCTTCCGCAACGGGCCAGGCAATCCTGGCGATGGCGGGTTCTGTGGCTTCGCGCCGCCCTGGACGTCGAACTCCACGCCTCCGGCGGCCGGCCCACGCAACAGGCTGACGAGTACTTCGCCGAGTTGACCCGCATCTACCACGCCGACAACGCCCAGTTCTGCACCCGTCCACCCGTCTTCACGCGCCATCAGAGCAGCGCGTAGGGCGTGCAAACCTGCACGCGGAACAGTCTGCCCGGCGCGGATCAGGCGTTCGGCAAGTAGCCCCCCATCGCCTTGAGGCGCTTCTGGAGCTCGCCGACCGGGACCTTTCGCGAGTCGCAGTCGCGCCCGGCCGCCAAGGCCGCCGCCACGCCCGCCGCCTGGCCGGTGATGTAGCAGCCCGGCATCACGCGGATCGACGCCTGCATCGCGCGGTCGGTGCTGACGCATCGCCCGGCCACCAGCACATTGCTCAAGCCCCGCGGCCGCAGGCAGCGATACGGGATGCCGTAGCTCTCGCCCTCGCCCAGCCGCAGCGTGGTGAACTCGGCCTTGAACTTGTCGAAGTCGGCCGGATCGGTGCTGGCCGGGTGGATGTCCACGGGGTAGGAGTACCGCCCGATCTCGTCATCGAACGTGGCGCGCCGATGGAAGTCTTCCATGCCCAACACGTAGTCGCCGGTGATCCGCCGCGTCTCGCGGATGCCCGGCAGCGCCCCCGATCCGACCAGCTCCATCCGCTCGTAGCCCTTAAGGTACTGCTTGTAGAACCGCTCGTACTCGGGGATGATCCGCCGCCCGGTGAGCATGCCTTCGGTGACGGAGCGTTCATCAGTGCCGTCGATGCCGAACAAGTGGTTGATGTTTCCGCCGCCGCACGTGGGGCTCACCGGCCAGATGCCCGGCAGATGCCGGTCGGGTTGCGTGAAGACGCCGTCGGCGATGGCCTGTTGGAGCCGGTCGTACGGCTTGACGGGCGAGGCCCAGGCGGCTTCCCAGTCGATGTTCGCCCACAGGCTGCACAGCGTGCCCGGCATCATCACGCCGCCGGGGTCGCCCTTCTCGAACGGCGCCCCCGCCCAGGCAGCCAGGTCGCCGTCGCCGGTGCCGTCGACGAACATCCGCGCCCGCACCGCGAACAGGCCGCTCTTGCCCCAGCAGACAGCCGCATGGATGCGCCCGCCGGCGTGCTCCACAGCCACCACCTGCGTCAGGAAGGTGAAGCGGATTTGCGACTCGGCCGTCACCAGCTCGTCGTAGACCCTCTTGAGCACCTCGGCTCGTATGCCGCAGGTGCATCGGCCCTCGTCGCGCCGGTCGCGCGGGCCGGCGCCGCCGGCGTCCCACAGGCAGTCGTAGATCTCCCGCCCGATCCCGCCGGCAAGGAAGTTCACGCCGTCGCCGAACTGCATGAAGGCCGGCACCATCCCCGCCGTGCCCATGCCGCCGAAGGACGCCTGCCCCTCGGCCAGGTACACGCTGGCCCCCTGCCGCGCCGCAGCCACCGCCGCCGCCGCGCCCGCCGGCCCGCCGCCGGCAACGAACACATCCACCTCGTGACGGACCGGAATCTCACGCGAGAACGACAGTGAAGACATCGTCTGCTCCTGAAAGGGATTGGGCTCGTCCCAAGACGCTAACACACCCCTCCCCTCGACTCAAGCGGCCCCACAGCTGGGGGGGCATTAGCGTTTTGGTGAACAAGACGGAAGCAACGATAGTGTCGCGGGCATCTTGCCCGCGAGTGTCGGGGCCGTCCCGCGGGAACCCTCGGAAAACCAATGTCGCGGGAGGGCAGGATGCCCTCGCCACGCGCGGGCGGGCCCCAAAAACGCTAATGGACCCGCGAAGGCCACACACCGGTGATCCAATCGCCGGCCTGTGGTATGCTTCAGTCATGGATACTTCTCGATTGTCGCGGTGCGGCTGGAACAGCTTCCGGACAGAGTTGTTCCTTGGCGAGCCAGGTCGCCAGAGCCGCAACGTCGGCCCCCAGTTCCTGGCCATCGCCAGGGACTTCTGCGGAGGACAGTCGGTCCTGGAGCTCTGCTGCGGGGCCGGAAGGCTCTGCATAGAGCTGGCTCGGGCGGGTTACGATGTCACGGGCATTGACCTGGACGAGCGGATGCTGCGCACGGCCCGTCGGGCCCTTGGGCAGGAGTCGGCCGATACGCAGGCGCGTGCGCGGTTCACCCAGGACGACGTGACCCGATTCGACCTGGACCGGCAGTTCGACCTGATCATGTTCGAGGACGATGGCTTCGTGTATTTGCTGGACCAGGCAGACCAGCTTGCCTGCCTCGACCGTGTCCGACGACACCTGGCCCCCGAAGGCTGGTTCCTGCTGGCTTTCACAACGCCGCAGCGCGAACTGGATCAGGACTACGCGGGGCGAGTCCTGGGCTCGGCAGAGTTTGAGTATGACCCGCTGCGCCAAGTGAAGACCTGCCTATGCAGCTGGACTGTGGCGGATCAGGCGGGCGGAGAATCGGTGGTCCAGGAAGGCCATGAGCGCCGGCGGCTGACATACCCTTGCGAGCTGGAGCTGTTGCTCAGGAGTTCCAGCCTTGAGGTGGTCGAGCGATGGGGCGACCTGGAACGCACGCCGTTCCGCGACCCATGCAGGCAGGACTACCATTATCTATGCCGGAAGGCGTAAGGGCCTGCCGAGGACGACCACCGTCAGGACGTTGCCCACGCCCGTGTTCGCGACCCCTTGTCTCTCAATAGCGGGCGAAGGGACTCGAACCCTCAACAACCAGCTTGGAAGGCTGGAGCTCTAGCCATTGAGCTACGCCCGCGGGTGGGCCAATTGTCTCACCGTCAATCGACGATTGTCAATCGAGCGCGTCCGCGTATTGGAGGACCTCGTCGAGGCGGTCGAACATCCGCATCTCGTCGCCGTTGCGAAGCGTCATGGCGTCGTCGGGGTTGTCGTAGATCTTGCAGTGCCCCTCGGCGAAGCCGACCGAGACGCGCTTGGCGCGGTGGTTCGTCCGGACCGGCATGCCCGGAATCTGCATCTTGCTGTTCATGTCCAGCACCACGGCCCTGACGCGCTTGCCTTCGGGATTACAGCCGAGGTTGTCGATATGACAGCGGCCCGCGCTGGCGGCGTCGCGGCAGTCGAGCTGGCGATACAGGTACGAGCAGTACACGTCCTCGCCGGTGCGGTCCTGAATCTTCGCCAGCTCCTCGGTCGGGTCGGCCGAGTCGTCGTCCGGGCAGAACACGGCCTCGGCCTGCCCGAGATGCTGCTTGGGCAGCAGCAGGCCCAGACCGGTGTGGGTCTTCAGAGGGCCGATCCATATCTGGTTGGTCGCGATGGAGTTGTACGGCGGGCCCGGGTAACCCCCCGGCAGCGTCATCGTCTCGCTCGGGCCGACCGGTATGAGTCCGCGCTGGTCGGAGGAGTACATGTGGATCGCCTTGACCTGAGCGCTGACCCGTGTCAGGCAGGTGACCTGTTTGGCGATCTCCTTCGCGCGGCTGAGCGACGGCAGGAGGACCGACAGGAGGGTCATCATGATGGAGATCACCACCAGCAGCTCGATAAGCGTAAACGCCGCGCCCGTCTGCCGCCCCGCCATGGGCCGCTCGACACTGCTCTCCGCAAGCGGCTCGACGCGCGCCAAGCCCCGCGGCCGATCCCGGCCGCCCAGCACACGCATCCTGATCTGAGTACCACTCACGCTCGCTCCTCTCTATCTGTATTATATCAGGACGCGTAGGGCAGCGCAAGGTTCCGCACGAGTCCGGAGGAAGGCTTTCGACCTTGCGGGGCCGGCAAGGGAAGATTATACAAGCCGGTGCGGGCTCGAGACGCGTCCGGCAAGCGGAAAGGCAGAGGCAATGGTCGAGGTGGTTCTGGAGAACGTCACGAAGGTCTATCCCGGCGGCGTGGAGGCGGTCAAGAGGATGAACCTGCACGTCCGCGGGAAGGAGTTCGTCGTGCTGGTCGGTCCCAGCGGCTGCGGCAAGAGCACCACGCTTCGGATGATCGCCGGGCTGGAGGACATCACGGAAGGGACGATCCGCATAGGCGACCGCGTGGTGAACGACGTACCGCCGAAGGACCGCGACATCGCCATGGTCTTCCAGAACTACGCCCTGTACCCGCACATGACGGTGTACAAGAACATGGCCTTCTCGCTGAAGCTGCGGCGCTACCCGAAGAAGGAGATCGACCAGCGGGTCCACGAGGCTGCCCGAATCCTGGGCATAGAGGAACTGCTAGACCGCCGCCCCAAGGCGCTGTCCGGCGGGCAGCGTCAGCGGGTGGCCGTCGGACGGGCGATCGTCCGCCACCCGAAGGCGTCGCTGTTCGACGAGCCGCTGAGCAACCTCGACGCCAAGCTCCGCGTCGAGATGCGGGCGGAGCTGAAGCGCCTGCACCGCCGGCTTGAGACCACCACTATCTACGTCACCCACGACCAGGAAGAGGCGATGACGCTCGGCGACCGGATCGTCGTGATGAGGGACGGCGTGGTCCATCAGGTTGGCCCGCCGCTGGAGGTGTACGACCGCCCGGCGAACAGGTTCGTGGCCGGCTTCGTAGGCACGCCGCCGATGAACTTCCTTGAAGGCCGGCTCGTGGCTGAAGGCGGCGCAGTGTACTTCGACGAAGGCACGGCGCGGATCAGGCTGACGGCGCACCAGGCAGACGCCCTCGGCGCGTGGATAGGAAAGGACGTGGTGATGGGCGTGCGTCCGGAGGGCATGGCCGTCGACGGCGCCGACGAAGAGAACGTCCTGCCGGTGGCGGTAGGGGTCGTTGAGCCGCTGGGCGAGAAGATTGACCTGTACGTCAGCACCGACCGCCACCCGCACGTGGTGGCCCGCGTGCAGGCCCGGCGAGGACTCTCGGCCGGACAGAACATCCGGCTTCACCTGAACATGGAGAAAGTCCGCCTGTTTGAGCCGGGCAAGGACGGCGTCAACCTTCTGGAGTCTCCGGCGTGACGCCGCATGTCGGCTAGAGGAGCCCTGGCGATGCGTTCGGGGCGACGGTGGTTGGTCATCACACACCTTGCGGCGCTGGCGCTGCTGTCGGGAGCGCTTCGCGCCGGGGAGCAGACCGTCAGCTTCCGCGCCTGGGGCCTGCCCGTCGCCAGCCGGACGGACGTGACGGCCGTCGCCGACCGCGAGGTCCTGCGGGAGTTCTACAAGCGCTTCCCACAGTATGACATCGAGCCGTTCACCATGCCTCAGGTGGGCGGCTCGTCGATGGACACCGGCCCGCTGATGGCCGTTGCGGCGGGGGTGGCCCCGCACGCGATGTACGTCAATTTCCGCCAGTCATCTACGTACATCGAGCAGGCCTTCCTGGAGCCGCTGGAGGTGCTGCTGGCCCGCGTCCTGGCCGACGACGAACGCCTCCGCCAGGCCGACTCGGCCGGCCGCTGGCTGGCCGACCCCACCCAGGACCAGATCGACCGCGCGTTGGAGCTGATCCGCCAGCGCGTCCCCAAGCCCGCGTGGCCCGTCGTGTGCCGCGAGGACGAGAGCGGCCGCCTGCCGGGAAAGCACGTCTGGGCCATCCCCACCAGCACCGTCGTGATGGCCCTGATGTACCGCAAGGACCTGTTCGCCAAGGCCGGCCTGGACCCCGACCGCGCCCCGGCGACGTGGGACGAACTGCTGGAATACGCCCGCAAGCTGACCGTCCCCGCCAAGCGGCAGGTCGGCATGATCATCCCCTCCGGGCAGGGCATCAGTTGGGGCGTCTACACGTTCTTGGTGTCCAATGGCGGCCGCGCGGTGGAGAAGGACCCCAACACCGGCCAGTGGCGCGCGGTGTACGACTCGCGCGAGGCGGCCGAGGCGCTGGCCTTCCTCTGGCGGCTCGTCCGCGAGCCGTTCGAGAAGGACGGGCAGACGATTCGCGGCTGCGTGACCCTGGGCACAGTGGACGACCGGACTATCCGCTGGGAGCGCGGCGAGGTGGGGATGATCTTCTCCTACCTCTACGAGGAGCTGATCGGACGTGTGAACCCGCAGCTCATCGGGGTTGCCCCCGTGCCACTGTCGCATCGGGGCACGCGAGGCAGCGAGCTGAACTGCGCGATGCTCGGAGTCTTCAGCCAATCCTCCCCCGCCCAGAAGATTGGCGTGATGCGATACCTGTGGTTCCGCACGGGCAAGGAGGCCCAGGGGGTCCGCACCCGTGTGTACGTGGAGAACGGCTACGGCCGGCTGGTGAACCCCGACCTGCTGAAGGAGTTCGGCTACCAGCACATCCTCCGCCAGGTGCCGGCCGGCTGGAAAGAGGCCTTCGAGGAGGCCATGCAAAACGGCGTGCCCGAGCCCTACGGCCGTAACACGCAGTACATCTACCGCTTCATGTCCGAGCCGATCAACGCGTCGCTGGAGCTGGACCTGTCGTCGATGGGCCGCGAGGAGGGGCTGCGGCGAATCCAGGCGCTGCTCGCCGAGTCGGTCCACGACGTGAACGTCAAGGCTATGGGCAACCTGCCCGAGAGCGTCATGCGAGTGCGGCGGATACTGGCGGTCGTGGTGATCGCAGTGGTGGCGATGGCGTTCGGCCTGGGGATGCTGCACATCTGGCGATACTTCACCAAGGCGGGCGCGGGTCTGATGGGCAAGCCCAACTGGCACCGAGTGATCTGGGGATACGTGCTGCTGGCGCCGGCGCTGGCGATGGTGATCTGGTGGGCGTACGGCCCGCTGGGAGCGGGGCTGAGCCTGTCGTTCATCGACTTCCAGTTCGTCCGCGACAGCACATGGGTGGGCGTGGATAACTTCGCCACCGTACTGTTCGACGCAAAGTTCTGGGCCTCCCTGGCCCGAACGTTCTACTTCGTGGCCTTGATTATCGGTCTGGGCTTCTGGCCGCCCATCCTGCT
>Ga0307379_10008340_pt1 | contig 13984 bp, 18 predicted proteins | sample UN2MG_FD_202237 | JGI IMG/M metagenome (GOLD analysis project Ga0307379, IMG submission 202237) | Soil microbial communities from Risofladan, Vaasa, Finland - UN-2 | ecosystem: Environmental > Terrestrial > Soil > Coastal area > Acid sulfate soil | place: Finland: Risofladan, Vaasa | collected...
GATGGAAGTGGTTTTAATTTTATGGAAAAAGAAAAAACAGATCGTTTTCAGAAAATAGCAAGGGATAAAAAAGAAAAAATATGGAAAAAAGCCAGAGCGCCAAAATTTTCTCATAAAGAGGAATATCTTTTAAAGCAAGAAATTAATAAATTAGCGATTTCAGATGATCCGCAGATTAAAACTTTGTTTAATTTGCTGCAGAGAACTAAAGCTGTTGAGAAAGAGAGAGCTAATGATAGGGGAGTGCGTGCTTTAAGAATAATGTTGGAGAGGAAATGGAATAAAAATAGAACAGCAGAATTAGAAGGCAAAGAATTATCCGATGTTAGGGATTATTTTTCTAGAATGTTTCCTGGAAGTTATGTAAAAGAATTGCTGACAATTGATCCAATGCATAAATCTCCAGAAGAAGATTATGGGCAAGTGGATTCTGTTCCTGATCCTATGCATACAAGAATTTATACTAAAATTGCTGCATATCCTGATGGAAAACGTGAGGCTGTGGAAATTCCAGAGGGTTCACTAATTAAGATATGTGATGATATGGAATTAACTTCTGGTGATTTTGAAAATCCAGTGGTTTTTGAGACCGATGCAATTCCAGGAGTTTTGGTTACTGAAAGAACAGTGTTGGATAGGGCTTCTGAAAAAGTATTAAAACCTGCAGAAGTTGCAAAGAAGATAGCCGAGTTATTGATTAAATATCCTCGTGCTAAACATCAAATTGATGTAGTTGCTTCTGAAGAAAGCGGTTTTAGTGTTGAATTAGTAAGACGTGCTCAAAAATTTGGATTGAATAATGATACAAAACTATTTTTGGCTGAATGGGATAATTTTAAACAGGTTGAAAAAGAAGCTAGTGAATACACAGATTTTGTATCTAAATATATGAAAGATAATCCAGGTTCTTCTATGTCCGATGCTGCTGTCGCATGGAAAAAAGATGATAAAGGAGAGGAGGAAGAGGTAGAAGAGGAAGAGGAAAAAGAAGATGTTGAAAAAGAAGCTAGTGCATATACGGATTTTGTATCTAAATATATGAAAGATAATCCAGGTTCTTCTATGTCCGATGCTGCTGGCGCATGGAAAAAAGATGATAAAGGATCGGATGAGAAAGTTGACGAAGAGGTAGAAGAGGAAGAGGAAGACAAGTAGATTAAAAAACAAAGGATTTAATGTAGAGAAAAAAGGAGGTAGTTATGCCAGGATTTGATGAAACAGGGCCTTTTGGCAGAGGGCCTGGAACTGGTATGGGAAAGGGAAAGTGTTTAACTTGTCCACAATGCGGTTTTGAAATTAGACCTCGAATAGAAGACACTCAAGAAATGGAAGATACTACTGGTGGAATGGAGGACACTAATGGATGGCATGGAATAAGACCACAATTTTTATCACCTAGAAGAAGTGATGAGGATGAAGAAATAGAGAATAAAGAAACAGAAAAAGAAGCACAGGATACTACTTTTCCAGTTATATTGAAACATAACAGGGTAAGAGTTCCTGAATTAAAAGGAAGAGAAATTGGTACTGTTGAAAAAGTATATCTAGATGGAAGCCTTGATATTTTATTTCCTTCAGATGGTGGAGAAAAAACTGTGTTTATAGATGTTAAAGGAAAAAACTCAGTTCAGAAGGTTGGTTTAAATGTTGGGGATAGATTAAGCGGAGGTTTTAAAATTAAAACTCTTCATGCTAATAAAGATATAGGAATATTTGCAGCTACCATTCAATACAAAGATGGAACAGAAGAATCTGTAGTATTAGAAAATGTTGAACAAATTTAATTAACTTAAAAGGAGGAGAAAAAATGTTTATTAGAATTAAAAATCTTGTGAATGGTAGAATAGCAATAGAGGCTTTGAGGATTTCTTTAGAAAAAGCAGAAACTAAGGACGTTCAATTGTTTGGGAATAAACTGACTTTAACCAAGGTTGACGACAGTGCTGAACTTGCAACATTGGTATTGGCGGGGAAAATATCTTTAGAGATATTGGATGAAGTAGTTCATGGGTACAATAGCGGATGGACAGCGATTAATCAGGCAGAGACTGTAATATTTACTCATAATTTGAATGTTGATCCTTCAAGAATGCTTGTCGATGTTTTGATTAGGAATGCCGATGGGGATGTTAGTCAACTAGGCGTTGGATTGGATACTGATAATGCGGGAGTGGAGGAAGGATATGCCGTTGTTAGGATAACTTCGACAACTTTACAAGTTTATAGAGGTGCCGATGATGGGAGTGGTACAGCAGACGTTATAGTAAGAATAAGTGTAACCGGCGCATAAGAAGAAAATATATAAAATATAAGGGGAGTTAATTCTCCCCTTATTTTATCAGAGAAATAAGATAATGATTTATGTTGATAAATTTGGCGGCGGTAATTCTAATGATTATTGGTTAGAATCTTTTAGAAAAATTATTCCCAGTATAATTTCTATAGATATTAGAAAGCATTCGGCCCAATATATTTTAGAAAGAATATTAGAAATAAAACCAAAACATATTCATTTTGGTGGAAGTGTGAAGATGGAAAGAATTTTCCCATTAGTATATATTAAAGAATTGAAAGATAAATTAAAGAATGTTAAAATCACTTTTTTTTATGGTGATGCTTATTATTTTTCTTACCAACGAAATATAATTCCTTATATTGATAAATTAATTATTACTCATAAACCTTATGATATTGTATCAAACAAAGTGAAATTTTCTCCATGTCCTACAATATTAAACCCATTAAAAATAAATAGAAAAAAGTTATATGAAGTTTCTTTTATTGGAAATAATTATTCAAAAAACAGATTAGAAGATTTGAATAAAATTTCAGAAATATGTGATTTGACGGTTTTTGGTAAAAACTGGGAAACTACTAAATTGAAAAATGAAAAAAGTGTTAGTTTTGAACAATTTCCAGAAGTAGTATCGCAATCAAAATTTTGTTTGGGATCAACTTTATTTAATCCTTGTTTGTGGAGCGGGTCAAATTCTTGTGCAAAAGAGATAAAAATTGTTGAAGATAGATTATGTCATGATATGCATTGTGTGGATTATAAAGAGATGTATGGTTATTTTTCTAACAGAGTTATGAATTTATGTGCATGTAGGGGTAGTGTTTTATTGTTACAAACCAAAGGATTGGATAAAATTTTTATTGATAGGAATAATATATTGTTTTTTAAAAATTTAGAACATTTCAAAAATTTGATAAACGAGTATAAAAGCAGAGATAATGAATTGAAGAAAATAGGTGAAAGCGCATATAACTTATCTAGAGATTATACTTTTGATAAATTAGTGGAGTTGATATTGTTATGAAAAAGGTTTTTATTGATTGTGGCGGACATATTGGGGAATCAATTAGGTTGTTTAAAAGGTCTAAGGAATATGATTCAAGTTATGAGATTTATAGTTTTGAACCTGTTTCTTATTTATCAAAATATTATCGACATTGGAAAGATATTATTTTTTCTAATAAAGTAGTTTGGATTTATGATGGTGAGATAGATTTTTATCTTGCTGAGAAATCAGATGGAAATACTTTATTTAAAGGAAAATATACTGGAAATATAGATAAAAATCATCCAATTAAAGTCAAATGCCTTGATTTTAGTCAATGGGTTTTAAAAACATTTGATAAAGATGATTATATAATTTTGAAAATGGATATCGAAGGAGGTGAATATCAGGTTTTAACAAAAATGATTTTAGATGGTTCGATTGATTTTATTGATAAAATTTATATTGAATGGCATTCGGCTTTTAATAATTTTCCTGATAGGGGATTGCATGAAATGCTTTTAAAAGAGCTTAAAAAACATACAAAAATGCATAAAGAAATGAAACAGATAATGCATGGGCAATGGAAACAATTAAAAAGATTAATGAAGAAAACTTTAGCAGAAGCGTTATGTGCCAAAAGGAAATACGATGGAAAATAAAAAATATGTTCCGTATCAAAAAATTCCAGGAGTGAATGGTCCGAAAGACCCTAATTTGAAATTAAACGCAATTAAACTTCCTATAGATATGACTGGAATGTCGTTTTTAGATGTCGGATGTGCAGAGGGTTTTTTCTGTACAGAGGCAATACGAAGAGGAGCAAGGGAAGTTATAGGAGTGGATACTAATTCAGAAATGATTAAAGTGGCGAAAAGAATTTCTAAAAAAGAAGAGTACATGGCAAATTTTATTGTCAAAGATTTGTTTGATATTGAAAATCAATTTGATATCGTATTATTTCTTGCAGTTCTTCATCATCAAAAAGATCCTATAGGAGCACTGAAGAAGCTTTTTAATCTTACAAAAAGTTTAATGATTGCAGAAGTTATTTTTCATAAAACTACACATTACAGGAAAAATAAATTTTTTTCTACAAAACAATGGTTTCTTGATACAATGCAGGAAATTGGTTGGAATTTTGTACAGGAAGTCGGAGAAAATTTTTGGAGATCTGAAAAAAGATTAATATTCCATTGTAAAAAGATATGAATAAATTTATTGTAATTAATGGTTTTGGCGCAACTGGAAAAACTACTGCAGGTAAGAATTTACAAAAAATGTTACATTTATCAAAGTGTAGTATTGATGATGGTCCTTCTTTTGGAAAAAATTTAAGATGTTTTAATACTAAAGAGGAACAAGTACTTACTTTTCTTTCTGATTATGATAAAAAGGTAGAACATCATATAATGATTTATTTGGAATCGGTTAAGAAGAGATTAGTTCAAAATATTGTTATACTTCCACAGATGATTCCTCAAGTTTGGGCGGTTAATTTAATTCGAAGAGAAATACCATCTGCATTTTTTGTATTTTTTAATTGTGATAAAGGAATTCTTCTAAAAAGAAGAACATATAAAATATCCAACAAAACTTGGTTTGAGAAACCAGCGGCAATAGAATTTGAGAAATTGTTTAATGCTAATAAATCTGAACTTTATGCTGATTTAATTATTGATTCTAATAAAAAACCAAAAGAAATTGTTAAAATAATAATGAAGGAGTTAGAGAAATGATAAAAATTGGAGCAATAGTTGCAGTTAATTGTGATGAAGATAATATAGAATATTGTTTGAAAGGTATATACGATTTTTGTGATAAGATAGTGGTCGTTTATTCTGATACAAATTGGACGAATGAAAAAAAGGAAGATGGAACCATTGAAATTATAGATAAATTTCCAGATCCAATGAATAAACTAAAAGTAATAAAAGGATCTTTTGCAACACAACCTGGACAGCGAACAGTAGGTTTAGAATATTTAAGAGAAGAGAATTATGATTACGTTTTTGTTGTAGATTCAGATGAAATTTATAATCCATGTAATTTATTAGAGGCAAAATCTTTTATAGAGCAGCATAAAAATGTAAAACAGTTTAGAGTAAATTGGTGTCAGATGTGGAAAACATTAGATTATATAATAACACCCATTGGTAAACTTTTTGTAATTTATAAAATTGATGACGAATTTTGTTTTACAGGTCCTTCAAGGAATACATCAATACACAAAAAAGAAAACTTTGAATTTTTGCCCAATGTTGATTGTTTTCATCTTACTTGTGCATGTTCGGATGAGCATTTGAAAGAAAAAATGAAAACTAGAACTTACAGAAATATTATAAAAAAGGGATGGTTTGAAAATGTGTGGTTGAAATGGACATTTGAGATGAGGGATTTGCATCCTACTTCTCCAAAAGTTTATGAAAAGGCTATTTTATTTGATAAAACAAGATTACCTTGTTTTATGAAGAATCATAAATTTTATGGATTAAAAAAATGATTTATATCATAACACATCCAAAAAGTATAGTGTTATTTCCAATAGGTCAGGTTTTTTATAATTCATTGAAAGATAATGGATACTTTGTAGAACATTTACAATTAAGAGAAATAAACGATCGTTTATACAAGGAAGGGGATTTTGTAATTATAATTGGTCCGGGGAGATTTTCAAATTTTAATGTTGAACAAAAGCAAAAAAATGTAAAATATACAGCATGGCAAAGTGAACAACTTCCTACAAAATGTGATGAACTTGAAAAATCTGAAGTGGGTAAAAAAAGATTAAGTACGCTTGAAAAATTGTTGCCTTATTATGATTATTATTTTGATTATTATCCATCTCAAATTTCTTTTATGGAGAAAAGAGGATGGAAGGTTGATGGATGTGTCCCTTTAGGATATCATAAAACTTTAGATTATACTGATAAATTTGATTCAGAGATAAAATGGGATGTAGTTTTTATGGGAACTATGTCAGGGAGGAGAAAAAAACAATTTGAAAGCATTAAAAAAAGATGTAATGCTTTTCCTAACAATTCATCTTGGGGTTTGGATTTTTATAAAATTCTTTCTCAGACTAAAATAGGATTGAATATTCATTTTGAATATTTAGATACATTGGAGTTTTGGAGAATTTTAAATTATTTATGTAACAAAAAGTTAATTGTTTCAGAGAAAATTATTTCTCCTGAACCTTTGATTGATGGTCAGCATTTTATAATGGCTCAGAGAGATGAATTTGTCAATGTAGTTGATCAGACGGTAAAGGATTATGAAGAATTAAAGCATATAGCAGTATGTGGATATGATTTTATAAAAAACGAATATAAATTTAATGATATGACTAAAAAAATGATGGGAATAATAGATGATTAGAAAATTTCAAACAAGGAAAAAAAGAAAAGGGAAAAAAAGCGTAGATGATGCGCGTCCTCCTCAATGTCGTCCGTATTATTATAATGAAAAAATAGAAAAAAAGAAGAAAGAAGATTTGACTATTTTAAAAAAGATTGAAAAAAGTCCTTCAAAAAACAATGAAGGTTTGGTTGATTTATGTATTTTAGTAAGTAGGCGACTTGAGTTTACAAAATTATGCTTTGAAGCATTAATTCAAAATACTAAATGGGCGTTAGTAAAAAGAGTAATTATAATGCATGATATTCCAAAAACATTGGATAAAGATATTTTAGAGGAGGATTTAAAGAGTAGAGAATTTCTTAAAAATCAAATAAAAACATTGACTGGTTTGGGTGTTGGAGTTTCTTATATTGAATCAGGAACAGGTTCTGTTGGTCTTTGTATGAAATATAGCATGTGTTCATCAGATGCTCTTTATTATTTTAAAATAGATAATGATGTTGTTGTTGGAAAAAATTATTTAGATATTTTGTTAAAAACAATGGAGTCTTATGAGGAGCTAGTGGTTTTGGGTTATGGTAGAATTTGGGAAAAGGATTTTTTAAAAAACCAATTGGTTGTAAAAAAAGGTTTAGATTATGGATATATGAGATGTGTAACAGGGCATATAGCGGGCCAGGATATACACTTTAATGTAGGCGGATTGGTGCTTATAAGAATGATACAAAAATTAAAAGACCAATTGGAAAATTTTATATGTAGAGATACTTTTTTTGGCTGGCCTACTTTTCAAATTTATCATATTAAAGAGAAGATTGGTACAGTAGGATGGCATTGGCCAAATATTGATAATACAATTATTATGGATTTTCTGCAAGATAGGGAATTGGTTGAGCAGGCTGGATTAGATTACAATAGATTATTGGAGTTAGTAGATAAATATTACAAAAAAGGTTTGGCAAGGCGTTCAAAAGATTTTGCATTGAAATCAACTCAAAAAATGAAAAATTTTGAATATTTGATAGACTCGTGCAACGCAATGGTAATAAATAAAAATTTAAGAAAGCTAAGAGAACATGAAAAAGAATGGAGTAGATGGTCTTCAAATCGTTTTAAAAAATTTGGAGATACAGGAATTGAATCACAAGTTTTACCAAGAATAAAAGTTATTTCAGAATATTTTAAATCGACTTTTAAACCAGATTTTAAAATTCTGGATATAGGATGTGGAACGGGGAGATATTACGGAGTTATGAAAGATTTAGGATTAGTACCTTTTTTGAAATATGTTGGAATAGATACTACCAGAGGAATGATCAATGAAGCTTGTAGAAGATACAAAGAAGCTGATTTTCGTCTAGGGGATGCTTATGAATTGAATTTTCCTAACCAATCTTTTGATATGTGTTTTTTAATAGATATTATACAACGAATGCCGGATTATCAACCATTAATAAAAGAAATGTATAGAGTTTCTAAAAAGTATATGATTATAGCAACATTGTGGGCAAATATAGAAAAAGATTATCATGGAGATACAAATATAAACTATAGAAAATCTGTTAAGAAAAGTATTAACAAACATCATTTTTTAAAATTTTTAAAAACTTTTCCTCACAAAAATATACATATTTTAGAAAAAGGTATATGGGTATTGGAGAAACCATGAAAAAGATTTTTATTGATTGTGGCGGACATATTGGGGAATCAATTAGGTTGTTTAAAAGGTCTGAGGAATATGATTCAAGTTACAAGATTTATAGTTTTGAACCGCTTTTCGAAAATTTTAAAGTTTATAAAGATTGGAAAGATGTATGTTTTTTTAACAGTGCTGTTTGGATTTATGATGGGGAGATCAATTTTTATATTGCCAAATCCCCTGTTAGTAGTACTTTGTTTAAAGAAAAAAAGACTGGCAATGTTGATAAAGATCATCCGATTAGAGTCAAATGCATGGATTTTAGTCAATGGATTTTGAATACTTTTGACAAAGATGATTATATAATTTTGAAAATGGATATTGAAGGGGCAGAATTCAGAGTCTTAGATAAAATGATTCGTGATGGTTCAATCGATTATATTAATAAACTTTATATTGAATGGCATTCTAATAAAATTGATTTTTCAGATAAAGAACTTTACGATGAATTAATTAAAAAATTAAAGAATTGTAGTTTAGAGTTGTATGGAGAAATGAAAAAATTTTTAAAACGAAGGGGTTAGTATGAAATTACATCTTGGGTGTGGAAATGCTATTTTGAAAGGATGGGTTAATATTGATTTATATAATAAAAAAGCCGATGTTATAGACAATGTAATAACACTTTCAAAATATAAAGCTAATAGTGTAGATGAACTTTATACGAGTCATTTAGTGGAACATTTGTTTCCTGCAAATTTTCAAAAAGCACTTTTACGATGGTATAAAATATTGAAAATTGGAGGGAGTTTGGTAATCAGATGTCCTGATGGCGGATTGTGGTTAAATGTGTGGCTGAAGGCATCTGATGAAGAAAGATTTAATAATCCCCGATTGAGAGATTCGGTTTTAGGAACCGCGAGAAAGGGATGTTACAATTATAATTTATTTTCTAAAGGTTTGTTAATTAAATATTTAGAAAAAGCGGGGTTTAAAAATATAGAATGTAGGCTAGTATCATCAAGAAGTCCTCGTTTAAAAGATATTTTAATGAGTGGTGGAAAAGATGAAGGAAAAGATTATACAGGATATCCCAAAAGAGATATTTGGTGCGAGGCAATTAAAAAATAGGGGTTATATGAAAATAGCGATGGATCATATTGGAAAACCGAGTGCTGGAAGATTTACTTTTATGAACTTGTTGAGTAAATATCTCCTTGAAAAAGGAGATAAAATTGTTAATGTAAATAATTTAAGAAATAGTGATGTCTATCTTACTCATGGTTTTGATTTAACAGAAAAAAAGATTAAAGAAGTAGCCGATGTTGATGTAAAATTAGTTGTGCGACAAGATGGATGGTCTCCTGAAAATTATGATAAAATGATTAAAGGTGATTTGCATCTTTTAAAATGGTTAAAGTTACTTGGTAGTGTTGATAGAGTTATTTATCAAAGTGAATTTTGTGTGCAGATGTTCAAAAGGTTTAATCATGATGCGTCTAATGGCGTTGTTATTCATAATGGAGTTATAATTCCAGAAAGAACAAAGAAAAAGGATATTTTAATAATTTATACAACAAAGACCGTATCATGTTGGTGGGAAAAATTGATAGTACCGACTGTCGGCTATATTAAAAAATGGTGTATTGAAAATAATATCCAATGTATAGAGGTTAAAAAACATTTCTCACAATTGCCACACGACAAACTTTTGAATTTATTTGATGAATCAAAATATGTGATGCATTTATACCCTTTTGCACCCTGTGCTAATACATTGTTGGAAGCGATGGCTGGTGGAAATATTGTGATTAGTTTTGATTCGGGAGGGGATCCAGAATTAACTTTGAAAGATTTGTTAATTCCATTGAATTGTTCAAGATTTGATTTTCCATCACGTGATATAAAAGTTTCCGAAGAAGATGTTTTGATGGTATTAAACAAAACGAGAGATAATTATGATTATTATAAAGGTTTATCCCAAAAAAGAATTTTACAATTTGACTATAGATTAATAGGTCAAAAATATAGAAATACATGTATGGAGGTAATAGGATGAAGTTACATCTTGGTTGTGGTAAAAATAATTTTGCTGGTTGGGTTAATGTTGATAAGTATTCATCTGCTGATATTCATCCCGATATTCATGCTGATATTTATGACGATATAGTGGTTTTGGAAAACTTTGAGAAGGAGTCTGTTGATGAGATTTATACAAGTCATGTAGTAGAACATATTACTCCACAAGATTTTATTAAAGCACTAAAGAGGTGGTTTGAAATATTAAAGCAAGGTGGGATATTAATAATTAGGTGTCCCGATGCTAGACTTTATTTGAAGAATTGGTTAGATTTGTCAGATGATGAGAGATTTATTGAAGCAATCAATTCTGCGGGTTCGTTGAATTGTGTTCTCGGATTTCAAACAAAAGGCCCTGGCTATCAAAACAGAAATTTATTTACAGAAGGATTGTTGCCCATGTATTTAAAACTTGTTGGTTTTGAAGTAGAGGCGAGTAGAAAAGTTTCATGCCGAGGAGGGGATTTATTGAGGAGTTTAAAAAAAGGCAGAAGTGATGAAGGCATAATTTATGAAGGTGTTCCTGTAAGAGATTTATGGTGTAAAGCAATTAAACCGTTTTCTAAATGATGTTGTTATTATTTAATAAAACGGAGTTACAATTTTAAACGGAAAAAGAAATCAAAATGGAAAAAGAAATCAAAAACAGTATTTTGAATACAACTTCAAAATTTAGAACAATTTGTGAAGTTCATCGAGAAATGTGGGATATTATTGATCAACTTAAAAACGAGGATATTAAAAACCAATTAAGAGATCGAATTATGGTTGCTTATGATATGGGAAAAAGAATGGATAAAAGGCTTAAATTTTATAAGAAAGATTGGGATAGCAATATGTGGGAAAAGAATTTAGATAGTGGCGTTGATAGGAAATATAGAAAAAAAAGAAAAAGTTTGATGGAATCATCTAAGAATTTGAAGAACACTATAGAAAAAAAGGAGAAAAATGATAAGTTTATTTAAACCCCAAGTTGGCGAAGAAGAATTGCAAGCAATAAAAAAAGTATTCGAATCAGGATGGTTGGGTTTAGGACCTAAAACTGCTGAATTTGAGGATATGTTTGCAAAATATATAGGATCGGATTATGCTGTAGGAGTTAATTCGGCTACATCAGCCCTGGATTTATCTTTAAAATTGTTAAATGTAAAACATGGGGATGAAGTTATTGTTCCAACTGTTACTTTTGTCTCAACCGCTCATGTTGTGGCGTATAATTTAGCGACACCAATATTTGTGGATGTTGATAAAAATCTTTTAATGGATGTAAAAGATGTTGCTCGAAAAATTACACCCCGAACTAAAGCGATTATTCCAGTTCATTACGGAGGAAGATCCGTTGATATGGATAAATTGTTTGAGACTGCAGAAACTAAATACGGTTCAATACCTATTGTTGAAGATGCCGCACATGCGTGTGGATCAACTTATAAAGGAAAAAAATGTGGAAGTTTGGGCGATATGGGATGTTTTAGTTTTCATGCAGTTAAAAATTTGTGTATGGGTGATGGCGGAGCCTTGACTTTGAATAATAGTTTTATGTACGAACGAGCCAAAAAATTGAGATGGTTAGGTATTGATAAAGGAACATGGGATAGAACTGATGGAAATAAAAGCTATTGGTGGGAATACGATGTTAATGAAATAGGTTTAAAATGTCACATGAACGATGTCATGGCGGCGATTGGACTTGTTCAATTAAAGAAGTTGGATAAGATGAATGAACGGAGAAGACAAATTGCAGAGATGTATACGGAAGGATTGAAAGATGTGGTTAAAACTCCTATGATGGATACACCAAACTCTCTCTCGTCTTGGCATATTTATTGTATTAAATGTGATAATAGAAATGGGCTTAGTGAGTATTTGAAGAGTGTAGGGATTGTTACGGGGGTCCATTACTCGCCTTGCCATTTGTATACCTGTTATGGAAATGTTCCAAAATTGCCAAGAGCAGAAAAATTATTTGAACAAATTTTATCTTTACCGATGCATCCTAATTTAACAGATGAAGAAGTATATAAAGTTATTCAAGAAATTGTATTTTATTATAAAAACAAACTGAGGAGGCGAAATGAATAAAAAAATATTATCTGAAAAAGATTTAATATCCAGCTTACAGAGATATTGTTTAATATATCTAGCAAACAACAATAAATGGTATTTGGAATTGGCAGATAATGAACATGGGGAAAGAAGAGACGCTACTACGTATGGACCTTTTGAAACTGAAGATAAAGCTGACAATTATATTAATAATTTTTCTAATCCAGGCGGTTACCATGTAGAACGAAAAAAACAACCAGTTCCTATAAAATCTCCAAACGGTAGAAATGTGGAAAAACCATAAAATAGGAGAATTAATTTGTTAAAAAATAATGAAATTCAATTACGATTGCTAGAAGAAACAGATTTAGAAAGATTAGCAAATTGGAAAAATGTAATGTATGAATATTTTTATGAATACCCTATTAGAAAATCTAATTATACACAGAAGAATTGGTATGAAGAACATTTAAAAAAAGGTGATATTCTTTTTATTATTGAGGAATTTCAGCCAATACAAGCAAAGGATTTGGAATCAATAGGAACAGTAGGACTTACAAATATTGATTGGAGAAATAGAACTGCAGAGTTTGGAAGGTTTATGATTCCTGATGCCAAGTACCGAGGAAAAGGATATGGAAGAAAAGCAATAGGTTTGGTTTTGGAATATGGCTTTGATCATCTTAATTTACATAGAATATATCTTGATACTTTGGAATCTAATATAGCGGCAATTGAATTATATAAAAAAGTGGGATTTGTAGAAGAAGGAAGAAAAAAACAGCATATTTATAAGAACGGCAAATATTTTGATTTAATTTGTATGTATATTTTAAACATGGGGCAAAATGATGACAGAGTTTAAAAGCAAGTTTCCAATGAAAGTTTGTAACAGTACGGTGTTTGAAGATTCTATTTGGTATGTTTTTCATTGTGATTGTGGGAGTCATGATCATGCTGCAACAATTGAGATTGAATATGACAAAAAATTGAATTTGATATCGTTAAATTTTTATAAAGATTTTGAATATTTTAATTGGAGTGATGGTTATTTGGATAAAGTGATAAATTGTTGGAAAAGATTCAAAACCGCTATGAGAATATTATTTGTTGGTTATATAGAAGTAAACGCCGATATGATAATAAATGGAACAGATCATGTAGATGCCTTTATAGATGCTTTAATTGAAGGAAGAAATTATGTTGCAGTAAAAGAAGAACGGAGAAAGAAAAATGAGAATTAGAATTATTTCCCCATCGGATTCGTCAACAATTTCAAATTGGTGGGGAGATTATTGGGTTAAAAAAGATTTGCAAAATGAATTTATAAAAAGAGGATATGAAATTGTAGACAAAGATGCAGATTTGGATTTTTGTTTGTTAGGAAAATTTCAAAGAAGTGAAACAGCAAAAAGGAGATTTTGTTGGTTATATAGTCATGTAGATAATGTTATAAATAGAAGAGATGCTTGGATAAAATATGCACGACAGTTTGAACATATATTTGTTTTATCTAATCAGCTTTTTCCAATAGTTCAACAAGACTTTAAAAATAGTTCAGTTTTATTGGGAGCAT
>Ga0307379_10008343_pt1 | contig 13983 bp, 17 predicted proteins | sample UN2MG_FD_202237 | JGI IMG/M metagenome (GOLD analysis project Ga0307379, IMG submission 202237) | Soil microbial communities from Risofladan, Vaasa, Finland - UN-2 | ecosystem: Environmental > Terrestrial > Soil > Coastal area > Acid sulfate soil | place: Finland: Risofladan, Vaasa | collected...
GGCCGTGTCGGTTGCACACTCCAAACTCCCAGAAGAGAACAAGACGGTTTCTTCGTCTGCTTCTACTTCGGCGAAGAAAACGTTATACATGAACCCCCCGCAGCCCACGCCCGCAACTTCCACCACCAACCTTGTGTTTGGCTGAAACTTTTGCTCCGTGATTATCTTGGTTAGGATGTCTACTGCTGCGGCGTCGAAAGCAATGGGGCTTTCAAGCTCAACTACTATAGTAATCTCTTCGTCCATTATGTACCCTTCTTCTTCCTCACATTTGTGGGCCATTGAATTTCCACCCAAACACCCTCCCCCGGCGCAGGCGTTTTACCAACCTTGTACCCCTGCGCTTTTAGCTCCTTGACGGCAGCCACAAGTACCTCGCCAGGAACTGCATCCTCTGGGGTGATGAGGTAGGTGTGTTTACCCTCAAGAATATTTTGGACACAAGCATCGAGCATTTTCTTTAGCAGTTCTCTCGTGTCCTTACCAGTAGTTTCTTCTCGTGTTTTCACTGCCAATAAGGCCATCTCTTGCGCCGTTATAATCCTGTCATTTGACGCAGACGCAGGTGCTTTCTCGGCGGGGAAATGAAACCCCTCGGGCTGCGCATCGTAGGCCACAGCCCGGGGGCGTCGGATAGTTTCACCACCGACATTGCTTTCAATAATCAATACTTCTCTCAATATAAAGCCACAGTCTGTGCAGGTCTGTGTCTCTACATCCCCCTGGTCGTCTACGGACATGCTTGTTTTAGTGTTAGCGTGCTTGCAGTTCACTCTTTTTCTCCAGTAGTTTGAGGCTCCTCCGCCAGAGGTGGGAGGTAAGGTCTGTAGGCTCGGCTTCGATGTGTTCAAGTAGCCTGACCGGGTTGAGGTTGGACCTCGTAGCAAAGTAGAAGCGGTGCTTCTTGCGTACAATCAGATTGATAATGCTTGAGTAGCCTTTTGTCAAGTGATTTCTGAAGTTCTGGTCCAGGTCTGTAACCCCCACAGACTTTGCCTCTTGCCGTATAAGCTCGCACAGGCGCCGCGAACCTTCCGCGGGGAAGCCCATCTCGTTCATCATCTCCAGGTTGGCTGTGCAGATGGCCTTTTTGCAGCTGCTCTCCAAGGACTTCCCCTCGTGCTTCTGCCCGAAGACAGAGTTGGCGACGGTGTCCAGGATTACTTCCATGGCAAGGTTGGTTTCTTTGTCCGCGTAACCGATGTTGCCTTCGATTATGCGCATCAAGTTATAGGCCATCGCAACGATGGTTCCGGTGCCCCGCTTGATTCCTGTGAGGCCCCCAACTATCTCCGCCTGTCTTTCCGCAGTAAGGTCTGGGAAAACGGACATGCTAACATCGTTCAGAGACGAGCCTGCGGTTATTGGCTGCTTCTTATTGTTGGCCTCATCGATGTACTTCTTGCGCAGCGCATCAGGAACATGGAACTCCAGTGCCAGTGCTTGCTTCGCTTTCCGGGTGTGAAACGACATCAAGAAGAGAACGTCGCCATCGAAGTCGAGGTTCTGCGACACAAGGCTATTTCCACTAACGCGGATAACGTAGCGGCACTGGGGGTCATCCGTAACTCGGACGCGCTGGATACGCAGTGACTTGAAGCCGAGACAGGGGAAGCGCTCCGCAATGATGTAGTCCCCGTCCTTGACACGCAGGTCACACGCCATGTCGGTATGAATCTCAACCCAGTTCTCCGGAAGGCCTTCCTTTGCCAGAGTGGCAGTTGCTTTTACCGAATGGGGGTAGCGGATTGACAACACATAGGTAGCTATCTCGCCATTCTTGGTGCTGAGCTTCCGACTCACGTTGCTGAAGTACCTGTTGAGAGCCCGCAGCAGCGTATCGAAGGAGGGCGTGTCGCCGCGGAAAGCATGGCAGGCGGCAACGATGTTATTGAGGAATCCACCTATATCCGAGAGGCCCCACTTTCCAGTTGGGTGCTCCCAACATTGCCTCAGTTTGGCACAGGGGACATAGATCATGTTGAGGAAGATATTTTTCCCCTCACCAAGCACCTTCTCCTCGGGGGCAGAATCGCTGGCGTGAGTAAGGTACTCCACTTCCCGGCGTTCGTCATCCGGAACAAAGACGTGATACAGACAGGGAAGACGAAGCATGAAGCCGTCTTCCAGCATGTTGCCGCCCACAACTGTACCAGTAAGTTCACCAAGGTGATGGAAGTAGCTATCCCGCTGTTGTAGAGGCCGAACAGCAGACCAGTCAATAATGGGTTTGAGCATAGCCTTGCCGCGGAGTACCTCCAAGATTTCTACCAGCTCATGGACGTCTTCCACGCCCTGCTGGTAGCGCAAGATTTCATCGACAGGAGCACTCTTGGGGCCAAAGATTGTTGTGAGCCCCTTCAGCTCAATGTGACTGATCTTTATACCCGCCCGCCGCAAGTCGCGGTTATTCTCTGCGAAGACATCGCCCTTGGTCCAGAGCTGATTCTCCGGGTTCTTGATGAGTCCCCAGAACATCCAGCCGCAGATAGCGTCGCCAGCGAACCAGGGCGTTTTCACGACGGAGGTTCCGTCCTCCTTGTAGCCGTTCTTGACGAGCTGCTCACGCAGAAGTCCGTCGGGAACTTCGATGTCGTCGGGGAAAACTAACTGGGCTTCGGAGCCAGCTATCAGTGTGGACAGCGCTTCCAGCACTTGGCCGTAGTTTCGGCGCTTGCTGATCGTACGCGCCGACACGATGATATCAATAGGAACTTCCACCCCGCGTGCCTGGTCAAACATGGTCCCACAATCAGCGAAGGAAACCACGCCCTTATTTCCATGACAGTTGGTGAGCTTTATGCCCTCCTTGAAGGCGTGCTTTGTCTCAACGTAAACAACACTGACTTCACACTCTTCCCCGTTGAAGGGGAGCGTCTCTTTTGTTATGTCTACCACGGTAGACTTGTCGGCCCGTACCCAGTAGCGGGTCGGGGTGCCGTTGGGCTCCACAGAAATCACGTCGCCTTCCGAAAGCTCCGCCCCCTGTGCCACCTGCACTGCCCCGAAGCAAATGAAGCGGCGGTTGTCAGAAGTAAACTTATCCAGGTGACGATTGTCCACCACCAGCTGGTCTTCGAAGGTGAGGGGGTTGTCTGCGAAGCAGGTCATGAAGGACCAGCCGCGGCGTTCCACGCCTGTTTTGGCAAGCTCTACGGCACTCTCCGAACGCACTCGTGGCGCCTCGTCACCCTTCATTCCCAGGGTGGAATAGAGGTTCCGCATGGGGTTGTGGTGCCGAAGGCCGAAGGGCGTATAACACCTAAGGTCCGTCTTGAGCAGGTTGTTATTGACCATGCCCGAGTCTGAAAGGCCAATCGAGGTCCAGGGGAATAGTTTGCGGTTAAGCTCCTGCTGGTACTTCAACGCGGCGGCCGGCGCCAAAGACTTGAAGGTGGGGTCAATGATGCAAACCCTGTGGCACATTGCCCATGCTTCCATGGGTGTGCCGGCGAGCGGGAGGTCATTTATAACCCCATTGATGAGTTCTTGCAGGCTGCGGAAAGTAAGCGGGGCCGTACCGTTGTCAAGGCTGACAACAAGCCGTTCCAGCTGAGACCGCTTGCTAACGTTGGGAAAGGCAGTCTCAATACGGCCAGTGAGCATCCAAGAAAACAGCTCCCAATAGCCGTATTCCTTATCGGCGTGCATCCAGGTACCGACGGCACGAACAACACGGTCGCCAATGACGAGGTTGCCGTAGCCGTCCTTGTACGGAATGGGGAGAGAAATACTGTGAGAGTCGGTGTCAGAGACGAAGAGCAGCACGAGCTTGTCGCCCCGCTCATCCGCATCCAGAACCACATTGAGTGGATTGTCACGGCGGTACTTATTCAGGTTGGCCAAAATGCAACTGAGTTTGAACGCCAGAGTAGCTTTGAAGGTAACCATCTCTTCTCCTTGTGAAGTTGGCTTTAACACAACACCTACAACAAATATTAGACCACCATACGGAAGCCTAATCTTTGGCTGCAGAGTAAAAGTAGGCCTCCCTTGAGAGGCGTATTAGTTCTCTTTGAAGCCATTTCCGCTCTTCCATGTCGGCGGCGGCGAACTCGGCAACACTGGCTCCGTGTTCCAGTTCGACACTATCTCGCTGGGAGAACTCGAAATACCACTGCAGCATTACCATGCCTGCATGTGAGCTTTCATTCTTGTCTCGATACTCTACTAAATGGTTAAGCTTAAGTTTATAGCCGCTGTCGAAGGCCTCGCAAACGTAGTATATAGGGGCCATCACCCGACGTATATAGTACCATGTCAATTCGTCCGGGCGAGAAAAATCTGGGCGGAGCCCACTTCTATCCACCAGTGAATCTATATCGAAGTGTCTATGATCATGAAAGTAGGTGCGTAAGAAATCAAATATCTTTAGTCCGCCGCCAGGATTATCCCGCCCGTTCATGTGGTTAATGAAGAGGAGGCCACGCTTAGCCAGCGCATTCTTCTTCATCAACATCGTAATATCCTCGGCGTTACGCTCTGAGAAGACGCCACAGAGATCAATGTCAAGTATGGTGTATTTTGGGGGTATTTTAGTCTGAAACCGGTCCATTTCTTGGCGAAAGGTGGGTTTCTTGTACCAATTTGGTTTGGAACCGCCCCAGAGAAAGGCGGGTGTTTTGAACACGGCTGTGCTGTACCCGTTTGTGAAGCTGCTGAAGTCGTGCGGCCAGATAGACATGCCTGGGAGACACTTGTCTCTGATGTCTATGAGACTGCGTAGCACTACCTCAGTATCGTGGCGACCGTTGGGTTTACAGGTTTGGATTGTGTCTATACAGTCAGGGCTAACAACATCCCGACTGACAAGACCGCGTTCGAAGTGGGCTTTAGCACCCGCGAATGTGAGTGCTGTGGGGTTACTCACCAGGAGGCCGCTTCTTTTAGCTTCTATGCACTGTTGAAGCTTGTGCCGCCTGGACATGCGCTTATTTGGGCCGTCCCAGCGATGTACTTTATTGGGCTCAGTTTCTTTTTTGTTCATGGGAAAAATGCCCCCGAGTTAGGGAAGCCACCCCCTAACCCGGGGGCTGGGTAGATAAGTCGCTGAGGGAAAGGAGAAGGAAAACCCCAGCTGCCCTTAGCTACCGACTACGTTTACCCGTTGCGGGTTTTCCAGGCTTTCTTGGCTGCCAGGGAACGTCGCTCCGCAGCTGCCTGCGCTCGCCGTGTTTCCCAAGCCTTGTTCGCGGCTTCACTTCGACGCTCGGCCATTTCTGTCCGAGTCTTCCATGCCTTCTTCGCAGCGGTGCTGCGGCTCTTAGCTGTGCTCATCTCTATATCCTCCTATAACAGTGTCTTAGTACACACAAAAGAATTCGCCTGTAGCAGGCGCATAAAGTTCGTCTTCGTCTCCTTCAAAATCTGCTGTCTCATCCACTACTGTTCGCAGCAAGAAGTAATCCAGCAGTAATACTTCTTGCCCGTTGATTTCCAGAATGGCGCCTTCAACCACAACTTTACCACTTAGCTCGACCCTGAATTGTATCGCTGCAAAGGCACCCTCTACTCCCCGGACAGCTAAAAACCGATTATTGCCCATTGGGATTGGATTATCTTGACCCTCTTCCAGTGCGACAAGTGGCCAGTCGAGCACCAACTTCATCATCTTCGTGGCTTCTGGGCAAATAGCTTCATTGACGTAGAAGTTACGCTCCACCTCGTCCAGACTATCCCAAGGGAATGTTGGTTCCACCTGTACCGGGGGAGAAACCTTCTTAGTCGCAGTGTTCCCGCAAGCGAAGAGCGAAAGAGAAGTAATCATTAGCAAACAAAGCAAGTAGCGCATTCAAGTCTCCTGTGTAAGTTTTTAACAATAACAAATGGTGGAGGTGCCGGGTACTGCCCCCGGGTCCAGCCTACTACAATGTTGGGCGTTTTACTACGGCCATCTTTTGGCAGTTTACGGAGGAGTTTACGCCTCCCGGTTTTTCTTCTAACTGCTAAACCGATTACTCGTAAGTTATCTAAGTATTTATATCCGGATAACGTGCAGATATACTACAGTCCTGCTTATTTGACAGGGTGAGGAGAGCCTACCCCGTCGCCCGCTTATTAGGCGGCGGCAACAGCCGAAGCTGTAACCGAGCGGTTGGCCTGCGCCACGACCGCTGCGAACTTAGCAAACGAGTTGCCAGTTATTGATTTGGACAACCAAAGTTAGGCATTTAGGTTCCGATATGCCAGCCGAGCTTGCCATCATACATAAACTGTCGAATCTGGTTCACCCCCCTGGTAGATCAGGATACTCTTCTTCTGGCTCATCTGGAGCCTCATCAGCTCCCCCTCCTATAGGCCAGTTCCCCTCTCTTTCTTTACCACAAAACCACGTATGGTAGCGGTCATCCTTACAGCCCCTACAATCACAGCGCGGACCGTTCCCACGAAAGTTTAGTACGTTAAAGTTCTCTTTGAACCAGACCCGGTACTGTAGGCCGCTGGGATGCCCGATAAGGCCATTAACGGCTATTGTTTCTTCTTCTGTTCCTATTATTGAGTTTCCTTCGGGCCAATCGAGAGGAATGATCAAGGCTTCCTTGGCGCACCGAACATACTCTCTCTTCTTATCCAGCCAGCTTATCTGGAGCCTCGCATCACCAAGCAACCACAGTTTGTACCTTGATCTACAAGCGTGGGAGCATGTACAACCAGCCAGCTCTCCTTCCGGGCATGGCACAACTGCATTTTTACCCACCTTATTATACCAGGTTTTATACTTTAGTCCCCCTAACCCCCGTTTACCAGAGAGTGCATAGGCTTCCGCAGGGTGGTTAACCAGAAAAGATTCCGGCCAACTATCAGGGAGCTTATCAAGGTCTATCTTGGGGGGTGGGCGCCGAGCCTTTTTCCCCCAATGAGGGACACCAGCTTTAGCAGGGTCGAGTAAAAGAGTGCTCAAATGTGTCCCGGGGAAGAAAAAAGAGCCGCCGAGTTCTTGCTGCCGGGTCTCCACCCGCTTTTTAACACGAGCATTAATGGCGCGGTGCTGGGGTAGCGCTAACTTACTTCTGCTTTCTAAGCGCAGTCTCAAATCCGAGTCGCTTTGGCGACGCGAGTTTACGGCGTACTCCCAAGCGTCCTGTTGTTCCGCCAAGACCGGAGGCATTAGTCCGGTTCCCTTAGTAACAAGCGCATTTTTGAGGCCGCCCAGGTAGAAGCGGTCTATCTGTGTTTCATGGTGTAGCAGCCCAGAAAGATACTCGTTGGGCCAGTTGCGAATATCAAGCGGCGCTTTAGTTGAATTGAGTACCCGTGTGATATCAGTATCACGCACGAGCAGCAACCGACCAGCAAACCGGCCCAAGAATGAGATGATCCTATATTCGCGCCGCGGCTCAAAGGCTTTCTTCACATACCCTGAGATTCCGCCGATTATTTTATGGTCTAACTGGACAAAGTATCCCGGGAGAAGTTTCATTGTGTCAAAACCATAGGATAAATGGTGTCGGCGACGAAGACACTGCCAATAAACTCCTGGTTTACAGTGCGGAAAACACGCACGAAGCCGTTACCGTGGCCATTACCACAGAGTATATAGCTATATCCGTAGGCGTGGTACGCAACGCCGGTTGCAAAAGCCGAAAACTTTGCTGCCTTCCCTACGTCTTTGTGCAAAAGAACCAGTTTACCGGTGTTGGGGCATATCACATCGCTGGGATATTTGTTCAAGAGGCAGCGACATAGGACCCGCGCCAGGTGAGACAGCTTACAGGGGGTACTCGAAGCCACAGATTCCATTTAGGAAACTCCACAAAAGTGCTGTACCCGCCTGCGACGAGGGATCATTGCCACGGTGTTCAGGGTGAAACTGTACCGCATAGATATCAGCATGCTCATGCTCCATAGCTGCGATCTCTGTATGCTCTGTTTTTCCGGTGCAGACAAAACCCGGCGGCATCTTGGTAAGTTTGCAAGAGTGTAACATCCACACCGGCATGGAGGCTTCGGCGAAGTCTCGGTATAAGGCAGAGCCCCGGGTTTCAAAAGTCATGGAGACACATTCCTTCTCGGGTTTGGCCATCCGTTTGACCTCTCCTCCCAGCTGCTTGGCCATTAGTTGCATGCCATAACATATGCCAAGAATGGGGATCCCAGAGCTGAATACCAAAGGATCAACTGTTTGCGCACGGGGGTCATTGACATAGTCAGGGGAGCCAGTGATGACGATAGCGAGCGGGTTGAATACTGTTATGTCTTCCATCTTAACCCGGGACGGGATTAGAATCGGGGTTACACCCAGACCCAACAGTGTATCGTAGAGGCTCTTGGTAAGAGAACTTCCACAATAAAGAACTACCACGACATCTTTCATGGGGCGCCCTCTCTATTCCAGCCATCGGCGGAACCGCAGAGCTGGAGGATCAAGTAAGCAACATCTTCTCCCCTTACAGCTTTTAACTGCTCGTACGCAAAGATGTCACAGTATAACTCCTCGTCTTCCTCTTCCCACATAGAGAGGCTCCCGTCTCGCTTGAGATGCCAAGCTACATGTCCCACTTCATGGAGAATAACAAAGGACAGTTGCATAGTCCCAGGGATCTTGATTAGGTCTTCACGAAGAAAAACGGCGTGACTTTTATTCCAGCGTTCGAAGCCAGGAACACGCGCCCTCTCCCGCAGGATGCCCCAGTTTATCTGTAAACCAAAGGTTCGTTCTGGGTCTACATTTAACAGCGGGCCGCCATTACTGATCATCTCCAGGAAACTTTCTTTCTCGATTATGGAGATGTTAGTTACGACCGGAGGAATATTTTCGGGGATATATTTCTGAGGCCGATATTCCTCCGGCACAAGCTCTTTGACTAAACCATCTACCACCTTTTGAGCTTCTATCAGGTGGGGTGGCTTCATTACAGTAGCTCCAAGACCAGTTGGATATCTTCCTCAAGGTCATACTCGTCTTTGACACATGCTTTAGAGAGGGGGAATCTACCATCAATAGCCAGAACTCGCTTATGCTCCACTTTCACTCCCGTGTCGAACTTGCTGGCAAGGTGAACCATGGAGTCGGCGTGTTGTAGAAGGTTATCTCCTAATACAGAACAGTTATCTTCATACTCACTAAGCGTGAAACTTGAGATTCCATGACACCCGCAATCGGCAACACAGGATATTTCAACTTCTGGCTCATTTTCTCGGTGGTCAACGCCCATCACCTCGAAGATACAGTCGAAGCCATTCTCACCCTCGTCCCACAAGATTGTCTCGGGGAGTTGTTGCCACATTCCCCGGAGGTGTTTACTCCAGCGCACATAGTCGCCAACTTTCAAGTCGTAGAAATTCATGCAGTTACTTACCCTTCTCTTTTGCGGGCTCTGCGGCACCAAAAACATCCATATTGATCTCTCTTATTATGTATGTTCGTGCAGTAGTGACCCAGCGAACGGGCACCAATACGCCACCGCGCAAGTCCGTATGTCTTTCTCTATTCCAAATAGTATAGGCTGCCCAGGCTTCCTCCATACGTTTTTGCTTGGCCAGCCGCCGCCGCTCTTTTCTACTCAAGACCACTTCTTGTTGGTCCTGGTTTTGGTGGCGCCTTTTTCCTATAGGCCGGGGCCTCTTCCCGTCTCTGAACCGGCGGCTTTTCGACATTGATTAGATTCCTTACACGTTTTTTTGCAGCTGCGAAATAGCGCTGGAAGATAATGGGATATTCTTTCTTGCGTACTTCAACGCGGTTTTCTATTCCCTCAGTACGCTGAAGTACCCAGCGATTCCCAACTAAGAGGGCTGATTCTCGCAGGTCAGAGATGAAGGCGTATGCTTCAGCCAGCTGTCTTAACAGTTTTGTTTGTGCTTTTGGCAGTTCTTGGCTCATTGGCTTCCATAATTGGCACAAGGTAATGGGAAACAAGACGGCGATAGTACTGAAGTCCTGGGGAAGTGTCTGCCATCCACTCAGGGTGGAACTGTGCCCCGAGCGCTTTTATCTCCGGGTACCATACAACATCCGGTTCTAATCTTAGCTCCGGGGTAGCATCCGCCGCAAGAATGATGGTGCTATCATCAAAAGCGTAGTGAGTAGACAGCGGTGTCTGCGCCCAGGCCAGTACCTCATACTGGCTTCCAGGCACAAGGTCGAAGGGATATTGCATTTGGTGATGGGTAGAAGTAACCCCCACTACCTCTGCATTGCCGCCCGGGTTGAGGGCGGTAAGGCTGTGGTTTTGTCCGTGCCCAGAGATATCTTGTACCAGTTTTCCACCCGCCATAACACAGAGGAACTGCGCGCCCCTATAAATGCCGGCCATTGGGAGACCAAGGTCAAGCGCCTTGTGAAAGACCGCCATTTCAACGATATCCCGATTCATGCTGGCATAGGTTCTTGGGTGTTGCTGCCGCCCATAGATACTGGGGCTAACATCTTCACCACCTGTGAACACAACCATTGCGATGTCGTCGGGATAACGCTCGATGCTTGTTACATCGCTTGTGTACCCAAGCCCAAGAAAACGGAAGGGTTCAAAGTAGCTGCTGCCACTGTCGTTGGGGACAAGAATCTTTTTACGAGATTTCGGCGAAAACAATTTTGTTGCTCCTTTTCCCCAGTTCACGTGCCATCGGTATGGCAGACTTGATATCGTCTATGGAGCTGGATATGATTGGGTACACCTCGCTGGAAAGTAACATCAGCGGGTCCTTAAGTATTATGTTCTTCTTGACTATGATTGCAGTTTTATGGAATCTCCAGAAGTCGGACCCGGAGTACCCACCCTTGATCGCTGTTCCCCAGAAGTTGCGGGGGTCTAACTTTTTGTGTGTTTTTGGCAGGTGGTGCATGTGGATTACAAGAGACAGGTTACAAGGACCCGCCTTTACATTTGCATTTCCATACGTACCAGTGAAGGGGAAAATACTATGCCCTACGTTGTTTACAAGATTTCTATGGCAAAAGATTCCCGCGGCCCAGAAATCACAACCAGCCCCATCCACTAACTTCAGAACATTTTCTACGTAGTCCTTTCCTTCACCTAAATACCGAAGGAAACAAAGAGCTAAGTACAACTTGCAGATTGTAAGCTCTTTGTCTTCCAGTACTATTTCAAAACCCTTCTTATAGATAGTGGACGCTGGCCGAGGATCCGTTAGGACCCCCAGTTGCTGCCCCAGAGTAATCCATCGCACCGCAGTGGTAGCGTTTTTCATCCATGCATCTGGCTTATATCGCATAGATATTAGACCAGTGTGTTTTTTAGGCCGCGCTTCTCCGCAGGTGCTGGCAAGGTTAGCGAAACAAGCCGCATTGCTACAGCTGGCGAGAATTTTACTGTCCGCGTCAATGATGTCCCAGCTTACTTGCTGGTAGTTGCTGTTCCCCATTCGAGCCTTGTCAACTTCACCGATGATCTTCCGCACCCCCCTGTCGGGAAAGAGGGTATCAATGAGGGCAATGGGTTTCGCTGTTTTTGTCATCTACTTCTCCGCGATCTACGCGATTACAGAAACTATTTCTTCCAGTTCTCTGTACAGCAAAGCATAGGAACACACGGCTTCTGGTAACATCCAGATTGGTGGGGTAGAAGAACCTGCTTGGTACACTTTGTACAGCCGCCCTCCACACACAGAAGCAGTCCACAGGACCACTACCCCATGTTCTTGTAGTTCCCTAACGGCGTCTACAAAGAATATTCTTTCAGATTCCCCAGGCTTTTCGAAGATCAATCTGGTCTGTTCCATCAAGTGTCCCCACTTCTTTTCTGACGTCCGGAGAGAGAAGCGGGGAGATGAACTTTTTGTACGCCTCCCGAGCATCCGCAACTTTCGACTTGTTGATGATCTCCTGAATCGCATCTTCCCCGCCAAGGTTAACAGTCAGCTTAGAAAAAGCGGCGTCATCAACTACCACGGATAGCGCAGCAGCAGTGAGGTTGTATACGAGTTTGGTGTGGGCCGGGCTTGCCAACCACCACGAGCCGCAGGCGCGCCACTCCACTCCGTAGGTTGTGGGCCGATGGGACCCGGCACGACCGTACAACTGACGTCGTGGGCCAGAGGTGGGGTCCTTATCAAGGAAGATGGAGGGGATTCCCACTATGGCGTCGAGGGCCTTTACGACCAGCACCTTGCCGAGCGGGTCATCGAGTAGCTCGTCCAGGGCGCCACCGTTTCCGTGCTTGCCGATGTGTAGGTGGCCTCCGGTGGAGCGGAAGGGTTTCCGGGATGCTTCCGCTGGTACCACGTTTATCTCCAGCAGGTAGGCATCGTAATCAGGCTCACAGCCGAAGATTTTGGCCTCGGGGTCCTGTAACTCCTTCTCGGGGAAGTTGACCGACGTGAGCAGGAATAGCTCCAGGCCACTCTTTGCTACGATCTTCTGCCCCTCATTGAGTACGTACCCAATCGTGGATACGAACTCCCCCTGTGTTAGGGCTGGCTCTGTGTTTAGCTCCACCAGCACATTGTCATGCAAGATGGTGTTATAACCTGATTTGCCCAACTTCCTCCCAGCTCCCTTTCCCTCCGGGATAATCGGGATCGCCGAACGAAGCGCTTTTGTCTTACTGTCACGCAACATCAGCTCTGGATCAGAGCCAAGCTTGAACTGTACCATTTCTTCTCCTGAATCCTTTTTATTGTGTATCTATCCCACCCGTGTCACTACTTGTCGCCGCAAGTTACTTAGCTACTTTTTACTAATGTTACACTTTAGCCCCGCCGCCAACGAACCCTCAGCAACAGCAACGATGCCGCCCCTTTCATGGATGTCGCTGATGCTGAGGCCCTTCTTATAGTTGTCCTCCATTTTACTATGAAACAACGTATACGGGCTCTTGCCGACAATCTTGTCCAGCACACTGAGAGTCTGGCGGGTGTACTCCTTGTCGTTTGTGCCGAAGTACTTCTTGGCTGTGCCGTAGTGCCGTTTCCACCCGATACCGTTGTAGGTCATCCCTACTCGGATAGCAAGAGCGTAGAGCGAAAGCAAGACGGTGGAATGCAGCCAGCGCTTGTCGCCCACGAAAACGTACACCTTTTCCCCCGCACCGTTGAACAGGCCGCCAAAGTGTAGCTCGGTAGGTTCAAACTTCTGGGCGGCATCTAACTCTCGAATGAAAGTTAAAGCTCGAAGACAGTCCTCTTCAAACTTGGGGTTCTTGTGCCGTACAGCGATGCGCACACGGCTCAAATCTACGGGGGCGTTTTCCCCCGGCCTGAAGTGGAAGCCATAAATGTTGCTTTCACACTTGTTGACTGTGGCCCAGACCGCATCTTGGAGGAAGTCTTTACACAGAACGAAAGTGTGGCTCTGTTTCCAATCGTTGCTAATGAAGGCGTACTTCATTCCAGTGGAGTATATCTCGTGGAGTTTTGCGTCCTTTATCCACGTGGTTACTCTTGCCAATGTCAGGTTTGGTTCTGCGCCGAAAGACATCTTGTGCCCCGGTCGGAGCTTAGCCAGGGCGCTGAGTAGTGCTGATTTCTTTGCGGCTAACTTTTGTAATTTGTCCACGGGCTTGCTCTTCTCCATTGCGTTCTTGCGTCTTGTCAGCCACCCCTTCTTGGCGGCAAGGCTACGCGAGTTAGTTGTCATCAAAACTCCTGTTTCAATCTAAGCACCTGGTACAGTAAGTCCCCTATACCCACAGCTGCCACACCAACATACACCAACCAGCTTTTGCAGCGCCACATTTTCCCCATCGGCAGAGATGAGCCTGTACCTTTGTCTACGATATATTTCACCCTCTCCACAACGTAAGCAACCCGTCCCGGAGGGCACATCCCAATACAGCTTCGTATTAGCTGGAATACCAACAGCAAAAGCACTTAGATCGTGCACGATTGCGCGTAGCATCTGTAACTCTTTGTACAAATCTTTATAGCGTTTTCGTAAGGTGTGCGTAAACACCAGCGCATAGACCAACGAGAATATGGCCAGCATTACGACAACCAAGCAAAACAGTGCTATCACATTCATTCTTTGTTGCTCGCAGGCATGTGTTGTAAGTGCATATCAAGTTCGACACTAAGTGTCATCTC
>Ga0307379_10008350_pt1 | contig 13980 bp, 13 predicted proteins | sample UN2MG_FD_202237 | JGI IMG/M metagenome (GOLD analysis project Ga0307379, IMG submission 202237) | Soil microbial communities from Risofladan, Vaasa, Finland - UN-2 | ecosystem: Environmental > Terrestrial > Soil > Coastal area > Acid sulfate soil | place: Finland: Risofladan, Vaasa | collected...
TGGCCGCACTCCGAGCCGCCGCCAGGGTCACCGCGTCATCCGCCCGTCTGCGCGGGGCCCGGACGACCATGGCGACGTCACCGGCATGGACGGCCGCTGCCGCCTGGATCCACGGCCACGCCCGGAAACGGGCGCCGTCGCCACCGGGCTCAACGAACGCGAACGGATGGCCGGGAAAGAGCGCGCGTCGTACGGAAACTTCGGCGATCGCTCGCGCGCCCGGATGGGACTCGTCGATAAGCCACGGGGGCAGCCCGCCAACGATGATCTGGGCGGCATCGAGGCCGTCCGCCCGGGCCAGACCGACGCCGAGCAGTTGAAGCGCGATGGCGCGTCCCGCGCGGGTGGAAGGGTCGGACGGTATCCCGCTCGACATGTCCGGAGCCACGACGAGCGGGCCGGCTCCGACCAGCACGTTCGTCCCAGCCCGGCGCGCCAGACGGTGCGCGAAGGCATGATCGGCAAGTGCCCGTTCGGGCTCGACGCTCTCCGACACGATCTCAGCCATCGCGTCCGATTCGACGATGTCGATCCGCTCGAATGCCGCGACCGCGGCCCCATCCGGAGCGCCCAGCGCCGGAACGGACGCCGCCAGCCGCATGTAGCCATGGCGCTCGGCGGCTGCTTGGTCGATCGCCTCGCGCAGCCTCGTCAATGCGCGCCGGCTGCCGGTCGGGACAGGCTCGGATCGGGTCGGATCGGTGTTCTCGTTCGGCTGCCACTCCCGGGCCGTCCGGCCGGCATCGGTCAGGCGCTCCGCGAGCTCGCGCCCGATCGGCACCTCGATCCTGACACAGTCGAGGCCGGCGCCGATCAAGTCCGTCGCCTCGTCGATGGCATCCTCGATCTCTGGCTCTCGCAGGGTCGTCGCCAGCCACGGACGAGGCGCATCGCCAAGGACGTCCATCGTCTCTCGTCGAACGGTGCGTTCGGCGTCGATCCGGGCCAGGGCGGTCGCCGCCAGGCGGCGCGCTTCGACCTCTGCGACGGCTCGCCGGTCGGGCTCGCGCAGGAGCTCCACTTCGAGAGCCAGGTCGACCGACCCTGTCGCGATGTCCAACGCCAGCTGGTGCGGCTCGACGTCGTACTCGAGCAGGGCCATGGCGAATGGCAAGGCGATCCCGGTCGCCAGACCGCCAGGATCGCCCGCCAGCCAGCGGTCGACCGTCGCGCCTCCCAGGGGACGGCCAGCCGCGTCGACCCCGTCGACCCCGAACAACCGGAGGATCGCTCGTTCCTGGCCTCGCGTCGTCGAAGCTCGGGCTCGAGCGCCCCATGCGCCAGTCAGCGCGTCCGCTCGAGCCACTAGTCCGTCGAGGTTCCGCCAATCAGCAGTCATGAATCAGCCCCCAGTCGATGTTCTGCCAGACCGTCATGGGGCTGCCTCCGGACCGGTTCTCGCCTGTTGGCCGATCCAGACGTGGCCGTCCGCGAACCGCTCGGCCTTCCAGATCGGGGCCCGTGCCTTGGTTTCATCGATCGCATAGCGAGCCGCGTCAAACGCAGCGGCACGATGGCCGGCGACGGCCACGACGGCGATCGAGATCTCGCCGAGCGGGACCTCGCCGCTCCGATGGATGATCGCCAGCCCGTCCACCCCGAAGCGCGTCTCGATCTCCTCGGCGATCTGGGCCAGGGTCGTCAAGGCCATCGACTCGAGTGCTTCGTACTCGAGCGATTCCACCGACCGGCCGGCGTGCCGAGCCGCCTCGGCCTCCTGGCCGGGGGCGGGCGTGCCCGGCGTCGACCGCGTCCGCCCGAGGAACCCGACAACCGCGCCATCCTCCGGGACCGCGAGGGCCACCGCCAGTTCCTCGATGATCCCAGCCGTGAACGGCACCGCCCGGATCTCCAGGATCCGCCGACCGCCCGGCTCCCGGGGCTCGTCACCACCGCCGGAGACGGGCGGGATCATCGCCACCTCGTCACCGTCGGCCAAGGCGGTGGTGGGCTCGGCGTAGTCACCGTTCCGGGCGAAGCGCAGTGACGGGCGACCGGGCGCGAGGTTCGGATGTCGCTCGACCAGGGCGTCCCATGCTGCCTCGACGTCGGCGCCGTCCGCCAGGTCGAGAGAGACGTGGCGCGTCCCGGCCATCTCACGCTGGACGGCAAACAGGCGGACCCGGACCTGGATGCTCACGTCGTCGTCAGCCGCGCCACGAGGCGATGAGCAGACCATCACCAACCGGCAGGATCGTGGCGCTGAACCGCGGATCGGCCAGCATGGCGACGTCGAACGCGCGCAGCGCCGCGGTATTCGCATGGAGGGTCGCTGCCGAGCGAGAACCGGATGCTTGCCCGCTCCACAGCACATTGTCGGCAACGATCAACGCGTCCGGGGCCAGTCGCCCATCGACGAGCGCCTCGACATAGGCGCCATATTCAGGTTTCAGCGCATCGATGAATGCAAGATCGAACGGGCCTGCGAGGGCAGGGTCGCTCGCCGCGAATGCCGTTAGCGCCGGCGCACTGACCTGGCTGATGCGCGCGTCCGGGATCCCGGCCTGACGCCACCATCCGCGGGCCAGATCCGTTCGATCGCGATCCGGATCGATCGTCACGATCGTGCCGTCGGCGGGCTGACCAAGCGCCAGCCAAAGAGTGGAGTAGCCGTATGCGGTGCCGACCTCCACGATCCGGCGACGCCCGCTGGCCAGGATCTGGAGAACGCGTCCCGCGTCACGGTCGACGATCGGGATGTGGTCCGGCGCCGCAGCCGCCTCGATGGCGGTCAGGACAGCGCCCGGCGGCGGCGCGAGCGACTCGATCCAGTCGAGGTCCACTGCGTCCGGGATCCAGCTGCGATCACTCTTACTCATGGGGTCCTCATACAAGCAGGCCGGCGCCGAAGTACAGACCAGCGGCAAGGATCGTCCCGGCCGCGATCGATCCGACATTGATATACAGCAGACCGGTCGCCGATTCCATCGATCGAGTGCGCGCGGTCTGGACCGAAGCCCAGAAGATGACCAGCGGGAAGACCAATCCGACGATGAGGCGGAGCCAGACGAACAACGCCCAGGGCCCGAATAGCGACGAGAACGGAGCGACGTCAGCCGGGCCGGCACCGGTCGCGGTCCAGCCGATGAACAAGACGACCTGGGCGGCAACGACGGCCAGCAGGACCCGGGCCAGGAGGATGAGCGGCGCCTCGGGCAGCTTGGGCGTGACCAGATACCAGTGGCCCAGGATCATCGCCGCGAAGACCCCGCCGATGGCCGCGCTGACCACGACCAGCTGGACGAGCAGCCAGAAGACCCCGAGCGAGCCGTCGCCCCACGCGAGCGCACCGAACACCAGAGTCCCGGCCGCGGCGGCGAGACCGGCCCACTCCAGTCCCTTCACCACTCGCGGGCCGACTCGCTGAACGACCAACCAGGCGCCAACGAGAAGCGTGAATAGCAGCAGGGATGCCCGGCGCGGGGCATCCCAGGCCGGATCAACGACGACCGGAGAATCGCCGAGCGAAGTCGGGAGGGCCCCATCCGAGAACCAGGCCAGAGCCCCGAACCCGAGCGCGCAGAGCGCTGCGAAACGCAGATAGCCCGGCGTGGCGGAAGTCCGCCCGTGGAGCAGGACGACAGCGGAATAGGTCCCCAGCGCAAGACCGGTCAGGAGGGTCCAGTTGATGAAGGCGAGGTTCTGGGCGATCTGCGTGGCGGCCACGGTTCGAGTGTAGCGGCGTTGTAGCATCGAGCCCGGAGGTGCCCACGATGAGTCTCGATCGCGATACGACACTCACCTGGTATGGCCACGCGTGCGTCGAGGTGCGAACGCCGGGAGACAAGGTCATCCTCATCGATCCGTGGTTCGGCAATCCCATGAGCCCGCGCTCTGCCGACTCGGTCGAACGCTGCGACCTGCTCCTGGTGACGCACGGCCACGCTGACCATCTTGGCGATGCCGTCGCGCTCGCCAGCAGGCTGCGGCCGGCCTGGCCATGCATCCATGAGATGTGGCTCTGGCTCGCCCGGCGCCTCCCCGGTGGTGGAGATGCGGCCACCGGGATGAACAAGGGGGGCACGGTCGAGTCGGCCGGGATCAAGGTCACGATGGTCCATGCGGACCATTCGGCGGGCGAGTGGAACGCCGGCGGAGAGACGACCCTCTACCTCGGCGAGCCGGCCGGCTTCGTCGTGGAGCTTGAAAACGGCTTCCGCTTCTATCACGCCGGCGACACCAACGTCTTCGGAGACATGCGCCTGATCGGCGAGCTCTACCGACCGGACATCGCGCTGCTACCGATCGGCGGCCACTTCACCATGGGCCCGCGCGAGGCGGCGCTGGCCGTGGAGCTCCTGGGTGTCCAGCACGTCATGCCGATCCACTACGGGACGTTCCCGTTGCTGGCCGGCACGCCGGAGCAGCTGAGAGCCGAGCTGGATGTGCGAGGGTTGGGCGCGGTTGCGATCCATGCGCCCGAACCAGGCGGGAGCGTTACGTAGAACGATAATGGTGGAACCGGCGGTCTCTGGGATGCCACAAGCGCCACCCCGATTCCCCGAGGGACAACGCGCTCCGTTGACGACATGCAACGACCTGTGCGTCGTTGCCGTTTATCATGCGGCCCCGGCCGACTCCTGAGGCCGAGAGCGGAGGATCGATGACGGATCTACGGGCTGGCTCCAAGGCGATGAGGATCGATGGCGACCACCTGCCGATCCGACCATGCCGATCGTGCGGCGCGCCCCTCGACCGAGTCTTCGTGGACCTCGGAATGTCTCCCCCGTGCGAGGACTTCCTGCCAGCGGAACGACTCCATGATATGGAGCGCTTCTATCCTCTGGATGTCCGCATCTGTGACGTCTGCCTACTCGTCCAGCTTCCCGTCTATCTGCAGGCCGGGGAAATCTTTTCCGAGTACGCGTACTTCTCTTCGTTTTCGGACAGCTGGGTCGAGCACGCTCGACAGTACGTCGACGTCATGATCACGCGCTTCGAGCTTGGACCCATGAGCCAGGTCATCGAGGTCGCAAGCAATGATGGCTACCTGCTCCGCCACGTCATTGCCCGCTCGATCCGGGCCCTGGGTATCGAACCAGCAGCCAACGTCGCTGCGGCGGCGATCCAAGGTGGCATCCCCACGGTCAATGAGTTCTTCACTGAGGCCCTAGCCAAAGACCTCGTTCGGCAGCATGGCCCAGCCGATCTGCTCGTGGCGAACAACGTCTTTGCGCACGTCCCCGACCTCAATGACTTCACCGCCGGGCTCCGGGTCATCCTCGCCCCGAGGGGCGTACTCACGATCGAGGTCGCTCACCTGATGCGCCTCATCGAGGGCAACCAGTTCGACACGATCTACCACGAACACTTCATGTACTACACGCTTCTCAGCCTCGAAGCGGTCTTAGCGCGACACGATCTTCGCGTCTTCGATGTCGAGGAACTGTCAACGCACGGCGGTTCGCTCCGGATCTTCGTGGTCCACGACGAAGATCCACGCCCAGTCACGCCCCGGGTCGTCGACCTGCGACGCCGGGAGATCGAATCCGGCTACGGGATGGTCGAGGGCTATACGGACTTCCAGACGCGGGTCAACGCTACGAAACGGGACCTGCTGGATTTCCTCATCGACGCCAGGCGGAGCGGGGCGACGATCGCCGGCTACGGGGCGCCCGGAAAGGCCAACACGTTGCTTAACTACTGCGGCATCGGCACCGATTTCATCGACTACCTCGTTGATCGCAACCCGTACAAGCATGGCCGATACACGCCGGGTACCCATATCCCGATCCATCCGGTCGAGCGGCTGGCGGAGACGCGACCGTCGCACATCCTCATCCTTCCATGGAACCTGCGAGACGAGATCGCGCAGCAGCTCGACTATGCCCGGCGGCAATGGGATGCTCAACTCTTTGTCCCGATCCCGCGTGTGGAGCTCGTTGGATGAGCGCTCCATCGCCGGCCGTCATGACGCTTTCTGATCGCCTCGGCCTGCCGCGCGACCGCGCCCCGCGCTGCATGGCGATCGGGGCACACCCTGACGACATCGAGATCGGGGCAGCCGGCACGATCCTTCGACTGATCGCTGAACGACCGGATACCCAGTTCCAGTGGTTCGTCCTGTCTGCGAGCGGTGAGCGAGCCGACGAGGCAACACGTAGCGCACATGCGTTGACCGATGCGGCCGGCTCCCTTGACCTCCAAATCCTGTCCGGCCGTGACGGATATCTGCCGTACGAGGATCCCGGGCTGATCAAGCGGGTCCTATCGGAAGCCCAAGAGCCGCGGCCGGACCTGGTGTTGGTGCATCGCAGAGACGATGCCCACCAGGATCATCGATTCGCGGCCGAGCTGGCGTGGCAGCTGTTTCGCTGGTCGACCATCCTTGAGTACGAGATCGCCAAATGGGAAGGGGACCTCGGGCCGAGCAACCTGTTCGTCCGTCTTGACATGGGGGTCGCGGAGCGCAAGATCGCCCATTTGCTGGCCGCATTCCCCTCCCAAACGACCCGTGACTGGTTCACGGCGGATACGTTTCGAGCCGTCCTGCGGCTGCGCGGACTCGAGTCACGCTCTGCCAGCGGGATGGCGGAGGGATTCTTCGCCCGCAAGCTCACCGTTTGAGTCCATCACCTTGCTGGAGACTTCTGCATGCGCGTCCTGATCACCGGCCACCTCGGCTTCATCGGCACGGTCCTGGTTCCAATGTTTCAGGCGGCAGGCCACGACGTCATCGGGCTCGATACCGATCTCTACCGAGCCTGCACCTTCGGCGATCCGTCGACCGTGCCAGACATCGAGGCCATTGATCGCGATCTCCGAGATGTCAGCGCGGCGGACCTTGACGGCATCGAGGCGATCGCCCACCTGGCGGCTCTCTCAAACGATCCCCTCGGCGACCTCGACGCGAGCCTGACGTATGAGATCAACCACAAGGCAACGATTCGGCTTGCTCAATCGGGGCGTGAGGCGGGCGTTCGGCGTTTCCTGTTCTCATCCTCGTGCAGCAACTACGGCGCCGCTGGCGGCGCGCTGCTCGATGAGTCCTCGCCGCTTCGGCCCGTCACGGCGTATGGAGAGTCGAAGGTGCGGGTCGAGCGTGATCTCGCCGAACTCCAGGGCGATGCATTCACCGTAGTGTCGCTGCGCAACGCCACCGCGTATGGGGTATCTCCTCGCCTACGCAGCGATGTCGTCCTCAACAATCTTGTCGCGTGGGCCTACACCACCGGCCGGGTCCGGCTCAAAAGCGATGGCACACCATGGCGCCCGCTCGTTCATATCGATGACATCGCCCGGGCCTTTGTGCTCGCTCTGGACGCACCGGCGAAGGTGGTCGGTGGCAAGGCCTTCAACGTTGGATCGACCCAGGCGAACCACCAGGTCCGCGATATCGCACGGCTCGTCGCTGAAGTCGTCCCTGGTTGCAAGGTCGAGCTCGCGGCCGATGCTTCGCCGGACACGCGTAATTATCGGGTGGATTGCGACGCATTCGCTCGCGCGGTCGACTTCCGCCCGGAGTGGGACATCCGGCGCGGTGCCGAAGAACTGTTCACGGCCTTCTCCGCAGCCGGCCTGAAACTGGAAGACGTGGAGGGCCCTCGATTCCAGCGCGTCGCCCAGATCCGGGCGTTGATCGCCGCGGGGCAGCTCGATGTAGATCTACGTTTCCTGGACGCGACCGGCACCTGACTAATGAGCCTGGAGCGGGACGGGCGCCGAGACCTCGGCTATCGACCTTGACGTGTCGAGGACCCAGCGAGGCGCTCATAGACCCCGAGAAGACCCTTGAGATGTGGTTCGGGTGAGCACTCGTCGAGTACAAACTGCCGAGCTCGATCGCCATCCGCGCTGGCCCGAGGCGCATCGTCGTAGCCGGCGATCGCCTCCGCAAGCGCATCGGCGTCGCCGGGTAGGCACAGCCGTCCCCGTCCGTTTTCGGCGAGCTCTGGGAGTCCACCCGCGGCCGAGGCGATGATCGGCCGCGCTCGAGCCATCGATTCCAGCGCAGCCAGGGGTGCGTTCTCATCCCAGGTTGATGGGAACACGACAAAGCGCGCCCGGTCGATCGCGGCCGGAACCGCCTCGACCGGGATCTGACCAAGGAACCGCACGCCCTGGAGGCCGAGTGACGTTGCCAGCGCGCGAAGGTTGGTCGCCTCTGGGCCATCACCTGCGATCTCGAATGGCGGATCGCCCAAGATGAGCAGCGCACGAAGCAGGACGTCGACCCCTTTTTCACCGGACAGGCGACCGAGATAGAGACCCCCTGTTCCGACCGGCACGACCCCGTCGGGGGGCATCGTGAAATTCCGGACGAGTCTCACCCTGTCGGCCGGGAACCCCCAGTCGACAAGGCGTCGTTCAACGAACTGGCTCGGGGCGATGTAGGTCGCGACCTTGTCTTCCAGGCGCATCCCGAATCGGTGGACCCAGAGTGCCGCCGCATATGCAACAGCCTGCCGGCGGGAAGCAAAGCAATCGTGACGGATGGCGTTGTCGTATCGCCCGGCGATGCAGCGCTGGCAAGGCGCGCCTTCCGTAAACATGAATCCGTTCGGACAACGCAGCCGGAAGTTGTGGATGGTTTGAACCAAGGGCACGCCCGCCTTCTCAGCAGCCTGGTGAACAGCGGGTCCAAGCGACGGGTATGGATTGTGAAGGTGGATGACATCCGGCCTGAACTCGGCAATGGCGTGGTCGAAGGCTCGACGCTCGCCGCGGTTGTGGATCATGCGGGCTGCTGTGAGCGGGCCGGATGCCAGATCCGCGTTCTCGCGGGCCTCGAGTCGAACCTCGTGTTCCCGCTCGAGGAGGGCGATCTGCTGCGCGACGTACCGGTCCTCTCCGCCGGCCTGTCGATAGAAGCTGTGCGCGATCAGGATCCGCACGAAACCTCCAGTCTTGCCATCGTCATGAATCGGAGACTATCAGTCTCTGTGTCAGGGCATGCGAACTATCGTCGGGCGGTGCCGAGACGCACCGCGCTCCACCCCTAAGTCCTTGACGATTCGACCAGTCCCGTGCTCTCATCGCAGTCCGGCAGATTGGTACTTCTGAACCATTCATCCAGCCGATCTGACCACCATTAACTTCATCCCGATATTGGCATATCTTCGCGTCAGGGGGACACATTGCGTGAGCGCGCACAAGCGGAGCCCGTAGCCCGCGTAAGTGCGGAAACTGTTCCGACCGCACACTATGAAGGCGGGCTGCCGGTCGCGCCGCCGCGGGCGCTCGAGGTCGTCCCGGCCCAGACCCGACGTACCGTCTCCCGCGACGAGTCCCGTTCGAAGCCGGGCAAGGACCTCGCACTGGCAAGCAAACGCGCGATCGATATCATCGGTGCCTCGTTCGGACTGCTGATCCTGTCTCCGCTATTCGCCATCACGTCCCTGATGATCGTCGTCGTGAACGGGCGGCCCGTCCTGTTCGTCCAGCCCCGTGCCGGCCTCGAGGGCAAACCATTCCGGATCTTCAAGTTTCGGACCATGAGCCGGGATGCCGACGCGATGCGCGACGACCTGCGCTCCCAGAATGAAGTCGCGGGTGGCGCTTCGTTCAAGATGTCGGCAGATCCACGTATCACACGCTTCGGTCGTGTCCTGCGCCGCACCAGCATCGATGAGCTGCCCCAGCTGGTGAACGTATTGCGAGGCGAGATGAGCCTCGTCGGTCCACGCCCGCACCCGTTCGACGATGTTGCCGGATACCAACCCTGGCACCACGGTCGTTTCGCGATGAAACCGGGGGTCACCGGGCTGTGGCAGGTCGCCGGCCGAGGTGACTCCGACTTCGATCGCTGGGTCGAACTCGATCTGGAGTACATTCGCGAATGGTCGCTGGCCCTCGATCTGCGAATCCTCGCTCGGACCCTCCCCGCAGTCCTGCGCGGCAGCGGGCGCTGAGAGGTCGTTATGAACCCATCCCGCGACGACGCAAGGATCGTCGTGATCGGCTGCGGTCACGTCGGACTCGTCATGGCCGCCGGCCTTGCCGAACTCGGCCATGACGTCGTCGGAGTCGACATCGACGACGTTCTGATCGAGCGGCTTCGACGTGGCGAGACGCATATCCACGAGCCCGGACTTCCCGAACTGGTCGCTTCGGGTCTGTCGAATGGCCGACTGTCCTTTACCACGCAATACGACACCACCATCCCGAATGCGCCATACATCTTCCTCGCGGTCGACACCCCTCAGACGCTCGGTGGAGCAGCGGACCTGCGGAGCATCCGGGCGGCAGTCGGATCGATCGTCGCCAACCTCAACGGGACGTCACCGATCATCATCAACAAGAGCACATCGCCGATCGGGACCGGCGAAACGATCGAGGGGTTGGTCAGCGAGGCGTTGATGGCTCGTGATCGAGCACCACGGATCGTATCCAACCCCGAGTTCCTGCGGCAGGGCCACGCGGTATGGGATTTCTTCCATCCGGAGCGGATCGTCGTCGGTTCTCGCTCGAGGTCTGACGCCGAGAGCGTCGCGCGCCTGTATCAACAGCTTCCGGGGGAGGTCATCCTGACCGACCTGCGCACCGCCGAGATGGTCAAGTACGTCGCCAACTCGTTCCTCGCAACTCGGATCTCGTTCATCAACGAGATCGCTCGCCTCTGTGAGCAGATCGGCACCGATATCGACACGGTGGTGGCTGGGGTCGCGCTCGACCCGCGGATCGGCGACCACTTCTTTCGACCGGGCATCGGGTTCGGGGGGAGCTGCCTGCCGAAGGACCTGGCGGCGCTGCGATACATCGGCGAGACCTTCGGCGTGGCGACGCCCGTCCTGTCGGCCGTCCAGGACGTCAACCTTGCTCAGCGCACCAGTGCCGTCCGACGACTGCGCGCACGTCTCGGCTCGCTCGAGAATCGAGTCATTGGCGTCTGGGGGCTGACGTTCAAAGGGGGAACCGAAGATATCCGCGAGTCGCCGGCCATGGATGTCGTTGGATTGCTGCGGAACGAAGGCGCGATCATCCACGCCTTTGACCCATCGGTCGCCCCTGGAGACCCACGGATCCCGAACGTCCTCCATGGCGGGCTGCGCTCCTCGGCCATTGATGCCGCGACTGGCTCGGATGCTCTCGCGATCCTCACCGACTGGCCGGACTTCAAATCGGTGCCCCTCGACGAGGTCAAGTCGGCGATGCATGGCAACGTCATCTTCGATGGACGGAATGTTCTTGTGCAAAGTGAGGCCGAGGCCCTCGGCTTCGCGTATCTTGGGGTCGGCCGTGTCTCCCGCGCACAGCGACGCCGGGCTGGCGACGCATGAGGACGATGGTTGCCGGTGGAGCAGGCTTCGTCGGTGGCCACCTGTGCAGGCGACTCATCGATGACGGGCACGAAGTCATCTGCGTCGACAATCTGATCACGGGCGCCCGCACCAACATCGAGCCGTTGCTTGAACATCCTCGGTTCAAGTTCGAGCACGTCGACGTCGCCGAGTCGCCGATGGTCCCCGTCGACGTGGTGCTCCATCTCGCGTCTCCTGCGAGTCCGGTCGACTACGATCGCCTGCCCCTGGAGACCTTGCATGCGAACTCGACCGGGACCAGCCGCCTGCTCGAGGTCGCGCAGGATGCGGCTGCCTCTCTCGTCTACGTATCGACATCTGAGGTCTATGGCGACCCGCTCGTCCACCCGCAGCGCGAGGACTACTGGGGCAACGTGGATCCGGTCGGTCCACGCTCCTGTTATGACGAGGCGAAGCGCTTCGGCGAAGCTCTCGTGACTTCATGGCGTGCGGTCCACGGCGTCCGTGCGGCGATCGTCCGGGTGTTCAATACCTATGGACCGGGGATGCGGATGGACGATGGGCGCGCTGTCCCGGAGTTGATCGCTGCTGCACTCGATGGACGACCACTGACGTTGCACGGTGATGGTCTTCAGACCCGCTCGTTCATGTTCGTCAGCGACCTCGTCGACGGTTTGATGACGGTGGCCTCGGACCCAGACCTCGATGGCCAGATCTTGAACATCGGAAACCCGCAAGAGGTCACGATCGCCGACATCGCGGAGCGCATCGTCGCGGCAACGGGTAGCAGGTCCTTGATCGTCCGCGGTCCAGCGCGGGTCGGGGACCCGCAGCGCCGGAAGCCGGATATCGGACGGATGGTGGCCCGCTACGGGTGGCAGCCAGTCATCTCGCTCGACGTCGGCCTCCAGCGGACCATTGCTCACGTAGCGCGCGCATCAGGGACTACCAAAAGCGGGACCGGACAGATCGAGCCGGTACCGCTCGGAACCACCTAGGGGGCTGCCAAATCATGACCAAACGAATCCTTGTGACCGGCGCCGGTGGGTTCATCGGCCACAATCTCGTCACCTATCTAAAGGCGCGTGGGCACTGGGTGCGCGGCGTGGACCTCAAGGAGCCCGAATACACGGCGATCGACGCCGATGAATTCGACATCCTCGATCTGCGGGACGCGGATGCCGCCCGGCAGGCGATGCGTGGCGGGATCGAGCACGTCTATGCGCTGGCCGCCGACATGGGTGGTATGGGCTTCATCTCCGCCCATCATGCGGAGATCCTCCACAACAACGCGCTCATCAACCTGCACACGATCGAGGCCGCCCGACAGGCCGGCGTTGCTCGCTATCTCTACAGCTCGAGTGCCTGTGTCTATCCCGAGTACCTGCAACTCCAGGCCGACGTGAAGCCGCTGCGCGAGGAGGACGCCTATCCGGCCGCTCCCCAGGACGCCTACGGCTGGGAGAAGCTCGTCACCGAGAAACTGTGCGAGTACTACACACATGACTACGGTCTGGAGACGCGGATCGTTCGGTTCCACAACATCTACGGACCGAATGGAACGTACGACGGCGGGCGCGAAAAGGTGCCGGCTGCGTTGTGTCGCAAGATCGCGCTGGCAGACGACGGCGGCGAGATCGAGCTGTGGGGCGACGGCGAGCAGACTCGCTCGTTCTGCCACGTCGACGATTGCGTCGAGGGGATCCATCGGTTGATGCAGTCGGACCACGGAGATCCGCTGAATCTCGGAACGGATCGAATGGTCACGATCAACGAATTGGCTCGGATCATCATTGAGATCTCCGGCAAGCGCGATATCCAAATCAGACACGTCGACGGTCCCCAGGGCGTGCGTGGACGAAACTCAGACAACACTCGTCTTCGAGCCGTGCTCGGTTGGGAGCCGGAGATCGATCTCGAGACGGGTCTCGTTGGAACCTATCGCTGGATCGAGAGCCAGGTTCGCCGCAGCCCGGAGGCGGGTTCCGAGATCGAGCCGACGCTCATCGCCACGCGGTGATCCAGCGAGTCGACATCCTGGGTGTCCGCGTCAGCGCGATCGACATGACGCTGGCGGTCGACGAGATCGGCCGATGGATCGGCGCCGGCGAGCGCCACTACGTCTGCGTCACCGGCGTGCACGGAGTGATGGAATCGCAGCGCGACCCGGATCTCAAGGCGATCCACAACGCGTCCGGCCTGACCACGCCAGACGGCATGCCGCTCGTCTGGCTCGGCCGACGGGCGGGCGCCAAGAGGATGGACCGGGTCTACGGCCCAGACCTGATGCTGGCCCTGTGCGAGGCTGCAGCGCTAAACGGTTGGACGAGCTACTTCTACGGGGGCAGGGACGGCGTCGCCGATCAGCTGGCCGAACGCCTGACGGCCCGTTTTCCGGGGCTTCGAATCGTCGGGACATATGCGCCACCGTTCCGCCCTCTCACAGAACAAGAGGACGACGAGGTCGTCGCGGCGATCAACGCGGCAGAACCCGACCTGGTCTGGATCGGGCTGTCCACGCCGAAACAGGAACGATGGATGGCTGGACATCGCGCCCGCCTCGTGGCCCCAGCGCTGCTTGGAGTCGGGGCCGCATTTGACATCCATGCGGGCAACCTTCGGCAGGCCCCACTGTGGGTTCAAGGCCACGGCCTTGAGTGGCTCTATCGGTTGTACCGAGAGCCGGGCCGTTTATGGCGCCGCTACGCCTCCATGATCCCGCGCTTCCTGTTCGCCATCGTCAGGCGTCGGCCGCGGCTGTTGCCTGACTGACTGGCGT
>Ga0307379_10008351_pt1 | contig 13979 bp, 15 predicted proteins | sample UN2MG_FD_202237 | JGI IMG/M metagenome (GOLD analysis project Ga0307379, IMG submission 202237) | Soil microbial communities from Risofladan, Vaasa, Finland - UN-2 | ecosystem: Environmental > Terrestrial > Soil > Coastal area > Acid sulfate soil | place: Finland: Risofladan, Vaasa | collected...
CCTCGCTTTGTCTTGATCGATCTGTTTTTTCGCGGACCGGATACCCGACTTCTCTTTGCCCGCCGCGACATCGTCCGCGCTCCCTGGTGTGAATCCGGCTTTGTCTTCGAGCGCCTTCATCCTCGAATCCGTCATCGATCGCGCGGCGCTCAGTGCCGCGGGCGTGATGGCGACGAGCGCCCCAAGCAAGAGACTCACCGGACCAAACGCCGCCCAAGCGGCCGCACCCACGGTGCGCAAGCCTCCCGCCACCGCGACGAAAGCGGGGATCAACTTGCCGCCGACCATGAGGAGCAAAAGCTTGTCGAAGTTCTCCAGGATGAGCACCAAAACTTCGGCCAACTTTTCGAAGAACGGCAGCAACCTTTCAAGAGCCGACGTGACGCGCTTGAGGAAATCGGCCACGCGAACCTTGACTAAGTCTTTGTTTGCTTTCGCCCAATCCTCGAAGCGCTTGAGTACGGAGATTATCTGCGGAAGTAACTCGACGCCGATCGTGTTTTTTAATCCCGTGATAAGCGCTTTGACGTTCGTCCACGCGTCGATGAAAACTTCCGACGTCCTCGCGCTGTCCTCCGACATGATGAGTCCCAAAGACTCCGCTTCGTCGCCAAGCTTTTTGATGCCTTTGCTGCCCTCAAGCAAAAGCGGGATGAGTTCAGGGCCAGCGCGCGAGCCGAACAAGTTCATCGCCAACGCGGTACGTTGTCCCACGTCCGTGACGCTCTGCATTGCGTCGCCGATGGTCCCGATCTTCTCTTCTACAGACATCTCGGAGAGATCGTTTAGCGACAACCCAAGCTCACTTATCGCCGCACGGAACGGGATAGCCGCCCCGTTCTTCGCGTCCTCCATGTTCTTGGAGATGTTCTTGATCGAGAGATCCATCTTTTCGACAGACGCACCCGAACGATCGGCAGCGAAGCGAAGGCGTTGGAGTTCCTCCACATTCGAGCCGATCTTCTTCGACGTCTTGATGATCTCGTCTCCCGACTTCGCCACGCTGTGAGCAAACGTGAAAATCGCCGTCGCCGCCGCCGTCGCTCCCGCGGCGAAGGTGGCAATACCTTTCGCCGCCGACGCAACTCCGCGCGTGAGTGCGCTAGCCGTCTTGACGGTCGCCGCCATCCGCTTGTCGAACTTATCCGCAGATGAGGTAGCGGCTTTCGAGTCAAGACCGACATCAACTAGGAGCTCAGCGACGGTGATTTTTGCGGCCATTATTCGTTTCGCCTTCGCATCGCGTCTTTCCAAGAGTCGTGCACGTTCTTCATCTCAAGAAGATCAAGCAGCCCATCGTAGTCGATCGTCGTATGTAGTTGCTCATACGTACGCGCGCACGGCTCACCGCTTACGGTGCAAGCGATGTAGATCTCGACGGGCATGTTCACGACATCTATCCCGCGGATATCGTGTTTTCCGATTCGCGCCCCGACCCACTTCGCGGGCTTTTTTCGAGTGAGGGCCCGAAAAAATTTACGCGGGCCACCCACCCGACAACCTTCATCAAGTGCGCATATCTAGCGGAGAAGTGCGAATCGAACCACTCATAAACGGAACCTTCGACCGGACTCGTTGCCCCGATGTCGACCTTGTCCGCTCTCGTCGTTCGCAAGACGTCACGTAGCACCGTGGTGGGATCCTCTTTCGTCTGCGCTGTCGCTATGTTCGTCGCTACGTTCGCCACGATGGCCGCGAGAACTTTCGGATCTGCGATAAGCGCCTCGATGGCGTCTTCGTCAACGCCGGCGTCGCCCATGAGACCGAACAGCAAAGCCAGAACCTCGCGCCCGAAAAGCGCGACGAGCCGCGGGATGACGACGAGCCCGGAGATGGCCGGAAGCGTCTCGGTCGTGTAGGTGATCCCGTCAATAACGGTCGATTGCTTTTTGACAATGCCCATGATCGGGTTCCTTTCTTGTCGGTTACGATCCGACAACGTTGTCGTTGGCCCCGAAAACTTGGCCGATGGATTGCGAGAAAATGAACACCCACGGCACCACGGAAGGTCCGGAGCCCGCGAGGTAGTTCGGTTTTACGGAGATGCGAGCTTTGTTGTAAAGCTGCACTGCGTTTGTGTTCTTGTCCGTGATGAACATCGGACCCACGATCGAACGTGTAGCGATGTCGGCGTTTGCCAGCGTGATCAGTTGCAAGTGTTGCCGAGTCTCTCGATCAAAGTTCAGCGTCAAAAAGCCATGCGTGTTGGGATGGTACATCTGAACGACTTCGCCCATCCCATCCGGTTTTTGGATCCACTGCGGATTCGCACGCGACTCCTGAACGAAAGTGCCTTGAGCCAAACCATCCTCAAGTCGAAGTAGTCCGAACCAAGCGATCATCACGTCAGATGCCGCGTAGTTGCGCATGTTAGTTGCCGACCACGTTCAAGTCGCCACTCGCCGGCGTGACACTTTTCGTCTCAAAACCAAACACCCACGCCACCGTGCCGCTATCTGTCCCGCGAGATTCGTCGGGGTCCGTCATAATGAACGTGTTTTTGTAGGTCGTGACTTGCCCACTGGACATGTCCGTCATGCGGCCGTCGAACACTTGATCGCGCGTCTTCTCGTCTTGCGCCGAGATGGCGAGCAACTTTTGATGTAGTCGACTTTCAAGATCGATCGTCGCCGTCAATGTGCCCGACTTGTTCGCTACAAACGTGCGAACGGTCCCGCCGTTGGCGGACGATTTCAAAGACTTGCTGGGGACGGCTCGTGACTCCGTGAGAAACGTGCCTTCTGCAAGACCTTCCTTGAAATCGAGACTTGCCCAAGAGAACTCAACTTGATCCGATGAATATTGTCGCATGGCTTCTCCTTAGAAAGTGACGTTCAACGTCAGCTCCAGTTTTTCGATCGATCCCGCGAAAGTAGCTGTCGCGATCAGAGGTAGGGTTTTTGCGATTTTCAACTGCGGATCAATCGTCAACACGTTCGGCACGCGAATTTCCGGGCGCGCCCCGGGGAGAGAATCCGCCTCAGACGCAAAGTGTCCGTTGCGAACGCCCGCGTTCAAAATCTCTTGGGCTTTCGCCGCGACCGTGTTGATGCCCGCATTGGTGTAGGGGATCTTCGTGGGCGTCCCGACGAACAAACTCAAAATGGCTTCTTCCATTCGAGTTGCAACCCAGTCGATCGTGGTCGTGATGTCGATCGACCGACCGCTCGCCATCTTGCCCTTGCTCGTGAAGTTCAAACTTTTCAACCGACCGAACAAGTTCGCGCTGGCGGCGTAAATCGCCGTCGCTTGTGCACCCGTTACCTTGTCGAATGGAACACCCGAAAGCGGTTTCTCATTCCACGTGCCCGCGCCATCCGGCCCATCCAAGTTGAAGCCTAGTCCCTTCGAGCTCCATGCCCCATCGAGCCACTCGGTATCATTGGCGTGGTAGATGCCCGCCGTCCGATTGTAGTTCGCAGATTGCATGGCAAGGAACGCAACGAGCGTGAGATCGTCGCTCTGCGCCACCGCGATCTTGCGCCCCGCGTTTCCGCCGTTCCTCGCCTCCACCCATGCCGCGAGCAAAGCGATGTCCGCATCAACGCGTGTATCGATGTTGACTCCGTAGAATGTGGAGGGATCGGCCGCTTCGATAGCGTCGAGGGACACGGTCAAGTTGGCGTCGCCGCCGTCGCGGAGTCCGACGAGCACTTGATCGATGCCATTCTCTTGATCGAAAACACGTGAACCCCATGCGTGTACCTCGGGCTCCGCGACAGAGGTGAATCCGGCCGCGACAAGTTCGGGCACGCTAAAAAACGGGCCGTTCTGTCGGGCCGCGTTCACGGTGTGGGAAAAAGCCCCCATGAGCGAACCGAAATTGAACTTTTCGGCTTGCGCTCCGGCGACTAAAACGTCGATGTCGACAAACTCTGTGATTGGTGCGCTCATATTGGAGCCTTCATGGTGTGATGGTTTGTTGTGTTGTGATGTTGCCTACCACGACGGTAGCCGCAACGTTTTCAATATTCTCGACGTCTGTTACCCAAGCCGCGGGGGTTGAGATCAGCACGTCGAAGGAGCTACGGGAAACCCAACGGCCGCCCACGACGACGGGGACACTGGACGGGGTCCCTTTGGTCAAGATGCCCGCGCCCGCGAGCGTGAGTTGCTCCACGTACGCGGGGGTCTGTAGCGCAGCATAGCAGGCGGCCGTGATCGCGGGTGCACCGTTCCACGGCTCTTGACGCTTGCTGAACGCAGACAAGCTGATCAACGCTTCGTAGTCTTGCTCCGTCACGCTCGCGCACGTGTCGGAGTTCACCACGGAGTGTGAAGACAAAGCGCCAAGAAGTTGAAGCTCTCGCAACGCACCGTTGTGGTCAGCGACCAAACGTAAGCCGTCAATACCAACATCGACAGCGGACACTGGCTCGAGAGTGTCTGCGTTGACCACGTTGCGCAGGCGGTCGCGGATCGTCGTCAACGTGTCCCCGGGTTCGGAAAGCGTTGAGAACAAAAAATCGTTGATCAGCAAACCGTAACGAGAACCGACGGCGGTGACTGAGTCGACGTCGATCTCGATAGACACAACCGGGTTGAGGATTGTTCCGTGCGCGGCCTTGCGTACCCGTGGCGCCGGGCCGCCGATGACCTGAAGCATGAGGAGATCTCGCGGGAGTTGCTCCCGTGTCGCGGTGGTTGTTCCCCAGTAAACCTCGGCGTCGAACGCAAGCCTACTACTCGCCAGCGCATCGGAGAACACGCTCACGAGAGCGGCCTGTACTCTATCGAATCGGATCATGGTGTTAGAGGCTCCATCAGAGAACCGAGCGCACACCACGCGCGACCTTGCGCGGAGAAATTGCGGACCGTTACCACACGATACCGCCGACCTTGGTACACCACAATGTCGGCCGCGAAACCGTCGTCCGCGACTTTGAAACCCTTGTTCGAGCCGAGCGGCCAACTGGCGTCCTTCGAGTAGAATTGGACGATCTCGCCGTTTCGGTCCGCCTCAGGTACCTGGTTTAGATCTCGCCCGGATACGTTGTGCGCGGACCAAGGCGACACTTTGATGCACGTCGCCGCGGCCGGGGCGAATCCTCCGGTGGCAGTTTTCAGCGGCGGGGGGCGCCGTTCGACAACGAGACGCCCGAGCTCTGGGGTTAGGTCGAAGTCGTCGACGATCGTTGAAACTGGGTCCATAAGCGAATCCTCTTGATAGTTGCTGGGCAACAGGCAAACGGTCGCCCCTTCCCCGACGAGCAATAGCGCCGTGCCCGACACGGCGGTCGTTGCATTCGACGACAGCTCCCGGGACACGAGGAGATCCGCAAAAGACGAAGCCTCGATGGTCGACACGGACGCGAGGCGAAGGGTTGTATCGATCTCCAGTTCTGCGGTCGATGACGCGTGGATCGTCGACGTCGATGCAAGGAAACGCGAGACGTCCAAGAACACGATCCCCGACGCTTGAACTTCCGCTACGGACGCGAGCTCAACATCCATGAAAAGCGCCGCCGAGCCGGTCGCCTGAATCGTCGCCACGGACGCAAGAGCAATGCCCGAAACAACTTCTAACTCTGCGCTCCCCGACGCCTGAACCGTCGCTATTGATGCAAGCTCAAGCTCGACATCAAGCGCGGCCGCGCCGTCGGCCTGAACCGTCGCCGTTGATTCAAGCTCTCTGGCGACGTCCAGATCGGCCGACCCCGTAGCCTGTACCGTGGCGGTCGAAGCAAAAAAGATCGCGCCACCGACCGATAGCGCCGCTGTCGAAGACGTTTCGACCGTCGCAGTAGATGCAAGCTCTCGCTCGACGTCGAGCGCTGCGCTTCCCGATGCTTGAACCGTAGCGGTCGACTCAAGCTCGACGTCAACTTCGAGCGCTGCGCTTCCCGAAGTCTGAACCGTAGCGGTCGACTCAAGCTCGACGTCAACTTCGAGCGCTGCGCTGCCCGAAGTCTGAACCGTCGCTGTCGATGCAAGCTCTCGCTCGACGTCAAGCGCTGCGCTGCCCGAAGTCTGAACCGTCGCTGTCGATGCAAGCTCTCGCTCAACGTCAAGCGCTGCGCTGCCCGACGCTTGAACCGTGCCAGCGCTGGCGAGCTCGACAGCTACTTCGAGCGCTGCGCTGCCCGACGCTTGAACCGTGCCAGCGCTGGCGAGCTCGACAGCTACTTCGAGCGCTGCGCTGCCCGACGCTTGAACCGTGCCAGTCGAGGCAAGCTCAACATCTCCACCGCCCGCGGCTTCTAGTTCTACTACCTCCCATGTGTCGATTTTGTCATCCGCACCATCACTGGTCTCAGTGTTGAGCGCCGTGGTCGAAGGGAGCCACTTTGTCCAATACCGTTTATCTAGAGTTCCATCAACGTAGGGGCTCGAAACGACGTGTCCGGATTCGCCATATCCGGATTTGGCTACGGCTAGAGATAGGTCGACGGCAGCAATCACGGCGTGGTCCGTGGTGCCTGCCCCTGTCCGTTCGCCCCGTTGCACGGAGATTCCCGCGTCGCTGACTACCTGAATCGCCCACGTGACTGTGTTGGACGCGGCATAGCTTCGCCGGAGTCTGACCGTTGTTGCGTTTTGGAGATCCGCGGCCCATATGCCCTCATCGTTATATACGTTTTCGTCGTTTTGGTCACTGACGACCAAGAACGTTTCACCCGTTACAACCGACGTGATCGTTGTCGTTGTCGACGTCAGAGAGCTCGCGGTAATCGTGTGACCAACATGGTTCACCGTGAGAGTTGAGCTCTCAACGACGTACCAATGTCCGTCGATTGTGCCGTCTGCGACGTTGCGGCTAAAGTCCAGCGCCGAAGTCGATGCGAACACCCGACGAATGCACCGATAATCGGGGTCCGCGTCGTTTGAGCCGCCACTAACTGCGCCGCACCGGCGCGTAGACAAAACAAACGCGTTGGCGAGCGTTACCGTTCCGCCGATCGACACCGCGTTGTGCGTCGTGGCGCCTGCGCCCATGGCATATGTGCCGCTGAATACGTTTGTGTCCGCGCCGAACTCGACCACGAAAGCTCGAACAGTGACCGCCTGTGTTTGTGTACCGCCGCGCTCTGCCCGGATCTCGGAAGAAGACGTCGCCCACACATCCACCTCACACCCCGACGCGATGACCGGGGTCATCCCGTCGGCGATGCGCCAGGATGGCCACATGACGACCATTTTGCCGAAGGTCGTAAAACCCGAAAGCGCCGCCGTGCCAAAAGACTGCCCGGCGGCGATCGTGAACTGGACTTCCTGTATGTGGACGCGCTGCACTTCGAGGCTCTATGTCTCCGACGGGCTCAACGAGTTGCGAATGATGAGCGACGGACCGAACGTTTTATATAGCGAGTTGACGTATTTTTCAGTAGGGACACGAATCTCGCCCCCCCACCATTTGCTCCCGTCGTGATGGCTGAACGTCCAAGTCTGGGAGGTGCCAGACGTGAACACTGCACGCACCCGCTGTTCACGTTGCCGATCCACCGTCGTCGGGGGGTGTCCCGACGGGTTGCCCTCGATCTTCACACTAGGAACACCGTCGACCAAGTGCCACACTTCCAACACGAGCGTAACGGACTCGCCTATTGCCAAGTAGATGATCCCGTCGTTGGCGTCCGGCGCTTTGCCACCAGTTCGGACCGCCCTAAGGCCGAACTTGATACCGTCGTCAACGGTGAAATCTAGGCCAGTGACCTCACCAGTCGGCCCCGGGTCCGACCACGCGATGACGTACGGATCGTGGTTGCCTGCGCGGTCAATGACTGACTGATCTGTGATAGCGAGCCACGAGACATCGTTAGGTGTAACACCCCAGTTCGTCGCGTACGCGTCTCGAAGCGCACCGCCCCAACCTCCTGCCGGTAACGAGGATTGCCGGTGTAGTGCGGCGACGCTGTGATCCAGTTTGTTTCCGTATATTGCTACTACATCAGGCATGATTAGACCCAAAGAAGATTGATGATGATCGACCCAATAGGGAAGCTCACCGGGTTAGTGTCTACGGGAGACATCGCAGTCGTGAGAGCTTTGGCTCCCATGAAGTTGGCCTCGGCGCGAAGGATTGCGTGATCCCAAACAGCGTAGTGCGTGAGCAAACCCCATGGCCCGGTAGCAGTGCCGAAGTCTATGATAGTCGCGTTTGACATGACACTTGGATTTGCCAAAGAAGCGTCTAACCAATCCGCTGGCACGGTGGCCACCGCCGCATATCCGTTACCTACTGGCTCTGTGATGCTTTGCCCGTCTTGAGCTGGGTCCGTGGTGGAAAGCGTAACCCAGAAGTTGGTACCTAGGGGTTGCGCACCGGCCTTGCCCCAAATGTGGCGTTGAATGTTGCGGCGGACAATGTTGCTGTACATGGTGATTCCTTACTGCGCAGACAATAGCTCGGCGCGGAGTTGTTTCAAACGGGGTGAACGGGGCGGCACAGGCCCCTTTTGTTTTTGGGCTATGTGGTCAAGAACTTCGCTTTGCCAGTTGGCTTGTTCTATCTGAAAACTTTGAACTCGCATCACGCGTGCAATCTGATATTTCTGCGTGTCTAAAGATGCTTGAAGATCGTGCGTCTGTTCTTGCACCTTCGACACTTGGAGCTCTACTTCTTTCCGCGTCGGCTTGTCCGCGAGGGATTGATACCCAAGCACACCCGCGGCTATCAAGGCCCCTAAAGTGACTGCGAAAGACACGATGGCTTGAACGCTTTTCAGAAAACTCGAGATCGCGGAAAGGCTCATGCCGCCGGCACCTCCTCCCAAAGCGACCATGCTCTTTGCGTTACCGCCGCAGCGCCCGGATCGAAACTGATCGCAGTGAACTGGTTATTTTCTGTGATTGCTAAAGGATCCCCCTCGAAGTCGAAAGTATATCCGGTATCTCCCGCAGCCACGTTCACAACTACCGACGAAACTGGCGTCGCGTTGTTGTTGACGTGCAAACCCATAGTTGTGCTGTTCAAAAGCCCTGAAGCCCACAGCTTGATTTGAATGAGTCTGAATCGACCAGGTAAAATGGTCCTAACAACCTCGTTGGTTATAGAGGAACTTTCGTTTATGTCCGCAGAATCCATCGGGATATACACCTTGCCGGTACCTCCAAGCGCCCACATGTGGCGGATCCACATGCGATGCGTGTCACCGCCCCCGCCCCCCGACACCGCTACCTCAATGTCGTTAGGGTTGATCGTGAGGGTAATCCCTGGGCCTTCCGTGAGGCGCTTCAGGTACAGCGTGTCGCCATCGACGTCGGGACCTTTCTTGCTGTGATAGAGGCCGGCACCCACCGCGCCGAAATCTTCGCATCGCGTGATGATGCTTGAGCCGTTGACGTACGCGGATCCCTCGGCGCCTGTGCCGGTGGCCGCTCGCGGAGAAACGATAACGTTCCCGCCCGCACGGTTCGTCCCCAGCGGGGCGCCCGCTTGGATGATCGCATCACCGCCTCGGCCCGAGTTTGAGCAATCGCCGGCGAAGACCAGAAAATCCCCGCCGCGTGTGTCTCCATCTCCCGCCGTAACGGTAATATCACCGCCCACTCCACCGTCTCCATCTCCCGCGGCGAGCATGACCTTTCCCCCACGTCCCGTGACGTTGGCGTCGCCGGCCGAGATCGTAGTATCTCCACCGGCCCCAACCACAGTGCAATCTCCGGCAATCACGAAAGCATTACCACCTTCGTTTTCCCCTTGTCCTGCCCGCAACACTGCGGACCCTCCGCGAACCACCCCCACTCCACCCGCTAGTGTGGCGAAGCCTCCTTCGTCTGTCGTAGACTCTCCCGCCGCGATTTCAATGTTGCCGCCCGGTCCTATTCCCCCGCAAGCTCCACCTTGCAAGACAACGCGACCGCCTTCGGTTTCACCAACACCGCCTTCTAGCCAAACATCTCCACCAGATCCCGAGACGGTTGACCCGCCCGCCTGTAGCGTGATGTCTCCACCTTCCGCTGAAACACCTTGCGCCGCGTTAATATACACGTCCGCAGAGTTCCCTGTGGACGTGATGGTTAGATCTCCCACACTGTAAAGCTGAGACCCTCCGCTAAGGCTGATATCTATGCCCCCTGTCGTGTTGCCGATCGCCAACGTTGCCGCGAGAGAACCCCCGCCACCGCCGGCGCCGATCTCAACCCACCCGGTGTTGTTCGCCGACGCGCCTTGGTGCTGATACAAGCGCGACGACGTCCCTCCTTTGCGAACGTAGAGATCGCTCGGCTCGCCGACAACGTTACCTGTAGGGTCTCTATCTCCGGTGTGGACGTTGACGATGGATCCGTTTGTTCCCGTCGTTTCCATTCGCAACACAGGCTCGACGTCGCTGTCGGGCGTTTGAGCGGTAACAGGGGTGCCCGATGTCCCGGAGATCAACGCGTCTCCGAACATCACGATATTTTTCCCTCCCGTGTTGTTGCTCTTATCAAGGATGGCAGTCAAGCCCGCGGCGATGTAGTTCAGTGAGAGCGTGCAATTTTCCCCCGCGTCAAAGTCGGCGCCTTGCGAAGCCGGCTCGATGAAAACAGGGATTTTCAGATACGCCCCGCCGGACGTCACGGTGCCGTTCACCCTAAACAGTTTCCCTCGAGTTGGGTCGCTGTGTTGTTGAATGAACAAACGATCGGCTTGTTTGACGTCGAGAAAAAGACGATCAAGCCCAATACCGTCAACCGTGTTGTTGTTCAGATAGATGAACGTCGCAGCGTCGGGATCCGCGTTGTTGAAACGAAACTCTCCCGCTCCCGGGTCCGCGTCGGCCGTGCCCGTATCGTACGCGAAACGCCAACCGACCGGACCATCCGCACCGCCGCCACCGGTCGCCGAAGCCCAAGAGGACGACGTCGGCCCGTCCACTGAAACGCAATACCAAAACTGGTGAAGGTCTCGCATCCATGCGAGATCTTCGACCACTAGCCCGTGGTCCGAACCCAACGCGTTCCGCTCCGTACCGTCGTCGACGCCCCATAGCTTGTTTGCCCGATACCCGACGCCGTACATCGCTCGCACGAAGTCATCCACGACGTTGGCCCACAACTCCCCAGCCGCGAACTGAATCTGAGACGCCGCGGCTTCTTCTCCCGGGTTGTCTTCTTTCGTCGTGATAACGACGTCGCTCAACGTGCCGTCTGAGACGGCTTTTGCGAGAAACTGCGTCAGAGACTCGTTTTGTAGATCGATGCGAGACGGTGCGTTAGCCATTCGAAGAGCCCCCTGTGGAGATGATGTCGCCGCTCTTACCACGTATCGCCCACGTCACGCTTTTCGACATGAGATCCGTATCGTGCAGCGGAAAATCCGGCCGGTTAGTCGCCGGTGAGTTGGGTTTCGCCCATGCGCGCGAGCTTTCGATCTTGCGCTCGACGAGTTTGACGATGGCCGCGCCAAGGCCCGCGAGCAGTTTCATCACGGTGATCTTGCCGGCCACGAGCCGGGCCAAACCTATCGCGTAGAGTCGAGCGATCTTGTCGCGATGTTCGAACATCGCAGCGCGGAGAAAGGGCCGCGCAGGCACGCCGTGTCCAGTGCCGAACTCCTGATACGTCGCCACCGAAGCGACGTTGATGCCTTCGGGATACAACTGCGCGCCGCTCTTACCTTGGAAACCGATCGTCAAGCGGTGCGTCTTAAGTTCTTTGAACTGCTTCTTGATGCCGATCCATCCGTGATCGACAAGCTGAACTTTCGCCGCGGTGACGGTATCAGCCACAAAGAAACCCCCGCCCGACGATTGGGAACACGGGGATCGTTTTCTTTAGTTGCATATAAAGCCGTCCCCACTTCGTCGCACCTAGGTCGCCATCCGACGGCGCCGTCACGGCGTAGGAAATCGAGAGCTTGTCCATCGTCTTCGACGCGATCGCTCCACCGGCAAACGTGCTACCGCTCTGAACCATGAGCGTGTGCGCGGTGAGATAGATGTGAGCGCACATCGCCTTGGCCCCCCAACACTCGACGTTGATCTGCGCACACGCACACTCTAGTGCAAACAAAACCTGCCCGTCGCCGGGCGACATCGTGGGCTCATCCCACAACATCGCCGCCTCGTTGCTCGACGTGAGCGCGAGCGAACCGAGCGGCCCGGCGCTAGACAACGTTGAGACCACCGCACCGCTTGAGCTTGCGGCAACTAGTGCACCGCCGTTCAACGCGACGGCAATGTTCGCCGCCGTGTCTGCAACGCTCCCGCCTATCGTAAAATGCGTGCCAGCGACGTACGTCTCAACGACAATAGGCACGCCGAAGCGCGTGAACAGCGTGAGCACATCTCCCGGAGTCGGTTGGCCAAGCAGAGTCAACGTGCTGTCGCTCTGCTCGCCGAACGACAGAAACTCCGGCGCTTGCCGGAGAAACTCACTCAACGTCGCGCATCGGCTCATTGAGCAAGGCTCTCGAAGCGGGCCTCTATTCGAGCACGCAGTTCGGGCGTCAAGTCGTCGCGGCTATAGAGCTTCTCCAAGTCGTCGACGTTGTCGATGCTGTCCACGTCGACGTCCGCATCTGTTTTGACGCCGTCTTTGAACGAAACCGTGATGGTGCCTTGCTGGATCATCCGGCCGGCCGATGCCTTCTCAGACCAAAAACGCGCGATGGCGTCGTCGATCTCTCGGGATGATGCTGTGTCAACCTTGCCTTCTTTGTCGAGGCGTGGCGAAAGGCCGAAAGATTCAACGGGTCGGCCGGGGACGCGTTTGCCCGTGATGGCGATCCGCCGGTCCGAGTGATTCGTGATGATTGCCATGTGTTCTCCGAGAAGGGAAACCGGGCCGGTTTAGTCCGGCCCGGTAAAGCAGTGCTAGAGACCGGTCTGAAACAAAACAGAACGCGGCCGCGGGGTCATCACGCCACCGAAGCGCGATTCAAACGAGATGGTGAAACCCAGGCCGCGAGGCTCTGGGGGGGTGGGTTGCATCATCATCGGGAAAACCGCCCGCATGCGTTGCGGCGATTTGTTGTAGTAGACCGCCGCCGGCGTTCCGCCGGGTCCGGCCACTTCCATCTCAGGATCGTAATCCCATCGAGAGATTTGCGGAAACGCCGTCTTGAGCACGCTCAAGATCGTCACGTCCGTGCCTGTCTCAAGACGTCTGTTTAGCATGGACCATGGCGTTACACCGAACACCACGTGATTGACCGTCTCGATCCCTCCGGAGTTCACGAACACGAAATTGATGGCCGAGCGGACGTCTTCGATGATGTCCGCGACGGGAGTCGACTCGGTCCACGCGCCATTCGGTGCGGCTTGCACGATGATGCCGGGTTGTTGAACAACGCCGCGCAGTTTCTTCGCCGGGACGCCGTTGACGATGTCCCGGTTGATTCGCCGATCGTGCCCCTCACGAGCCGCACCGACTTTTTGTTGCACGATGTCGAAGGTGCCGTGCAGCCGCGATGTGCGGATGTCTTGCCGGGTGTAGTGACACGCAATACCGTAGGACTCGATAGGCAACAGATTGTTGCGTCCCGACACATCCGCCATAGGGAGATCCGTCGAATTGCTTGAGATGATCTCAGCTTCTCCGACTTGCTCTATCTCCGTGTACGCGTACGAGAGCGCACCTTCGTTGATCTCGGTGTTCTTGTCGATCAACCCGCCGTTGATCCATTTGAGTTCCGGGTACTCAAACGCAAACACGGTCTTGAACGTTTGCACGACCAGTTGCTTCGCGTAGAGCCCGGTCGGGTCGTCTTTCCGGTAGTTGCGGGACACCATATCCGCATAGTGGTCGCAGTTGCGAACGAGTTCGTCGATGCGTTGTTTTGAAAACATGTTCGGTCCCTCCTTTATCCGGGAAGATTGACGCGGACGCGGGCGAGGCCGGCGGCGGCTAGGGTTGTATCAAAGACGGCGTTAGGTACGAGCACCGTCTCGCCGTTGTCGGTCGCGGAAAGCGAGCCAAGAGCAAACGCCGTAGCGCCTACCGCATGTCGTGCGTACACGTTGCCGCCTTTGGTGACAGCGCCTTCGGTTTGCACAACGCAAGCACCGCTGTCCATGATCGAAACCTCGCTACCGGGCAGGTAGCGCGTCGAG
>Ga0307379_10008353_pt1 | contig 13978 bp, 13 predicted proteins | sample UN2MG_FD_202237 | JGI IMG/M metagenome (GOLD analysis project Ga0307379, IMG submission 202237) | Soil microbial communities from Risofladan, Vaasa, Finland - UN-2 | ecosystem: Environmental > Terrestrial > Soil > Coastal area > Acid sulfate soil | place: Finland: Risofladan, Vaasa | collected...
CGCCTCTGAAGTTTAGCTACAAGCTGCGGGCGCGCTTTCCGATCAAGGCCAAGACCCCCAAGAGCGTGGCCTACGAGTACTACACTCCCTCCTCGCGCGGAGTGCAGCAGCCCGAGACCATCACCGTGACCGAGTGATCGAAAGCAAATTCGCCGTTGGTTTGCTATTATCTGCCAATGTCGGGAATGTTTAGCAACTGGCGCCGCAAGAGATTGGCTCGTCGTGAGTTTCCGCCTCACTGGTTGCCGTACCTGGAGCGGCACGTGCCTTTTTACTCGAATCTTTCACCGGATCTGCAAAAAAACTTTCGCGAGAAGCTGAAAATATTCATTGGGGAAAAGCAGTTTATCGGCGCCGGCGGGTTGTCGATCACCGATGAAATCAAAGTGGTAATCAGCTCTGCGGCTGTGAGGCTGATCTTGTTTCTCGACCTGGCCTACTATGATCGGCTGAGCGAGATAGTCGTTTATCCCCACAATTTCAAGCATCCGGACAGCCCGGATATCATGCTGGGCGAAGCCCTTAATTGGGGAACCGTGGTCCTGTCTGACTCTGCAGTTCGCTTCGGACTGAAATATCCTTGCGACGGCCACGATACGGCAACCCATGAGTTTGCCCATGTGCTGGACAGGGCCAGCGGAAGATTCGACGGCACACCCCAGCTGCGGGCTTCCAAGCATTACCATCCCTGGGCCCAGGTGATGAGTTATAACTATTTAAAATTGCAGGCTGGCGACCCAAAACAGTCGGAGGTCCTGCGCCGCTACGGCGCAAAAAATGAGGCCGAGTTTTTCGCAGTCGCCACAGAGTCTTTTTTTGAGCGGCCGGTTCAGATGAAACAACTTACGCCGGATCTCTACGAGGAACTGAAGCGCTTCTACGGTTTCGATCCGGTTAACGATCCCTCCTGCGGCTTCCCAAAGCTGTCAAAAGAAACATTCGGACGGATACAAAGTTAAACAGTGCAGGATACCAATTTAGTATATCCATCTGAACAAGTGCCCTTATGAGACACTTGTGCCTCATGTTGAAGCAAGCGTCTTTATTTAATTTTCAAAAGCGAGACACCTATATTTTTTTTCAATAATTACAATATCATAAATATGGCACGTGTTTTGCTATATCATCGATAAAATTTACTTAGATATCGATCCAAGACTAAGGGAGGTACCTCATGATTTCAGAAAGACTATTAGAGCTCAGCCTGATTGGCGCGGAGTGGGTTCTTTGGCTTTTGTTTGCGCTGTCACTGTACTCGATAGCTGTCTTGGCCGACCGTGTAATTCTCTACACCAGAACTCGGGAAAAAATCGCCGAGCTGGAGCCTGGCCTGACCGCAGCCTTGACGAATGGAGATCTGGACGGGGCCAGGCAGCAAGTGAAGCAAGACAGCCTGGTGCGCAATGTGCTGCGGGCCGGCCTGGACGCAATCTCTTCGGGAAAGCGGGACCCGGGGACGGTCGAGCAGACAATGATGGGCGCACTCTCCAGGGAAAGGGCCCGCTACGAGGCGCGCCTGACTCCCTTGGCTACGATCGGTAACAACGCGCCGTTCATCGGTCTGTTCGGAACCGTTCTGGGGATCATTCAAGCCTTCCATCAACTGGGCAAGCTGGATGCTTCCCAGGCAGCCAGCAACCAACTGGTTATGTCCTCAATCAGTGAAGCGCTTGTGGCCACCGGCGTCGGCATCATGGTGGCAATTCCCGCCGTGGCGGCGTTCAACTGGGCCCGCTCGAATATTAGCGCCAGAATCAAACATGCCGAGTCCCTGATGCACGCCGTGATCGTTGGGCTAAGTAACTTCGAGACTGCTCCCGTGAAAGAATCGAGCGGGAAGTAAGGTGAACCATGGCATTTACACCACAGCAAGACGACGATATCATCAGCGGCATCAACGTCACTCCGCTAGTCGATATCATATTAGTGGTGCTGATCATTTTCATCGTCACCGCCTCGCTGGTTCTGCGCCACAATATTCCGGTCGAGTTGCCACAGGCCCGGACCGGAGAGCAATCGCTGGATGGCCTGATTAACTTGGCGGTCACCGCAGAAGGCAAGCTTTACCTCAACGGCCGACCGGGCGTTCTTGAAGACATACCTGCCCTGGTGGCAGAAGTCCGGCAAAAAATTAAGGACAGCGGCGGCAAGATCAGCGCATTCATTTCTGCCGACACGCAGGCACGCTACGGCAAGTTCGCCGTAGTTATCGATCGGCTTCGCCTGGAAGGAGTTTCCGACATCGCCCTTGATACCCAACCGCCGGATCTTGTCAAGGAGAGGCCATGAGGCAAGTTGGCTCCACCGGTCTGCAGGGTTTTTTAATTGCTCTGTTCATCCACGTGCTGGGCATCGGCTCCCTGTTTGTCTTGTCGCCGACGGAGAAGTCCAAAGCAAATGCTCGCCCGCCGGTCAAGATTCGCGTAGTCAGGCGGCCAGAGCTAGTAACCCCGCCGGTAGAGACCCCCGCGCCACCCGATGTTCAAGAGCCCATGGCAGTGGAGCCGAAAAAGCCCTTGCGGAAAAAAGTTGCCGCCAAAAGGAAAGTTACTACAGTAAAAAAAGTTGCTGTGCTGGAGAAAACCACGGTTGTGGAATCTACAGCAAAGTCCGCGCCGGCCCCAACCGAACGTAAAACTACCCCGAGGAAATTCACAGTAGCCATGGAAGCCACAGTGTCCGGCGGTGGCGTTGCCGTGCCGACTTCTTCGTCGGGCGCCTGGACGTTCGGCGCGCCCGACGGATCGCCCGAGGGAGAAAAGGCCCTGGCCGGTCCCGCACCAGCCCCCGTAAAAAAGAAAGTCCCGCCCGTGGCCCTCCAGGCCAGTGGCGTTACCCGTCTGCCCAGTCTAATCTCGAAACCCTCCACATTGGAGATGCGGGCAGTCTATCCGGAAGCTAAGCGTCGCGAGGGCCAGGAAGCCAACGTCTATTTGAAAATTTTGGTGAGCGCAGAAGGAAAAGTCGATCAAGTGCGAGTGGTCCGCAGCGCCGGACGGGCCTTTGACCAAGCTGCGATTTCGTTGGTAAAGAAGTTCCGCTTCCGACCCTCCGAAGCCAACGGCAAACCAGTCAGCGTCTGGATACCCTGGACCTATAAGTTCCGCATTGAGGGTTGAGATGAAGACCAACCTCTACATACTCGCTGTTTTTCTTATCAATTTCCCGCTTTGGGCACAAGATGCCGCACCTGAGCTGGAGAAACCGCCCAAGTTGATCGAAATGGTGCCGGCCGATATCCCGGCCGGCACCGATTTCCCAACCCCAGAGATTCAAGTCCTCCTCGAGCTTGAGGTGGACGAAACCGGGCGGGTTCTCGAGGTTCGCGCTATCGAAGGGGTCGGTGAACCTTTCGATACGGCCGCTTTGCAAGCTGCCAAGAAGTTCTCCTTCGAACCCGCAATGCTGAGCACCGGCGAGCCCGTCCCGGTAACAATTAATTTTCTTATGCGCATAACCAAGCCCGCCCCTGTTCCCGTGCCGGTTGTTGAAAAAAAGAAAAAACAGACCCCCGTCTTATATACCGGAACCCTATTGGAACGCGGCACCCGCAAACCTCTCGCCGGCGTCGAGGTCCAGGCGTTTGTCGCGGGTTCGGCCGTGGCTTCCGGTGTTACCGACGAGCAGGGCCGTTTCTCACTTGAGATACCTGCCACCAGCTTCAGCCTGTCGGCCTTGCTTCCTGGTCATGAGAAACTGGAAGCCAAGATCGAGGCGGAACCGGGCGAGCAACGCGAAAAAGCTTTTTACCTGGAGGAATCCGCCGGCATCTTCGAGACGATCGTGCGCGCCGAGGTGATTCGTCGCGAAGTTACCAGACAAGTAATACCCAAAGAGGTAGTCAAGAAGCTGGCCGGCACCTCTGGAGACGTCCTCAAGGTTGTCCAGAACTTGCCCGGTGCCGGCAGGGCCTCTTTTGGTGGTGGTGACTTGATTCTACGCGGCGCAAGTCCCGGCGACAGCCGGGTGTTTCTAGAGGGCCAGGAGATCCCGCTGCTCTATCACTTCGGCGGCTTACGCAGTACTTTCAATAGTGCATTTTTAGAGACGGTCGAATACGTACCGGGTAACTTCGCCCCCGACTTTGGCCGGGCCACCGGCGGGATTGTCGAGGTCAAGGTCCGCGATCCAGCCACAGATCTTTTCCGCGGTAACGTGGACCTGAATCTCTACGACGCCGGTTTTACCCTGGAGGGACCGCTCTCGGACAACTGGTCAATCGGCGGGGCCTTCCACCGCTCATGGGTGGATACTTTCTTGTGGGCGGTCATTCCCGAAGATGCCGGTGTCTCTTTCAATACCGCCCCGCGCTACTATGATTATCAGTTGATCGCCAGCTATCAGCCCCGGGCCGGACAGAAGCTCAGGCTATTGGCCTATGGTTCTATGGACAAGATCGTCCTCCTGTTCGATCGTCCATCATCCGATCCGACCATTCGTGGTGAGATCAGCGCCCGGATTATGTTTCACAATCTCCAGGCCAGCTACGCATCCCGGCTGACTTCATATCTTAGCCAGGAGACCTCACTTGTTTTTGGGCTGCAGCAATTCAAGACCGAGATAGGTCCCGATCTTTTTTTCAACCTGGACATCCTGCGTTTTGCCTTCCGGACTGCCTGGACATGGGAGGCGCTCAACTGGCTTTTGGTGCGCACCGGACTGGACATCAGGGTGGACGATGCCTCGATCAATTTGAGTTCGCCCCTGCGTCCGATAGAGGGGGAAAATCCGACCCCTGTATCCAGCCAGAACCGCTATAGCATTGAGGACGAAACGCTGCTCTTCGAGCCGGCGCTGTTTTTCGAGTTAGAGATGAAACCCATCCAGGATCTGGTAATCCTTCCCGGCCTTCGAGTGGACTACAGCCGGGCGAACCAGCGCTGGACTGTGGATCCCCGTCTGACCATACGCTACCAGGTGCTCGAGGGCACTGTACTCACGGGCGGCTTGGGTTACTTCCAGCAGCCGCCCACCCCTGACCAGACCAACGCTTCGTTGGGCAATCCCAATCTGTACGCCCAGCGTAGCAGCCACACCAGCCTGGGAGTCGAGCAGACGATCGTCGATGGGATCGACATTCAACTGGCTGGGTTCTACAAATGGCTCGATCGCCTGGTGATCCGCAACCCGGTCTTCTTTTCCGATTCCCAGGCGGTACCCTACCTTTCCGGGGGGACGGGACGCATCCTGGGACTGGAGCTTCTCGTCCGCGCCCGGCTGGGCGATTGGTTCTTTGGCTGGCTGGCCTACACGTTCCAACGCTCCTACCGCAAGGATGGTCCGGGAGCGCAAGAACGCTTGTTCGATTTCGACCAGCCCCATATCCTGACCGCGGTGGGAACCTTCGAGTTCGGCTCAGGCTGGTCGGCGGGCTTCCGCTTCCGCCTGGTCTCGGGAAACCCGGTTACCCCGGTGATTGGATCTGTATATGACGCGGCCAGAGATACCTATGTCCCCATCTTCGGTGAGACCAACACCGAACGGCTGGGCACCTTTCACCAGCTGGACCTGAGGGTGGACAAGATCTGGACCTTTGAGAGCTGGAAGTTGGGATTGTACCTGGACGTGCAGAACGTTTACTTGCGCAAGAACCCGGAGGGTTACAGTTACAGCTATGACTACACCGACCGGCAGCCGATCAGCGGTTTTCCGATCCTGCCGATTCTGGGCGTGAAGGGAGAGTGGTAGCTATGCAGAAAGAAACGGCACGAATGCTGATAGTTATTGCTATCGGTCTTTTCCTGGAAGGCTGCGGCGATGACTTCTTGCCGCCCTCCTACCTAAACGACTTGCGCGTTATCGCGCTGGTTTCCGACCCGGTAGAGGCTGGGACGGCAGACGAAGTCACCTTGACGCCACACCTGTATCTGCCTCAAGACGATTCGCTGACCGGCGAGGTCTGGAAATTTTGTCCCTTCTCCCTTGGTCCGACGTCAGGTTATCAATGCGCCGTGCCTGCCTGCGAGACGGAGCTATTTCCCGAGCCAGACGGTTCGGTACGAGCTACGCCTGGAGCGCTGGCCTTCCAATGTGTCAGCGAACTCGCCGGGGGTGATAGCCCTGAAGGAGTACCTTTTGAGATACCCGAACAGATAGACGTGTATTTCAATTATCAGGTCAGCACCTCTTCGGGCCAAACGCGTGATGCCGTATTCAAGCAGGTACTCTGGACTCAGGGACCTCCGCCGGCGCCCAACGGATCGCCGCTATTCGAGTCCGTGGAAGTTGGAGGCCTGACTATATCTCCGGGAGAAACCGCCGACCCGGTAGCAGAGAGCGCTGAAGTTGAATTCCGAGTACACATTTTTCCAGAGAGTCTGGATAACTTCATTGATGACTCGGGGCGCAGTCGGACCGAGGAGGTCATTGTATCCTTCTACGCCAGTGCGGGCCGATTCGAGTTCGATCGCTCATCAGGAGTGGACGTCAGCCAAAAGTGGGAAGCAAAGGAATTGGAACCCGGGCAAACCCAAGCGGACGTCTACCTGGTGGCCCGGGATCTGCGAGGCGGTCAGGCGGTGTTCGGACCGGTGTTCGTTCCCCTCCTGCGCTGAAAGTGCTGGGGGTGTATTTTTCCACATGCCACAGAAAGGACGGAAGATGTCTACGATCGAGATCGACATGCCGGCGCCTGACTTCGAGTTGGAAGATTTCAACGGGCAGAAAGTGAAATTGTCCGACTACCGCGGAAGCAAGCACGTCTTCCTGGTCTTCAACCGGGGTTTCACATGACCATTCTGCCGCCGGCACATGGCGCAGTTGCGCCGCGATTATCAAAAGTTCGTCGAACGCGAAGCAGAGGTCGTGGTGGTCGGGCCGGAAGACCGGGAGAATTTTGATAAATATTGGCAAAAAGAGGAGCTGCCCTTTGTGGGCCTGCCCGACCCGAAGCACAAGGTGCTGAAGCTCTTCGGCCAGCAGGTAAAGATTTTCAAGCTTGGGCGCATGCCGGCCCAGGTGCTAGTGGACAAGCAAGGAGTCGCGCGCTATGTCCACTACGGCCACTCCATGATGGACATTCCCAAAAACGAAGAAATGCTGGCCTTGCTCGACCACTTGAATCGGGATTCATAAAGAAAGATGAATAAGCGCCATTGCTGGTCTGCGTTCCAGGCGTTCGATGCGAGCAGGTGAGAAGTCTTTCTCCCGCGATTTTCCGGACGAGACGCACTTCCCACTCCTCCTTCAGGGTCTTGATGTCGAACGATATTCCTATGATAGCTGCAAAGGCGGTTCTGCGCAATGCGCTCATCTTTGGACGGGCTGGCTAGAGTATCTGTCCGTGCGGCGTCTGGGATACCTTAACTTTTCCTGGATCGTGCTACCACGAGCATCAGAACCAGCAGGCATAAGGCAAATGCTGTTTTTTCAGGCGAGGTCGCGCAACCGCACCCGTCGCCGGTCACGTCGGGACCGGGATCGGAGCCGGCATCGGCCGAACCGTCCGGCTGCGGGCCCGGATCCGAACCGGCGTCGGTGCCGGGATCCGAACCGGCGTCGGTGCCGGGATCCGAACCGGCGTCGGTGCCCGCGTCGGTTCCCGCATCAAAGCCGGCATCGACCCCGCCGTCTTCGTTTCCCGCCTCGTAAGTCACCTGGAGCAACGGCCTTAGCGACTGATTCAAGTTCTCCGAACTCATGTAGGCCGCCCCGTCGTCCTGATCGGAACGGATGACGAAGGTGACCCGCCCGTTGCCCGAGATGACCGAGGCCAGGCCGGTAAAGACGTGGCTGCCGGTGGCCGGAACCTGGCCGATGTCGAACAAATCGCCCGAGGCGTCGCTGCCGGCCAACTGGCTGTTCCAGGTCGGCTGCATCTGGTCCCAGGTATCGGTCACGGGAGCAAACCTGCGGATCACACCGCCGTACCCCGCGTTCGACGTGTTGACGATCAACCGCGCGTCGCTCACCACGGCGTTTCCCGGCAGGCCGGTCACGTCGAAACGGATGAAGATCACCCGCTCGGCCGCCCCACCGCCGACGCTCAGGTCGGTGGCCGCACCGAAGTTGACGTCCGGGCTGCGCGCATCGATATGCACGTCGGCCTCGGCCCCGAAGGCCCCCGTGAACTGACCGCTGGCCTCGTTGACCACGATGGACAGATCCCGTTCGTCCTGATCCCCGTCGGTGTCGGTGACCCGCACCTTAAAACCATAGTCGCCCGCGCTGGTCGGCATGCCGCCGATGGTGTCGCCGTTCAGATCGAGGCCCGGCGGCAGCGATCCGCTCGCCAGGCTCCAGCTCAGCGGCGCGTCGCCGCCGACGGCCTGCAGGTTGGCGTTGTAGGGTACGCCCTCCGTGGCCGGGCCCAACGCGCTGGTGACGATAGTGGGCAGGCTGTCGCCAGAGCTCATGTCGGCCACGATAACGTCTGAGATGATCGGTGCCGGATTGGTGATACCGTACTGGTCGTCGCGGCCGAGACAGAAATAGCGCATGGTGAACCGGTTGAAGGTCCACTGCTTGATCTCGTTGCCGTCAAAGATGAATTTGATATTACCGTTGTTCCACTCCACCCGGTATGTGTGACTGTCGGCCCCGTTGACGGCGTCGTTGGATCCAACCCGGGCCTCCACCCGTGTGTCGATCGATTGGGGCGCCGCCAGGACCTTGAACGGGTTGTAGCCGGTGCCAATCCGCCAGTTCCAGAAAGACCCGGTCTGCTGGTAGTGCCCGTACTGATCCACGTTCTCCCAGCCCGAGAGCGGGTGCGATTTGTCAATCCCCTGGGCCGGCGCGGTCCAGCCGCGCATCCGGCACTCGAAGTAACCGTTGCCGATAACCTGACCGGCATCGATGATGATCTTGCCGCCGCTGGAATACCACCCCCCGTCGGTATGAAACACCCCGTTGCCGTCCACGACGCCGACCGTCGACTGGTTCAATGGATCGTCGATCAGCACCGTCTCGGCCCCGGCTGGCGCGCACACGAACAACAGGCAGCATACAGACATCGTGATAGGCAGGCTACGCGTCATGATCCGGTCCTCCTCGTCCTTGCAGCGTTCATTGGTCTAATTATCTTAGGCCCAGAGATTATACAACAGTCAATGGGCACAAGAATTGGTTTTCAAACAAAAACCTGTTATGTACTGATTCAACAAGGTGATCAATGAAAAGGAGTTTCAATGAGACACGGCAACAAAATTATATTGGCTCTTTTGTTGGCATTGGGTTTGGTGTGGACCGGATGTGGTGCAACTACTGATGATTCCGAGGATCCTCCCTTGGCCGATCTCGACGCGTTGATGGAAGGAGCTCCTCAGAAAGGCGATGATGGATATCCTTCCGATATCAAGTCCGATGGCATTCCACCTGCCAAGTGGGTGGCGCTTGTGGACCAGCAATCACCGGTTCGTTCACAGGGACAACGTGGGGTTTGTTCCATCTTTTCTACAGTTGCCTTGATGGAACATCTCTATATCAAATCCGGTGTTAACCAGAACCCGGATTTTTCCGAGCAATACTTGCAGTGGTCGGTGAAAAACGAGGTAAAGTCTTTTCCTCATACCTCTGGATCCAATGCATCTTCGAATCTGCTCGCCATAACGCGCTATGGTATTGTGGCAGAGCAAGCCTGGCCATATGAGCCGAACCAGTGGAATTCATCCGACGATCCCGATTGCACCGGTGATGATATACCCACCAAATGCTATAGCAATGGCGATCCTCCTGAATCAACGGCTGATGCTGAGAAATTCAAGCTGCCTTCTTCCCGTTGGCTGAGTTCCAGCCCGTCCAGTATCAAGGCCTTCATGCACAACAACCAGCAGGGCGTTGTGGTCGGCGGAACTTTTTTCTACCAGTCGTGGAGCCACGGAAGATCCACCCTGCCATACAACCAGGAATATCGGCGTAAGGGCTACGTGCTGGCGCCCAATGCCAAAGACAAGGAAGAGAGCTTGAAAAATCGGGCTGGCCACTCGTTCCTGCTCGTGGGTTGGGATGACGACCTGGAGGTGCAGCAGATAGACGAGAAGGGCGAATTGGTTGTTGATGACGATGGAAACCCGGTTGTACAGAAGGGGTTCTTCCTTTTCAAGAATTCCTGGGGCACAGGATCGTGGGGGAGCGATAGCGGTTTTGCCGGCTATGGCTGGATCTCCATGGACTATGTTGACGAACACCTATCTGCTATAAGTGCCGAATCACCGGAAAAAACCATTCCTGATGAGGTTTGCGGCGACGGTGAGGACAACGACCAAGACGGCGATACGGACTGCGAAGACAGCGATTGTGAATCCGAGCCACAGTGCCAGAGCGGTCCACAGACTTTTACCAACGATACAAAGGTGGATGTACCGGACAACGACGATACTGGCGGAGCCTCAACAATCGAGGTGTCTTCATCGGGTAATATCGAGGCGGTGGCAGTGGATGTTGTCATCAGGCATTCGTACCGTGGAGACCTGGGAATCAAGCTGATTCATCCGGACGGTACACAGGCTGTTTTGTTGGAGCCGACCATGGATTCCGGTAACGATATCGTTAGAACCTTCACCACCACGGACTTCAATGGGAAATCGGCATCAGGAACCTGGAGTTTGCAAGTGGTCGATACGGCCGCACAGGATACAGGTCATATTGAAAAGTGGACGCTGCGGCTCAATTCCAACGATACACCTCCGGCTGAAGTCTGCGATGACGAGATTGACAATGACCTCGACGGCAAGACCGATTGTGCTGATACTGACTGCGCCGAGCAGTCGAACTGCCAACAGGCAAGGCCGAGAACGTATGAGAACAATGCCTCTTCGCAGATACCTGACAATGATGATGCCGGGCTTAGCAGCACTATAGATGTTGCAGACGGTGGAGGGATCACCGCGCTATCTTTGAGCGTGAACATTTCACATACCTATCGTGGAGACTTGGAGGTCAGGTTGGTACATCCTGATGGTACTGACATTCAGGTATATGAACCTGACATGACCGATCATCAAGACTTGATCAAAACATGGGACGTGGACGGGTTGGGCGGAAAAGACTCCGCCGGAACCTGGACCCTGAAGATAATCGACCATGCAGCATCCGATACGGGTACGCTCAACTCCTGGAGCTTGACCATCACTCGTTAGTCGGGAGAAGGGGTCAGACCGCGAATTGGATGTCTTAATCTAGGTGTCTCGCCTACGGGCATTGCACTGATAGCCTCAACCCTCGGTCTCTCAACGCCTGTATGGCGTCTGCCTCCGCATCACAGTCGATGGGATTGCTCCACACGGATACACTGTCCTCTTCCCCCTGGCCGGTCAGGCACTCGATTCCGGATAGGTCCTTGACGATCTCGTCAGACGGGGTTTCGGAAGTTCTTAGAAGGTGCACTTCGTTTCGAATCACTTTGCTATTGACTTCGAATTGGTCTTTTGGTATGACCACTGTACCTCATTGGAATTAGACGCAACCAGTGCAGCTGCTGTTGTGGTGCGCAGCCTGGAGGTTCGAATGGAAGCCCTCTCAAAAGGAACGTGGCAGCTTCTTGAACGTATTCGGGCGCCTAGCTCGGTGGACATTCTGGCGGATCGTCTCCGAGCCAGAATCCTTTCCGGAGAGGTTCCTCATGGCAGCATGCTGCCTCCAGAAAGGACCTGGTCCATCCAACTGGACGTCAGCCGCACCACCGTGCGGGGTGCCTTGGCCCGGCTGGTATCCGAGGGTCTGGTGTCCATCAGGCAAGGAAAAGGGGCGGAAGTGCAGGACTTCCGGAGAGTAGGCGCTCTCGGCCTGGTGGAAAAAATGCCGAGGGACATGCAGGATGCCACCTTGCCCGGCGTGCTGGAGCTTCGCACGGCCGTTGCGCTGGAGGTGGTGAGCCTGGCATGCGAGCGGGCCAACGAGCAGCAGATCGATCAGCTCGAGGCACTGGCGAAACAGATTGAACAGACCGCGGATCCATTCGAGGTCGCCGAGCTGGATCTCGAGTTCTCGCGGGCCCTGTGCCGGGCTGCCGACAATCTTCCCATGGAGTTGTTGCTGAATTCGGTTAGCGCGCTGTACGCCAGGCGGCCGGACATCCCTCGGGCATTGTTCGACAAGCGGGACGATGTCCGCAGCAGCTATTCCGTTCTGGTCGAGCTGCTCAGAAGACGCAGTGTGGCTGGCAACCGGGACGCCCTTCGAGAGGGGCTGAACGCGCGAGACCGGCTGACGCTGGAGAGACTGTCGATCGTGCCGCGTGGCAATGGCGTGAGTAAATCGCGGCCCTGATCGATTTTCCTGTCGATGGCGTTGAGTTATCTAGCACTGGAGGCAAGTGGCCGATGAGAAAATGGCAATTGAAAGTGGGTTTCCTGTTGTTCAGCCTGTGGTTGGCGGGTTGCGGCGCCAGTGGTGTCGTGGACTTCGACGGCGCAACAGACGATGATGGCGCCGATGGCAGTGTTGCCGACGACGGGGGTGTGGACGACGGAGGTGTGGACGATGGAGGTGTGGACGATGGGGGTACAAACCAGACCTGCGAGGAACTGGGCCTGACCACCTGCACAGTCGCCGGCCAGGATGTTTGCGTGGACACTCGAAACGATTCGGCCCACTGCGGCGACTGCGACAACTCCTGCGATGTGGACTCCGGCTCCACCTGCGTAGACTCCGCCTGCATGGGCGGCGACTCGCCGCTCGGCCGTCTCGGACCGCAGATCTTGCTCTACACCGGGCGCAACCCGGATATCGCCGTGGACTCCCTGGGTGACCCGCACATCGTCTTCGACCGCCGCGGGGAAGGTGTCTTCTACGCCAAGGGCAGCGGCACGAACGGTCAGTTCCCGGCTTCCCCGATCACCCTGGGGCCGGCCAGGGCGATTGAGCCGCGCATCTTCATCGATGAGAACGACGCGCTGCACGTGGTGTGGTCGTTGAGCTCAACCGGCGCCAACATCGGCGGATATGAAGGCTGGTATACCAACAACATCGGCGGATCGTGGAGGGCGCCCCTGTTGGTAGCCAGCGTGGGAGACGGTGACAATGGGGACGGCGGCCTCACGCGCATCACCTGTGGACGTGTGGTCAAAGTGCCTGGCCAGGATCTCGTGGTGACCGCATGGATGGGCAAGCCAACCACTATCCTGGTCAGCGTGGAAGGGCTGGCGACTGCGCCGGTCGTCAAGAAGAAGGTTCGCGCCTATAACTTCCCCGTCGGCCTGGTCGCTCTCTCGTCTACCAGAATCCGCACGGTGTACCGCCATCTTCCCGGTGCCATGGATGCGACCGACTACGACCTCGACCTGAACCAGACGGGGGGATTCGACGTCATCAAGGGACCTCTGAAGGGCGAGTGTGCGGACGCATTCCTGGACAGGACGACCGGCATGGTCCATTACACCGGCACGCCGCAGGGCGCTCCATTGACGCCCAGCCGCCTCTGGTACACCAACGACGAGCGCATCGCGCAGAACAGGCCGATCCTCGGGATGGTGATCGCGGAGATGGGCGGGACTCCCTATGTATGGGCCGATGTGTGTGTCGACGTGAACGGGCACGCCTATGTGACCCATAGCTACATCGACACTGAACCAAGATGCACCAATCGTTGCGAGGCCTATGCTGCCTACGTGGAAGACGACCAGCTCGTCTCCGTGCTCATCGCCCCCGGCTATGAGGGGATGCGCCTGGGACCGTACTGTGCTCCCACAGCCATAGGCGGCATCCACGTCGTCTACCACCTTGGCAACCAGGTCTTCTACCGGACGGTTGGCGTGCCGTAGGTCAGAGGAAGGTGATAGATGAAATTTCTTACTATCATACTAGGTCTAGGTTTGGCGTCGATGTTGGCGAGTGTTTTGCCTGCCTGTTCCTCTGGCGAGCGTGGTGAACGTTGTGTCTACGATATCGATTGTCCGGGAAGCTTGTATTGTGTAGATGGGCAATGTGTTGCCTATACGAAGGATTGCCCGGACAAAGAGTGTGACGAGGGCTTTGTCTGCCTCGACGATGCATGCGTCGAGTTCGCCTGCATCCACGTGAACTGCTCTGATTTTGAGGT
>Ga0307379_10008354_pt1 | contig 13976 bp, 20 predicted proteins | sample UN2MG_FD_202237 | JGI IMG/M metagenome (GOLD analysis project Ga0307379, IMG submission 202237) | Soil microbial communities from Risofladan, Vaasa, Finland - UN-2 | ecosystem: Environmental > Terrestrial > Soil > Coastal area > Acid sulfate soil | place: Finland: Risofladan, Vaasa | collected...
TCCTGAGCCCTCCAAGTTCCCCGCAAGTCTCCAGTGGTAGCTTGGACAAACAAGGAGAAGGCAATGGACGAGGTGGTGTTCTCGGAGAGGAGGTAGGCACTACCTGTGGGGATGGCCGTCCGCTTCAGCCACGCCGAGAAGGTCATGCCTGTCCAACCGACGGCCCTCCAACTGGTGGAGACCAAAAAGGTAGCGTCACTCGTGAACTCGCAGGCGTTGTTGTTCTTCCCTCCTGCGATGTTGCCCATCGAGACATTGGGGGTGAGGTCGTCCGAGCCGCTGGTATCCACCCGGTCGGCTGTCCCGGTCTCCTCCATCTTCCAGTAATTGATGGCCTTAGCAAGGAGATCATGCGCCCAGATCCCCGCACCCGTCGGGAGCAACACGACCTCGAAACGAGTGAACTTCCTCACCTCGCTTGAAGCCTGATAGGAAAGAATCAGGACGTCCACCGTGAACCGCCAATCGCCCATCGTCAGAACAAGCTCGCGTGCATCGGTCGGGATGCCGACGGTCGAGCCCATGCCGCGAAAGATGGCGTGCGATCCCGTGGTCGAGGTGGTATCCCAAAAGCCAGTGATCGTGATTTGCTCAACCGCCCGGCGCCCGGTCATGACGTGCTTGTCCCAAGGGTCTCCGAATTGAGTGGAGTCCGTCGTGCGTGCGGTGATCTGAACGCCGCCCATATCTAGAACGAAGCCATGGATCTCCATCGCCGTTCCACCAGGGGCATCCTCCAGCGTGAGAGCGACGTCGGCCGATCCGTACTTGCCGCTCACGCCGAAAGCTCCTTCTCGATGTCGACGTTCAGCACCCAGGTCGTACGGTTCTTCTCGTCCCGCTCCACCAGCATCACCGGCGGGTGCAGGGGACGGATGTGGTGGTAAAACGCCGAGGTCGTGTCCGTGTCAGTCAGCGTCGTGGCGACCACCTGAGCCAGTCCCTCGAACGCCGTCTGCGCCGTGGCTCGTGGACCGTCGCCGTCGAACTCCGCTCCCCGAAAGATGATCTGGAGCGCGGGCATCTCTCGGTCGATCACGGCCGAGCCGAAGACGAACTCAGACGGCCCACCTCCGCTGTTGTTCACCGTGACGATCACGTCCGGCGTCGCGGGCTGCTGGTCGATGAAGATGTCAGTCCCCCATGCCGTCGCACAGGAGAGCGCAATCAGCTTCGTCCCGACCTCATCTGCCGTAGCCATCAGATCCTGAACGCTCGATTCATTTGCATCCGCCTCGCCACCCGCGCCGGGATGAACGGCCTCGACTCCCGGATCGTGGACTCCAGGAACTTCGCCTGCCCAACCGGATGGAAGACCCCGAGCTTCTCGTGAACGACGAACGCGTACGGCGTAGCCGGTCCCCCGACCTCGATCTTCACGGAAATGTCCCGACCGTTCATCTGCGGGGTCGTGACGTGGGAGGCCCGCAGGGCGCCCGTGTCGACTGGCGTCCTCTGCCGAGACTCCTTCTCTTCGATCAGTGCCTCTTCGTAAAGGGCTCTCAGAGCCTCGTTCGGGACGCGCTGCGCCAGAGCGATCAGCCGTCGCTTCACCGCGAGATCACCGACCACCTTGAACGGCACTACTGTGGCCTCCCGAGAGTCACTTCGTGCATGTACGGCCGACCGGTGGTCGGGTCGATCAGGCCAGCCGTCTCGAGGATCGGTCCGGTCCGGCCGTCCACGAGAACGATCTTGTCGCGCGGGTCGATCGGGCCCTCTCTCTGGTCGGCCGTGTTCACGTCGAGCCCGCTGGGCGGGGCGATGTCTCCGAAGATCGTGAGCTTGGCCAACAGCGGGATCGCCTTCCCGTCGGGCATCTGACGCAGACCCTTCTTGTCTTCGACCAGCCCAATTCGTTTGACGGCCGTGAGGTACTGAGGCTTCCCGTGCCGGTCGTTCCCGGACCACGCATGGTGATACAACTCCACCTGCAAGCTGCTGGTCAGCTTGTCGGCGATGCCCGCCCGCTTCGTCGCGTTCCGGACCAGGGAGTCGAAGCCCATCAGGCCCTCACCGCTCGACGAGTCCCGCGCTTCCGCCCACGCGGAATGCCCCAATCCCGAGGGATCAGGTTCGCCACGAGGTCGGGCACGACCTTCGCCGACACCGACGCCTTGAAGTCGAGCGTCACCGGGCCCGCACGCAGACTCTCCAGGCCCTGCGTCTCAACGTCGCTGTCCGCCGCCCGATCTTCTACGAGCAACTGCCGGGCGAACTCGGCCTGCGCGTCCTTCAGGTCGTCTGGGATCACCGTGCTCGGGATGTAGTACCCGTTCCGGTAGTAGAGCCCCATGCGCGGCCACAGCATCGCCTGCGTCTCGTTGATGACGTTCCCGTTCCAGTCCCACAGGGCGTCCAGGAGCTTCGCCGCCCAGAGCAGTGCCTCGTTCTTGGAGGCGTTGGACGCATCGTCCCACGTCGTCCCAGAGTCGGGACGGTTGTCATGGTACTGGTCCGCCTCCGCTAGCGTGGCATACGTGTTCGCGGAGGCGCCCCCGACCGTTTCCACCAGGGTCGCTGTCGCCATGTCACGGCCTCGGCTGGCCGACCCATAGGAGAACGAGCCCTCCCTTGGCGTTGCCCGCGTTGCTCACGACCAAGTCCAGGGCACCACCGTCGTAGTGGAGAGGAGTGACCACGGCCACAACCGTCGTGGCCGTGGCGCTGAGGTTTGCGCCGGCACCGCCGAGCAGGTCGATCCCGTCGGGGTCGGTCAGCACGACGTCGTAGGACGCCGTGGGAGCGGTTCCGCCGCCGTCTGGGTTGAAGCCCACCTGAACGACGTAGCCCGGGATCACGTCGACGTTGTTCCCGCTGACGTCACCGCCGGCGTCCGAGAGCCAGTCCAGCGTGTACTTCACCAGACCGTTTCCCACGGAAGCGTTCGTCACCGTCAGGGTACCGGGCATCCCTTACTCCTCTGCGAGCTCGGCCCGCTTCGCCTCGATCGCGTCGAGGACTCCCTTGCGGACCTTGCCGGCGGTCTCCTCGGCCAGCAGAGCGTCCAGCTCCTCGACCGTCTCGACCTCGTCGACGGTCTCTCTCGCCCCGCCAACGGTCATGTCCGCCAGGCCATACTCGCCCGGAGCGTCGACAGCCTCGGGCTTCTTCTCGGCGGCCTTCGCGTTCGCGAGCGTGTACTCCGCCTCGTTGAAATCGGCCTTGCCGATGATGCAACGGGCTCCGTCGGACTTGCGGATCACGGAAACGGTCGGAATCAAAACCACTGATGCACCTCCTGGTGCGAAGTTGGCCGGGGAGTGATCCCCGGCCCTTGGATCAGTCGCCGAGGACCACGTAGCCGACGGTGTCCGTGTCGGTCGCAGCGATCAGCGTGGTGTCACTGGCCCCGGTGGGCTTCCAAGCGTAGATGTTCAGAGTCCCACCGGACGTGGTGTAGGTCAGCGTGCTCGCCGTCAGACCCGGGGCAGCGGACCCCTGCATCGTCAGCGTGACGCCGGAGATGGCGCTGAGCCCGGTCACTACGACCGTCGGGTTCGTGCCATCGAGAGCAACCTCTCCCACCACGATCTTGACGTCGTGGCCGAGAGACTGTGCGTAGATCTTCTGCGCCATAAGCTAGCCCCTCCTCAGAGCTTTGCGGTCAGGGGGCGAGCCGAAGCCCGCCCCCAGGCCCTTTGGTTGGAACTACCCGGCGATGCGGCCGCCGAACTCCTTGCGGATCACCTGGTCGCCGTACAGGATGTCGTACGCGAACCGGGTCCGCTTGTAGCCGCGCGACACCTCCAGCCGAAGCGCGAGCTGCGACTCGGGGTCGACCGCCGACCGGTAGTAGCCGATGCCGACCGGGTCCGCTCCGGCGAACGGCCGGTTGACGAACGCGATCGCGTCTCGGTGGAACGCCAGGTTGACGACGTGGCTCGCCCGCAGGGTGATCGCCGTGGTGTCCGGAACGGCCGTCTGGAGCCCCGGCTCGAAGGCGATGGAGCCGGTCGAGACGTCCGCGTTGGCGGCGGTGATGACGTAGGTCTGGGAGTGGTCCGCGAACGAGATGATGTCGCCCACGACCAGCGTTCCGGTACCGGTGTCCGTGGCGATGGTCTTGGCCCCGAGCACGCCCAGAGCGGCGGCGAGAGTCCCGGATGCGGTCCCGGCCGTGTGGGTCGGGATGTTCTGGTCGACGTACCAGTCCGCACCGAGCTTGCGACCGATCTCACCCTCTCGGATGCCGTCCGTCTCCGCTCGCCAGGAAGCGTCCTGGAACGCCCGCAGGCCGACCGCGTTCGCCTCGGCGTCCACGTCCAGCACGACGGAGCGCGGCCTCTTGGGGGTGAGGTTGGTCGAACTGCCCAGGGCGGCTCGCACCGTCAGCCATGCGGAGGCGTCGGACGCGAACGGCGCTGTGCCGGCGGTCCCTCCGTAGGCCCAGAACGCGGTGTAGTTCGCCAGGATGGCGTTGTCCACGTTGTTCGCGAGAGCCTTGATGGCCTCGCTGGCCTCCATCGGGATGTGGCCGGACATCGCCTCCAGCATGTCCTTGTCGGACATCATGAAAGCGGCCTCGTACCACTGGGACAGCGCCACCGAAACCTTGGTGGGCACCGAACCGGTGTCGTCGGGCAGGGTCACGTCGTGCGTCACCGCGCTCGCCGTGATGGCGGACGGGATCGGCACGTCGATCGTGTCGCCCTGGCTCCCGGCGGTCACTTCGTAGGCCCGGTTCACGAGCCTCGGCATGATCGCGTTCTCGCGCAGAGCCAGCAATCCCTGGGCAAGCAGCTTGGGGATCACTTCGGTCAGTGTGTTGGAATTCGCCATCGAGTGGCCTCCTTCAAGTTAACGTCAGTTCTTGAAATCGGCCCCTCGGGGGCTCAGGCTTCCGCTCCTCGGGAGCGTGACCTTTAGGCGGCTGAGAAGCGCCCGCCCGCGCCTTGCGGCTTTACTCTACGTTCCGCATGTGCGGCGGAGACGTGACCGACATCTTGCCGTCTGCGATGTCTTGCAGATTGCGACCGAACTCCAACGGGTCGTCACTCGTCAACGTCTTGGCTGGCGCGGGCGGTCCCCCTCCAGGGTTTCCGTTCGCTCCAGCCCCGCCACTCGGCTTGAAGAGGTGCGGCGCGGTGGCGTTGAGATCGCTCGACCACTCGGTGATCGTGATCGCTTCGCCGGTCTTCTTCGAGATCATCGGGGCATCGCCGTTCCGCGCGACCGGCTTGCCGTCCACCATCTTCCAAACCTTCATGCTGCGGAACAGGTAGTCGTCGACCGCGTGCTCCGCGACGCCGGACTTCATGGCCGCTGTAGTCAGGATGCCCTCCAGGGCCTTGTTCTGTCCGTCCTGGATCGCCTGGAGCCGATCCTTCTCCGACTGCTCCATCTTCGTCTTCAGCTCGTGCGTCAACTCATGCATCGGCTTCAGACCGTCGTCGATGCCCTTCTGGATCCGGGCCGCGATGTCGTCGGGGGTGTTCATGCCGTCCTTTGTCAGCTCCGCAACCTTCGCCTTCAGCGTCAGGTACTCGGCGGGGTTGACTCCATCGAACGTCGCGAGCTTGGCGACGGCGGCGTCCACCTTCGCCTTCAGCTCGCGGTTGTTGTTGCGGAACTCGTCCAGCTTGTCCAGCTTCTCGTTCGCTTCCGCGAGCTTGGCGGCGGAGACCAATCCGGGCACTTCACCGTCGATCGACAGGACGAACTTCCCGTCTTCCCGCTTCGCGTACTCGGCCTGGATTCCCTCGGGGATTCCATCCAGAGTGTCGAGGATCGCCTTCATCGCCATTCTTGGCTCCTAACTCTAGGGACTCGAACTCGATTCGTCAACGCAATTCTTATACCGCACCACAATGGTGCCAGTCAATCACGCTTCCGCCCGGAGCCCGATCGGCCCGGGAATAATGCCCACCGTGCACCGGCACAGAGTGTGCGCTGGAGGCTCGAGCCCGCCATCGAAGGTCCGGTTGATCTCGGTCTGGGCTCCATCCAACGGGGCGCAGATGGGACAGAGCCGGTCGTCCGGAGTGACGATCCACTCCTTCTTCGCCAGCCTACCGATCAGCCCCTTCTTCTGCGCCTGTCGCCACGAGATCACCGCGCCCTTGTTCAACGCCAGCATCGTCTCGGTCCGGGCGATCGCCACGGCCCGGCCCTTGAGCTTCCGCCTCGACAGCCGCGCCGCCAGCAGGTCCGCCCGGTCGACCCCGGTGCCGGCGTTGATGAGCGACTCGCGGTAGTTCATCACCGCCTGAGCGTCAGACGACGCAAGGCCCACGATGTTGGCGATCGCCCGAGCCGCCTCGTACGGCGGGATTCCCTCGTTGATAGCCCGGACGATGGCCAGCCGCAGGGCCTTCTTCGTCTCCTTCGCGATCCCGGCCATCCGGACCAAACCGTGCTGCTGGGCAGCCGCCTGAGCCGCCAGGTTCTTCCCGTCGAAGTGGAAGTCGATCACTGCCCGAACTGTCGTCTTCGGCATTGCGGCCCCTAAGCGGTTGATGTGATTGAAGTTACGGGCGCCTTAGATTCTCCCGTGGCGCCACGTAGCGACCAGGGCAATAGGGTTGTATGGGGGCCTCCCGGGAAAGCGCTTGTGAGGCCTGTGGCGAAGCCGTTTTAGAAGCCATCGCTCAGGTACCGCCAGTACAGCGGCCTCCGCCTCTGGAGAACCTCGACGCAGTCCGCCCCTCCGCGCTTGTACTTCTGGCAGACGATCGGTCTCTTCGCGTAGATCGAGCACTGGCCTTCGTCGGTGAGCTTGGTGCATTTGCACTCGAACCGCAGGAGGTTGCCCTCTTCCTCCGTCGCGTGGAGAGCGAACCATTTGGACACGTCATCCCCGGGCCGCTGAGCCGCCGGACCCACCGGGATGAAGAACTCCTCGCAGCAAGCCCCCCGACACGTCTCGCAGTCAGGCTGCTTCATTTGTGGGGCCTTCTGGGAGTGGGGCTGGCCCGGCTCCTCCGGTGTAGGGGCAGGTCCGCCACTGATCAGCAGATGGGCAGGCACAGTCATAAACATGCTCCTTGTGAACGACGCACCACCAGTCGTCGCAGCTATCGCACCGGATCCACGCCGGCCTCATCGAATGCTCACCTTCAGCGCGATCGCTCCGGTCCGTCCGCCGGCCAGGACGGTGTCCTCGACGATCTTGGACGCCGGCAGGAGCGAGTCCACTACGAACGCGAGCTCCAACGCCCGTTCCGCCCGCTTCACGTCCTTCGCCTCGATCGCCATTGCCAAGCTGTTGATCAGCACCTCGTCGCGCCACTTCTGCATCGCGCGGACCACAGAACGGAACAGCCTCGGTTCCACGCTGGCCGCTTTCTTGTGGATCGCCAGGTATTCATGTGGCTGGCGCATCGGGCTCCTTCTTCTTCAGCTCAGCCAGGACCATCGAGGTTGCGGCGTTCAGATCGACCGACAGCGCCTCCATTGTCAGCAGGACCGTGTGGCCGAGGAACCAGAGCGCCAGCTCCGGGTCCTTGTGCTCCTTACATGCGCCAGTGAGACGCGCTCGGGCGATCGCGGAGTCCAGCATCTTCTCGACGATCCGCCATCGCCTTCGCAGGACGCGTCGCCGCTGCCTGTTTCCGAAGTGGCCGTGGTACTGATGCCCTTCGGGCAAGGCGCGATCGCGTCTCGGCTTCTCGGTGACCGGCTCGAGTCTCCCTAAACTCCCACCAAAACGCATGCCAGAACACCCTCCATTTCTCCCAGATCGTCATGCTGTCAGCGAGGCCCAGATCCGGAGGACGTGGTAGCCGTCGTTCGGGAAGGTCACCACTCCTGCGGCAGTCGTGATCTCGTACTCCATCCGGTGCTCAGCCACGCCCGGGTTCACCGGAGGCGTGGGGCCGGCGACGAGATTCCCGGCGTCCCAGTCGGTCGTCAGCCACGCGTACTTCACCGTCCCGGCCGTGGCGAGCCCGACCAGCGAGAGGTTGCGGGTCAGCACCGTGCCGTCGGACAGAGTGATCCTGAGCACCATCGCCGTCTGCCCAGTCAGGTCGAACACGACGCCGTCTGGATCCTTCAGGACCACTTGGAGAACGGGGAGTGTGTTGCCCTCCTTGAGCAAGAAAATGTCTTCGGGTTCCGCCATGGCTACCTCGGGATGGTCGGCATATCAATCCACTGGTCTCGCGGCCGGCCCTGGACGTCTTCGCCGGCGAGCACGCGAACCATCACGTTTCCGAAGCCGCCGTAGCTCCAGCCCTTGTGCACGAACGAGTCGAACTCGCGGGCCACGAAGCACACCGCGTTCTTGTCGTTGGCTGTCGGCCCTTCTACAACGACTTCGATCTCCCAGTTGTTCTGGACCTTGCTGACTCGGAGCTTCGCTGCGGAGCCCCAGAGCTTGGTGATCCACCGGGCCATGTTGGACTCCACGTCCTTTTTCGGGACGTGCCTGCCCACCTCGTAGACGATGAACGTCCACAGCGACCACCGTTGATTCTGGGAGTTGGGGTCCACTAGACCCCGCTGCCACCGATCCCGGTCGTTGCCCCCAGCGGCAGGCTCGACTGCGCTGTGGCTGCTGCGATCGCCACCGTCTCCTGGCCCCTGGCGAAGAAGTGCGCCTTGATCGGCTTCGTCCGGTGCGCCGGATCCTTCCAGCAGGTGAAGCACGTCGGGAACGCTCTCCACGGCTCCGAGTTGTCCTTCCTCGTCACAGCCACGTACGGGTGCTTGGGGGCGGGGGCTCCGCAACCCAGGCACTTCTCGTTCTCGATCACAGCCATACCGGCCTCCTTCTGCCCTCCTGGGCAAACTCCTAGATGGCGAACCACCCCGAAGCGTTCACGGTCACGTTGATGTCGCCGGAGTTGGGCGTCACCGGCATTCCGGTCATGCCGGTATCGTAGAACGCGATCAGCCGATCGTTCGTGAGCGTATCGTCCCACAGGACGATCGCCTCGCTCACGTCACCGGACACCGCTGTCCAGGTGAAGTCGGCCGTGTCGAACACGCCGAGCGCCACGGTGGGCGAGCCCAGAGTACCCGACGCCGCGACCTTCGAGGCGGCCGGAACGTCCAGGGCGCCACCGCTGTACTCGTCGTGAGCGGCGCTGTAGGTGTAGTCCGCGCTGTCGATCAGCGTGGCCGAGATGACGTCCGTGTCAAGGTCGAAAGCGGTGTTGCCGAGGATGCCTTCCTTGAACGTGTCGTAAAGTGCATTCGCCATGCGACTTGCTCCTTTCTCAACTACTCTTGCCTTCAGTAGCCGAGTCCACGAGAACCGCCTTCGTTGCCGAGGACGGCAGTGTTGCCTTGGTGTCCGACGCCGCGAGCATTCCGCTCGTAGCCGACGCCGGTAGGGTGACGCTCATCGAGGAACCATCCAGGCACGCCGCAACTGCCGGATCTCCCGGTGCGGCGTTGAGGATAGCACCCCGAATGACGATCGGCGCGTACAGAACGGCAGTGCTCGGGATGTGAGCACCCGTGGCTGCGACCGCCCCGATCGTTACGGACGGGGCGTACAAGGCGGCGGTCGACGCGATCGACGGCAAGCCGATGGTCGGGGTTACCGTCGGCGCATAGACGGCCGCTGTCGAGGAGATGAACGCCCCAGTAGCCGCAACTGGCTGAGGCGAAACGGTCGGAGCGTACAGCGCCACCGTCGAGGCGATCGAGGCCCCGGTGACCGAAACCGGCTGCGGGGCCACGGTCGGAGCGTACAGAGTCACCGTGGACGCGACATGCCCGCCGGTCGCCGCGTAGATCGGGCTGACGCTCGGAGCGTAGAGCGTGGCCGTACTCGCGATCGTCCCTCCAGTGATCGAGACCGCTTGCGGCAGGACCGTGGGGGCGTACAGGGCCGCCGTGGAAGCCACGGTGCCGCCCGTGATCGTGGTCGCGCCGAGCTGCACCAGCGGCACGTAGAGCGTTGCCGTGCTGCTGATGTGGGCGGCGACCACCGCAACCGGCTGAGGCGTCACGGCGGGTGCGTACAGCGCGGCCGTCGATGAGACGTGAGCGCCCGCGACGATCTGGACAACGGTCGGGGCGTAGACGACCGAAGTGCTGGCGATCGCCGGCAGAGCCACCGTCACCGGCTGCGGCAGGACCGTCGGGGCAAACAGCCCCGACGCCGAGGCCACCGTGGCTCCCTGGACGGCATACGCGACCGACGGGGCGAACAGCGTCGACGTCGAGCCGACAGTGGCTCCCTGGACCACGTACTCGACCGTAGGCCCGTACAACACCGCTGTGCTGGCGACCGTCCCTCCGGTGATCCCGATGGCCTGCGGCACCACCGTCGGAGCGTAAAGAGCGGCCGTCGAGCTGATGAACTCGGTCGCGATCCCGAGGCCGTTGATGACCGTCGGCCCGTACAGCGCCACCGTGCTTGAGATATGGGCACCCGTGACCTCGACGGCCTGCGGAAGCACCGTCGGGGCGTAGAGGGTCGCGGTGCTCGCGATCGTCGCGCCGAGGACGGTCTGCTCCACAGCCGGCGCGTACAGCGTGGCCGTGGAGGCAATGTGGGCCGTCTCGACGACGTATGCGACTTCCGGGGCGTAGAGGACCGCCGTGGAGCTGACGTGGACTCCCAGGACCGCCTGGACGACGCTGGGCGCATAGAGCGCAGCCGTCGAGCTCACATGAGCGCCGGTGACGCCGACCGTCCCCACGTCGATCGTCGGGGCATAGAGCGCGGTTGTGCTGGCAACCGTCCCGGCCGTGATCGGCTGGCCCTGGAGAATCGTCGGAGCGTACAGCGCCGCCGTCGAGCTGATGGCGGACGTGGTGACCGCGACGCCCTGCGGGACGGCCGTCGGCGCATAGAGCGTCGCCGTGCTCGCCAGGAGCGGCAGCGTCACCGTCACAGCTCCAGGAACAACCGTCGGGACGTAGAGGGCAGATCCGGCGGCGATCGTCGCGCCCGTGACCGGCGCTCCACCGGCGGCCACCGTGGGAGCGTAGAGCGTCGCGGTGCTCCCGATCGTGGCCCCAACGACCTCGTACTCTACGCTCGGCGCGTACAGCGTTGCGCCGCTGGCGATGTGCGACGTCGAGACCCCGTAGGCCACCGTCGGGGCAAAGAGCGTGGCACCGCTGGCGATCGTTGCTCCCGCGACAACGTGGGTCACCGCCAGGGCGAACATCGCTGCCGTGCTGGCGATGTGGGCTCCGACCACGGACACTGCGCCCGTAGCGACGGACGGCTCCGTCAGCGCCGCCGTGCTCGCGATGTGAGCGCCAGTGACCGTCACCGCCTGCGGGACGACCGTGGGTGCGTAGAGCGTTGCCGTCGAAGCCACGGTGGCTCCCTGGACGGCCGTGAGCGGCGTGACGGTCGGAGCGTATAGCGTAGCGGTCGAGGCCACGGTGCCGGCCGTGATCCCTACGACCGTCGAGATCGTCGGCGCGTAGAGCGCTGCCGTGCTTGCGATGGTGCCGCCCGTGACCGGCGTTCCGCTGCTGATGGTGTACTTGGGCACCACGGTGTAGGTGTCCAGGACCGTGCCCGCCCTGGTCACCCGGAAGTGGTAGGTTTCCCCGTCCTCTGCTGCGGCGTTGGCCTCGATGGACCAGGCCACCTCGGTGAAGCCGCCGATGCCCAGGGTCACGCTGTCGTGGGGATTCTCATCGTCCGCGATGCGGCCGGCGTCGAAGTCCCCGGCGGCCGCGCCCGTGGATATCGACAGCCGCCTGGTGGTGTTCTCGCCACTGGCCGCGATGCTGGCGCTGGCCGACAGGCTGAAGGGCAGGGCGGCGCGGTGGACGGTGACGGGGAAGGCTGTGGCTTGCAGCTCCGCGCTGTCGTTGGTCACCCACAGCCACAGCGGCCCAGGCGTCAGGGTGGAGCGCACCGCCGTGATGGTGATGCTGGTGTCCCCCCAGGCCGTCACCGTCTGGGCCACCTTCGTGCCGGTGGCATAGACGGCGTTGTCGCTCAGCTCCACCTTGCCCGTGCCCTGGGTGGCTTCGAAGGTGGTGCCGGTGATGACCACGCCTGTCTGGCCGTCGTAGATGTCCTCGTCGGTGTCCACGTCGGTGACGGTCGGGCCGGCGGGCGGGGCGATGGCGATTTGGACGGTGCAGGAACCGTCGGAGACGCTGGACGTGACGACGGCGTCCACTGAGCCGCCCGCGCTGGCGATGTCCTTCTGGCCGAAGCAGCCGCTGCCGTCTGTGCTGGTCGTTCCAGCTGCCTGCTCGTCCGTCTCCGACCAGCCGGTACCTGAGACGCTGAAGGGGTCGCCGTCTCCACCGTCGAAGGCCAGCAGGTAGATGCCCAGGCAGTCGGCCACCGTGGTCGTGACTTCGTCGATTGTGTGGGAGCTGGAGCTGCTGGTCGAGACTTTCGGAGTGCCGGTGACGTTGATTGGGCTCGTCTGGTCTACGCCGGTTATGCGGAGGTACCAGCCGTAGCAGTTGGCGGACGACGCCGACGTGGGGGTAGCGGTCGCGCCTTCCGTCCCGTCCGCGATGCGCCAATAGACTCCGATGTGGGCGTCTGAAATGTCGTCGCCGGCGCTTACGATGCGGGTCCAGCCGCTGAGGGTGTTCCAGGAAGACGTGGCGTTGTTGCTGTCGTTGCCGACCAGCAGCACCAGCAGATCCCCGACCGCTACACTGCCGGGCTTGGTCAGCGCGATGGAGGTGACGGAGCTTGAGCCGCTGGAGTTGCTAGTCCATCCGGCGATGACAGGAACGGCCATCTACGTCACCTTCCGGTAGGTGGCGTCCCCGTCCCGGGCGTCCTTCACCTCCAGCTGGTAGGTGGCCGCCACCCCCGCCGCGTCGTCGGTCTCCTCGACCGTCACCCGCAGCTGCTTGGTCACCTCCTTGGCGTCGGTGAGAGTCGCGTCCTCGGCTGCGGCGGCCACGCTGCCGGACTCGCTGCCGTCGTCGTACCAGCGGAAATGGTCCTGGTCCAGGGCCGCGACGGCGCTGGCCTCGTAGTTGATCGCGATGCAGGACATAACGACCTTGTCGTTAATCGCAGCAAACGCGATGTTCGTGGTGGTTGCGCTACCAGCCTGATGCCCGCCTGCAAAGCCGTCACCTGATGAGGTGGCGTCATTGTCGAAGTCCTCCGTGCCGGCGGTCGGCCCGGCAACGGTCGTGCCCCCGGTCTCCTCGAAACAGACTCCGAAGCAGTAATCATTCACGTCCGTGGTCAGGTCGGCGTTGGGCGTGGCAGTGGTTCCAGTGAAGGCGTTGCCGTCGCTGACGGGGGTGGACTGGTTGACTTCGCTCAGCGCCCAGGCGATGCCCCCACCCCATTCGCCTGAAGCCTTAGACCCGGAGAAGGTGATGAGAATATCGAAGGTCCCGGTGGGCGGATTCGCCAGCCCGTAGAACCCGACGCGGCCATCATCCGGCCCGACGATGGCGTCAGTGTCTACGATAGCCGCGAGCGTCGTCTCGTCTCCACCGCCGGGATCCAGCACCACGCTGGTGAATGTCTTGGTGCCGTCCCCGGTGTTCAGCATGCCCGCGCCAACAAGCAGGTACCGATTCAGCCCGCTGATGACGATGCCAGAAATGGTCTCGCTGGTGCCGCTGTTTTCGGAGCCGCCTATCTTGCTGTCTTCGATTGTGCTGAGAGGCATTGCCTACTTACCCCTGACGACTGGTGCCGCGCTCGGTTCCAGCGTCGCGACGAAGCGGGCATCGGGCGGTGTGGACAATTTGCCGGGCACGTCCTCGTCCGCGATCAAATCGAACTTGTCGGCCCCGATCAGGTCGCGGGTGATGATCTCGCTGGCGGCCGCAACGTCGTGCTTCTCATTGCCGACCACGCGGATGTCAGAAACACGGACAGCTCTCTTCCCGTCCGTGTTGTCCACTCGGACGCTTTCCACCTTGCCGTTGGCGTCGTTGTAGACGAAGTAGAGTTTGGCCGAGCCGACCTGCGCGTAGAGGAAATTCTGCAGAGCCACGGGCTACTCCTCGCCTCCCTCGTCGTCGTCCTCGGGCCTCTTCTTCTTCTTCTTCCCGAAGGCCCCCTCATCCTTGGGCTTCTCGGTCCTCAGGGCCTCCATCTTGGCATTGGC
>Ga0307379_10008355_pt1 | contig 13975 bp, 37 predicted proteins | sample UN2MG_FD_202237 | JGI IMG/M metagenome (GOLD analysis project Ga0307379, IMG submission 202237) | Soil microbial communities from Risofladan, Vaasa, Finland - UN-2 | ecosystem: Environmental > Terrestrial > Soil > Coastal area > Acid sulfate soil | place: Finland: Risofladan, Vaasa | collected...
GGACACGCTGAGCGTTGACGTTTGCTTCATAATTGTGAAGCAAACAACCACCGACACTTGTTGTTTTCTTGACATTATCGTACCAAGGATTCCCCGTTTTTCTCATTTTCGGCACTGTCGTTGCTGTGACACCCACGAACGTATTGCCACCTTGCAGCGTCTTGAGCAGTTCCAATGCCTTGCTTCTTGTGATTTGTTCCATTGTTCTGATCCTTTTGGCCACTATCGGCATTGATTGTTTTGTTGGAAGATGGACGGGACCTTATGCCGTTATCGTTACATAACGACGGTCACCAAGGCAATCTCGAATCCATGCCGTTTTGATATTGTTGGCGTCCATCATTCTCCGTATCGTGTTGATGGTATCGAAACATTCACCAATCGTTTTCCACATAGGCGGATTTGTTGTATCGTCAATAATTTGGATCGTGCATCCTGGGTGGATATTTGGCAGTGACGACGGTTTCATTCTCTTATTCCTTTTCCCGGCTATTATCGGCCACTGTATGTCGTAACCGATAATAGCCGGGACTTTGGAATTATGCTTTAGAATTGAGTTCCAAAGCTGGCTTGTCCGTAGACCATCTGTATGCGATGATCGGAAAATCCCTTGATCCTCAAGGTTTCCATTATGACCGGAACGACCGGATGCAAGTGCGGATAGGCGAGGACATGCCGCAACTCTTCAACGATTTCACCTTCGACACTGTGATTGTCAGCGAAGTGCTCCATCGCTGCCAAAGCTGCTTGTCTGTTCTCATTTCCCTGCTGTTGTCCGTAGAGTCCCTTGCCTGCCATGTTTTGTACTCTTTCAGTTCGCCACTATTGGCATTGGTTATTTCATTTGGTTTTGCTCGGGACCTTTGTTTTTTTTGAGGAAAAGAGAAGAGAGAATCCCCGATTGGACCATCCAACAGGGGATTCTCTCGGAATAGATTATGCGACCTTGATAATCATCAGTTTCATCATTTTGTTGTACCTGATCTTGCAGGTGTGACCGGCCAAGTCCTGTTTGTTGGCAGGTTTTCCATCCCACCGGCTGGACATATCGTTGATAATGAAGTCCTTGCCAGCGTCGAAGTCAGCCTTGACAGCTTTCGCACTCTTGTAATCTCTGCCATACGCCGGAACCAATGTGATAGTCTGCATGGTACAATCCTTTCGGTGCCACTATTGGCAATGATTGTTTTGGTGGTGGTTATCCGGGACTATCCTTTTCAATCTTGAATTGGCGGATACAATTGATCCGGGTCGAACAGATACACACCATACAACACAAATTCACGACCATCGGGTGTAACAATCAGGGAATCCGAGCCACCCATAATATTTGCATTTTTGATAGTGAAGTTGCCGTACTTGCGATACCCTTTTTTGAGAACAGCCACCGGGGCAATAGAAGCGAATCTTGGATCAGATTTTCCATCTCTTGATTCATCGTATGGCTGATAAATCATTTGTTTCCATACCTTTCATTTGCCATTATTGGCATTGATTGAATCGTTGTTATTTACTCGGGACTGTCGGGATACAATTTCCTTGTCATCTCGGAGATTTCGAACATTGAGGAGTTCAAGCGATTCAATAGTTTTTTGATAATGTCTCTCGACTTCCTGGCGGATTCCACCCTCTTATCGAATTCTTCTTTTTTTGCCAGAGTTATCATCAGCATAACTCTGACAGCGAGGTTATCCCAATACCCCGCTTGCACCTGTTGCTCGTGATGTTGTTTCAACTCTGCTGCCAGATTGGAAACTTGTTCTTTGATTGTGGTCATAGTGTTTCCCTTTCTGTTGTTTTTCTTATGCGGAAAAATTCGGGACCAGATATTCCTTTCCGAGGACCATTCCGAATCTTCCCCTATTGTCATATACATTTTTTGGAACAACAGTTTCCATTCTTGGCGTCTCTGGGTGTCTGCTTCCACCTCTTGTTGCCGTTACGGCCACGGTGCTTTGTCCTTGGCCGATAGCCGATATGACGATCCAATCATTCTGATGGTCCTTGAAAAATGTATATTCATCCTTGGTTCTCGAAACTCCTGGAGGAATAATCTCACCGGACCACATTTCATACTGATTTGGGAACCATGATCTGAAGCATTGGATTGCTTCGTCATAGTCATACTTGGGAAGGTGTTGAAGTTCATTTCTGAACAGGACAAACGGGATTGCCCATTCACAATCTTCCTCATACCACCCACCATATTGTTTCAGATATGTCGGGACCTTCGCATTATGCTTTCGGTCCAGTTTGATTCCACCGTGACTTGCGGTGCTGACAGTCCAGATACCATTGGCCAGTTTCTCGACACACTGGATGTCACCCCACATACAGCGTTGGCCTTCTTTCGGTTCACTGGTTCTCATAGTGTTAGTCCTTTTGGTTGGCCACTATTGGCACTGATAATGTTATTTGGTATTGCTCGGGACTATAGGAATCAAGTAATCACTTTCACACATTCGCTGAAATCGTAGGGGTAGTCCCATGTCGTAGGCTGTACCCACGCATCTCCAAGAGATAGACACTCCAAAAGTTTCCATCCTTGATTCCTTTTGGCAATGTAAAGATCACCTGGACGGACAGGCATACCAAATTCTAACACAAGGCCATTATCTTTGGCAAATGTTTCAGCATCGGCATGATTCAATCGGCATCCCCAATCCCACGGTATTTCTGATCTTGTTACTGCTAATTCAATAATTTCTTCCGTTGTCATGTCTTTAGTCATCAGATCGTTCATTGTTCATTCCTTTTGGTGCCACTATTGGCACTGATTGGTTTATCCGGGTTTATTCGGGACTATCAGATGGAAAGTGTAGCCAGTAGGGGATGTTTTGCATTCAACCAATCCAAAGCTCCATCTGCGATGTCGATGATCTTACGCAGCAATATTCGTTCTGCCGTGAAGGGACCGGTGGCAGTACTCTCTATTCGCTGGCTGAAGACAGTCGTGGTTCCATCGACTTGTCGGAGAGTTGTTTCTGCTTTGTGATAGCAGGAGAACCTCGACACTTTGATACAATCAAAAACCCATACCGTTTGTTTGATGTTCATTTTATCGTCCCTTTCTGGTTGTTTATTTTGTGCCGGAAAAAACGGGACTATAGGAATTGAATTCTGATCTCCAAAGCACTCAGAAGTTCCCTGATGATCCTGATGTCCTGCATATGTGAATAGAAGACCCCTGATTTCCCATTAGATGCCATTACTTCTTCGTTGTCTCTATCTGCTGCTGCGTCGATAGCATTTATCAACGAGTTTTGAGCATTGGTAAGTTCTGATAGAACCTTTTCTTTGAGTCGCAAACACTTTTTATCGTAATCATCCCACTTCTTTTTCTCTTCTTCTGTCATTTTTTGATCCTTTGGTGTTATATTTTTCGCAGGAAAAAACGGGACTATATCTCTCTCGGTTTATCCGCGTATGGTGATAAGTCAATTCTTATCAACCCGTTTGTACAGACAACATGCTCGAAACAATCACCTTCTTTGGTGTAACGGGATAATCTTTCTGGTATAAATCCTGTCACTCGTTTACAAAACCAATTGGCAGCAGATACACATCCCATGTGTCTTTTTTTGCTTTGCCATTCTTTGATTGCTTCGTTTATGGTCATTTTTGTTTCCCTTTCTACTTCTTATTTTTTGCCGGAAAAAACGGGACTATCAGTCCAGGTATTTTTCGGCAATGCAAGGGCCACACAATCCTTTTCCTATTTCGTTATACAAGAGTCGGTTCCCACAGTGCCCACAGTTGACACGTCTCTCAGCAGCTTCGGGATCAGCATTGATTGCGGCTTCCATACCCTCAGTCTCGTTCCCTACCTTCAATGGATCATACTCCAGAACATCGGGACCACCAGACTTCTCGTTTTCTTCAGCACTCCGGCGAGCTTCAGATTGGAGAAAGCGAGCCTTAGCTTGGATAAAGTTCGGATGTTTCGTGAAGTTCACACAGGACGCACAGTGATCCGGTGGCAGGAACGGTTTTGGCTTTGGTGCCGTATCCCATGTATCCCAGTTCCTAGTGTCTTCGACGGCATTTTTTGCAGGCAGGAGTCCAAGGACGAATCCATATCTCATTTGATGGATTTCTCGCAGTCTCTTGATAGCCGGAATCTTTTTGGTGTTTGCCAAGAGGTTTCCGATTTCATCGTGATCGACCTTGGAGAGTTCCATCTCATCACCTTTCACATAAATGGTCACGGTGTCAGGTGCCATCTGATCGATCATCTTCAAGATGTCAAGAACATCCTCGAACGCACCATCGTTGCCATCACGAGCAATTCTCATTGCCAACTCTGTCAGTTTTGTCTTGATTTCCGTTTTCATTTTTGTTTCCTTTTCTTGCCGTCATTGGCAATGGATATGGTATTGTAGATTTCTCGGGACTTACTGAAAACTAATCGTCGTCGTCGTCGTCGTCGAACTCTTCTACATAGGAATCGTAGTCGGGGTCATCACAGTTTCTATCGATCTCGTCGAGTGCTCCTTCAATATGGCTTTCCAATACATCGAAAGCCGTGGATTCACCCATTTTCTGGTCAGCTTCGATTCCTGCTTCTGCCAGGATTGCCAAGATTGCTTCATTCTGTGTCATTTTGTTTCCCTTTCTGATTCTTATTTCTTTGCCGAATTTTCGGGACTTTGATCTACGATCTTCCATCCTTTTATGGCGGTTGAATTGAAAGTATGAGTTTTCTTACAGTAATAGTCTTCGATAGAGACATAAGCCTTTATGTCATGGTCGATGGTTTCCTCGTCAATTCCCTCGACCTCTATCTCTACCAAAAATATCTTTTTCATTTTGTTTCCCTTTCTGGTATTTGACTTTTTGCGGAATTTTCGGGACTTTTATTTTTTGCGGGAAAAAGAAGAAAAGGGCAAAACTACCATTTGCCCATATTCTCCACTTCACTTATGTAGATCCGAGAGAATCAGGAGCATCTGTTAGATCGACTGATTCTCTTTTGCTGAATCTACAGGTAGTTTATCCGTACAGTTCCGGTGCAATCTCTTTGAGAGTCTTGGGTTTCCAGTACATATCTCTTTCTATATGCAGTCCAAGCTTGCCTCGAACACTCTTGAGTTCTGCCAGACTGAAATATCCGAGTTCAGTCTCAAAACCACTAACTAAACCGAAAAACGTATCTTCGCCATCAAATTCGGTGGCATACCAAGTCCAGTTGCTATCTGGTGTGAAGAACTTTACCACGGCAACAGTCTCACCTGCTGGTTTGTTTTCGTTTGCGTATAGCTTCGGTAATGCTTTTCTGTTTGCCTGTGTCAACAATTTCATGTTGTTATCCCTTTTTCTCTTGCCACTATTGGCAATTCATTTGGTGTTGTGAGTTTTTCGGGACTATCTCTTATTCCCAAAGAAAGCGGCCATTTTCTTTTCCTGCTCGACCATTTGTTTCACATCTTCGGCATTGAGTCGTTCGATAAATCTGAACTCATATCCATCCCATAAGTTGATATGGATTAGTTCCAAAGGCCGAAGTGATGCCACCATATACGAAGCATATCCATCGGCCACTTGGAAACGGATGATCTCACCGACCATCTTTCCTTTGGGTTTTCGGAGTTCAAGATATTCCCGAAGTTTTTCGAGATAGGTTTTTTCTTGTCCAAAATACTCATCAGGGCTTTGTTCAGTCAAGACATTGAACACTGGCGGCTGAATGTCGTTTGGTGCTGAATATACCTTTGCTGCCATGATTTACCTTTACCTTTTTCTCTTGCCACTATTGGTAATTGGTGTTATATCGAGGGTTTATCGGGACCTTCTCGCCAGTTCCATCGCACAGTAGTGGACCTCATCGGCGTAATAGTCAGCCTTGTGACCATCTGGCATTGCTTGGATGGCCTCTTGTGCGTCCTGGATGGCGAACCGCAACGCTTCGGGCGACATTGTTCTTGTTTTCTTTTGATATGCCTTATGGTCTATTTGGATCTTTTTCATGGTATGATCCTTTCTGCTATTTGATTTTTCGCAGAAAAAACGGGACTAGCAGGACGCATCAAGCAGGGGTTCTTTCCCCACTTCCACCCATTTCCAGATATTGGGATCATATCTATAGGTAGAAGTACACATATTGTAGTGTCTTGCACTGAAGCAAGGAATAGCATAGCATACGCCATTGATTCCCTTGAAGTCGTAGCCCAACCTGAACAGTTTGTCAGTATTCATTTTTTGTTTTCCTTTTTGAGTATGGGGTTATTTGGATTGTCCCTGAATGTGATGTCAAATGCTCTTGCTGTTGCACAAGAAAAGTCAAAACCGTGGTTTTTGCCATAATGATTACATTGACCGTTTTTGTCAATATGACAAATATCTCGATAAGGACAGTCGGTATTGACTGGTATTCTTCCATTCTCATTCAATTTCTTCCACATAATAATTGTCCTATTTCATTATAGTCGGGACTTTATGAATTCTATACCAGATTTTCGCAAGTCCTTTCATTCCTGAATGTTGATCTCTGATATGGAGTTGACAGGCATGCCATTGAATGGTGGTGCCATTATCCTGCCAAAGATCGTGGATGAACTTGAACGGGTTGTCGTATCGTTTCGCAATTCTTGAAAGCACCATAGTCATGATTATTCCCTTTCATGGTTTTGGTTTTTCTTGTTGCGTTGTTTATTTTATGCTGATTTTTTCGGGACTAATCGAAATACATGGTGATATATTCGTTTTTGTCCTTTTTCCATCCTCTTTTTACAAGCCACTGGATAAAGTCTGAATCGCATTCTGGATGTGGCACTGCTTCTCTCCACGTGTCAAAATACCAGGTGATAAACGATCTAACCTCGTCTTCTGCCATGTTTGTTGGGGCAACGACAGAACCGATACAGTATCCATCACCATCATTTCTCACATTGATATTGACTATCATTTTGTTTCCCTTTCTATTTGTTTATTTTTTACGGGAAAAAACGGGACCTACTTCCCAATCGCTGTTTTGATGTCTTTTATCGCATCACTAATCGCATCTTCTGCGATATAGAAACGACCATCGGTAGCATCCACATAGCGAGAGAATACGGCAGCAGGAGCAGAACCCCAATTGTAACGAATCAACTCTCTGGTGGCGTCGTAGACACCCCCATTGAGTCCATCTTCATCGTCAAAAGATGAGATAAGTTGTGTGATAATTTCGTCCATTGTTGTTTCCCTTTCTGTTGTTTATTTTTTGCCGTTTTTTTCGGGACTATACTGCCAACTGCCAAAATCCGTGTTTGGGACTATCAACGACACCATTGTTCTTCAAACGACCCAAACCACCGGACACATTATAATCCCATTCACCAACATACGGAGGCTTCACATCTTTGAGATACCTTCTGATGTAAGATCGTCGTTGTGCAATTTCGGAATATGCCAAAAATGTCACAATAGCGTTGTCCATATGATTTCCGCCATATTTCACAATGGCTCTGACTTCATCACATTTTTCCAAACATGTTTGTACCGATGACCGAGCATCACAAATGTTATTGTCCAATAATTCTGGGCTATCGTCTATAGTTCCCAGTACCAACGTCAAATGCTCGTGAAATTCTTTCGCATAGGACGGATGATAACATCGCCTGCTCATCATGTTGTTCATGTAAGATGAATAACGTTTCATAATACTGCGAACACGGTCAAAACGAGGATTGTCGATTTGAAGATTAGACCATACTTCTCGATAACAAAGACGGTCCATGGCAATAATGGGCATAATATCCCTCAATGCCCAATATAGAAAAGTGTCTGTTTTGGCCAAAGGAAAAAACTTCATCATTTTTAGTGCCAATTCACAGGCTTCGTCTTGCACTTCTACACACCATTCGTTTGTACGATAAGGCAGATGAGAACTAATACTTCGGCTGTAGCAATACTGCATTTGTACATCCTTTCACATTGATGGTTTTGGCGTTGTTTATTTTATGCCGTTTTTTTCGGGACTATCCAGGGATTACTTCAATCGGGATTCCAGGGAAGTTTTCTTCGCAGTATTGCTTGCCTGTATCCTTCTCGCAGAAGAATCTGAAACCGCACAAGGTATTAGAAACCTTTGGCATTGTTGGAGGAAGACCAGTGCGGACAAGCACAACATCAGCAGCATACGGATTTGTTATGATGTTGATTTTTGTGATTTTGATTTCCATTGTTGTTTCCCTTTCTATTTGTTTATTTTTTACGGGAAAAAACGGGACTACCCGGTGAAATTCTCCATCCAATACAGCAACACCTTCTTGGCGTCTGGATTGGACAATTCAGGAAAGTTCTGAATCAGATACGGTGTTGCACCAAACATATTGGTGACACCAGACTCTCTCAGGTTGTCCAGATACTCCAGGTATTCATCCTCTACACAGTCCGGTCGTTCCATTATAGTGTCCTTTCTATGATCCTTCTTGTACAGATTTTTCCGGGACTATACGTTGAATCTTCCATCTAACAATAAATCCTTATTGTAGATTCCGATACAATCTATGCTCAGAGCAGTCCATCCCTCATAGACTTCCTCATCTACGCATACCCTCACCTTGTATGAAGGTAAGGAACATGATGGCCAATGCTCTGTATCTACTTCCAGAATATTACAAAATCTGGGAGATCTGTGATCTTTTTTTGGCCAGGGGACATAAATTCTCGTTCCACGAGCAAAAGAAAGGTCAGTCCACAAAAACCTGACATCATTGAAAAGTATGTATCTTACCGTTTTCATTTTTTTCCTTTCTACATCTTATTTTTTCGGCAAAAAAACGGGACCTATCTGTTTTTGATTCTCAATAAAACAATTGCGAACCAAGCAATACCAGCAACAAACATATATTCCATTTTTACCCTTTCTTCATTACTTGTCCCACTCTGAGAGGGTCGGGACTCTATTATTTTCCCAACCCTCTCACTCTCTCATCCTGGATCAGTCTTCATATTCGATGTCATCTCCATAATCCCTATCGTCGTAGTAATCGTAATCGTAGTAGTCATCGTCGTCGTAGCCAATATCCTCGGGATCATAACCATCATCATAATCCTCATCACCACGATCCTCATAGCCGTCACTGTACTCAAAATCCTCTGAGTCCGGTGCGTTGAGACAATGAGTACAAAGACTTGATGGACTTCCAAAAGGGACACTTGCCCCACAGATGCACTTCATGTCCAATTGACCGCCATCCAGATCATAATCAGGACAGCAACCATACTCGTGTCCACAGCAAGGCCAGTCTTCGCATGTCATCCTTGTTTCCTTTCCGAAATAGAGACAGTCGATTCGATGGAAGAGAATTCTGATGTTATTCGGGACATCCAGTAAACAGTCGAGATAAGTACCCCTACAATGAATAATATCTCAATCACCCGATATACATTGATCCAATCGTAATTTGAGGATTGAACTTTCATGCTGATTTCCTTTACAAATAAGTAATAATGTGTCCGACGAGCAAACCGATCAGAACAAACGGAAGCATAATGAAGAATAGACACACTGACAGGGCGTAAAAGATAATGATTGTAGAGACTGCCATACAAAAGAGCAGAAGACCAATCACAAATCCTATGACTTCTTCAATGATGTTCATCTGTTTCCTACTTCTATCTTTTATTTTTTGCCGGAAAAAACGGGACATCTGAAATTAAAATCAGTCCTTTACCTCTTCAACTTCGTCAACAAACCACTCTGAGAACTCGACCTGAGATGGAAGTAAATCCCTTTCCATATCGGTCATTCCCTCTATCTCAGCCTTCGCATCCTCTGCGTCATTTACGTCACGAGAAGATACGAAATACGATGTGGTGCTAGTTTCTCGAACCATAACCTTGAATGTTTTCATTTCATTTTTCCTTTCTGACTTCTATTTGTTTTCCGAAAAAACGGGACTTACAAACTTGCTCTGGCAGGAATTAAACCTACACCCAACAAAGTGTTGGCACCAGCGATTCGGGGCTCGCCACACCTCAGATTATGGTGATGTCCATCAGGACAATCAGAGCAACAGGGCTGTTACTTCTGGTATCAAGTCATTTAACTGGTGTTCCGCCACCAGCACCCATTAAGCTACTTGTTTCGCCGAATCCCATGGGGATTCAGGTGATTCCAAGCCCATTGCTGGGGCTTGAGCCAATTGGGCCGTATTCCTTGCTTGGCCCGTCTCACCGCCGCTGCTTTTCGTCCTGCTGTCAAATGCTCAGGACATTCCAGAACCTCACAATCACGTTGCTTGACCATTGTCGTTTCCTTTCTGGTCTGTTGGTGATGCGGCTTACTACTATCGGACAACCATTGGTCCACGATAGTATTCTCGGGACTATAGACTTCGGTGCCCCAACTATTCAGTTTCCATTTGGTGAAGGACATTGGAACAGTATCATTATATGTCATGTGTTGCAATAATTTGGGATTTTTCTTTTTCCCATATCGCAACAAACATTTCTGTATCAACAATGCACTGACAGTATGTATTGCCAAAGCATCAAAGGGATAATAGGCATCGTCAGGGTTCTGGGTATTGAGAAATTCATAATCCTTATCCAGATCACCGATGATTTTCTTTTCCCAATAGTCTCCAACAGATTGCTCGTCAAACCAAAACCACTCACAATCTTTTTCCACCTTGCCACCATACACAAATTGACCAACCGTATCTTTGACGTGCATCATCAAATGATTATTACGATTCATCAAACAGGTGGTAAAAGCTATTGTGGCATCGTGAGCAAAACGGTGCATGTTCTCACGAAGCCAATAAGCATTCTGTTTTTTGATTTCACCGCAAAAATCGAGGAAAGCAAAATCAATTTTTCCCCCAAGATTACAAGAATTCCCAGACAAGGCAAGCCAAGGAGCAATTCCATCCGTCCACCAATAAATTTCGTGTAGCTGGCAGTTGAGAACTTCAAACTTCAGATTAAGTTTGGCCAACTGTCTTTGAATACTCAAAGCTATGTTTCTATCTTTCTCTACTGCCAGGATAAAAGTATCCTTATCAAACAATCCTGTCTTCAGACCTTCTCTAACACACAAACAATCTTTCCCAGGCATCATTAGTGCCAATTTGGCAATATTCTGACCTTTGTCCGGTGTCATGGCCATTGTGCGAGCGGCATTCTTGTACTTCCGATTCCAAGACTTCATTCTTCATTCCTTAACTGAATTCTGTCGTTCAAATACAATGCCTATTTTATTGTCAATTTATCGGGACTCATTGAGGACATAATCAATCCAATCGACAATCCACGGAGAGAAATCAGGATCGTCAAAATACCAATCTATTTCCTTGGTGACATCATGATATGTTGCTTGTGGATTATCAGCCACAAACGCATTGACCTGATCCATAGCCCTTGAGTCTTTGGCAGCATGTTCAGATGGTCTTGAGCAATTTGACATTTTGATTCCCTTTCTGTATCTTATATTTTGCCGAAAAAAACGGGACTAAAAAGAAAAACATAATGGCATCACTTGACCATATTCTTTGATGAATACTAATCCGTAGATACGATGTAATTCCATTATGTTTTTATGCTTTCACTTGCTCCAACAGGAATCGAACCTGTAAACCCCTTATTTGGCTTTAGGGTCCAGTCTCTACCCGCAAATGGGTGCATAGCCAACAGAGACCGATGTTACCAGACACTACGGAGCAACACAATAATAATTTCAAAAAGGTGGTGGCCAGGGTTTTTGCGACTCAATTACTGACCACCATTACAAAGGGTTTGGCTCATTATTCCCAGGCATTTCCTTTCTATTATTTTGTTTTTTTGTTCAATTCTTATTTTTTCCCGATTTATTCGGGACATACTCATAAGTTACAATAACATGAATGCGTCGATTTCTATATCGGTGAATCCTTTTTTCTTTGCTTTTCGATGGAAAAGCTGTTCTTTCGTCATCCCCAAACTTGGGTAGGTATTACGCCATATCCTTTCAAGGCACTCAGCCCTAGCTATTCCTCCTACATATGCAACAAATGCATCTTGTACTTGTTGTTCATCTGTCATTTCTTGTATTCCGAAAATACTTGGAGTTGGTTGAAAAGAATGTTTCTTCATTATTCTTTTTTGTCCCTATTAGCATTGTTTGTTTTTTTGCAAAAAATTCGGGACTACTTGGAATCAACTATCTCAAAATCTGAGATTTCCTCATCAATGATGTCTGCACCTTCAGTTTGTGATGTAAACCCATACCCCATTTCATCAATGACATCTTTTGTGCTAACTCCGTTGTCCTGATTGATAGTCAAACGGGCTGTCACAATAACATATACTTTGCTCATCGTTCTTACCTTTTCTACAAAAAAAGAGAAATGGGACACCCTGAAACGCTTGTTTCAGTATTAGATGTCCCACTCTCTCCATCACTTGGAAGTGATGCTTATGAACTGTTACATCTTTGCGTACTTCGTCGGGACCTATACAACGTCAATCGGTTCCTTCTCAGTCTCGACAACCGGAGTCTCGACCACAACCACAGGCGGTGCCGGAGTCTCAGTCGGTGCCTTGTACGATCCTGTCAGCACGGCCCAAGACACGACGACGTTACCTTCGACATCAGTGGTCGATCCCTTCGGTGCCCTTCCAAGACCCTTATTGAGCTTTCGATCCATCTCTTGGCCAGCGTTGTCCAAGAAAATCCGATAGATCGGCTTGTGATAGGGGATCACGGTGTCATCGTTCTCGTTCCTTGTCGAGTCGGATGAAACCTTGCCCTTGCCGCGAACCTCAACCCAAGCAGGATCACCATCTTCTCCCAAGAAAATCTTGTAGTGAACTTCCTTGGTCGGAGTCGGCTTCTTGAACTTGAGACTCTGGTGCGGGATAACCAGATTCCCATCATCGTTGAGGAAAGGAACGTCCTTGGGATCGAGAACTTCTCGACCAATTTCACTCCCATCTTTGCCCAGCCAGATCTTCATTTTCTGGCTCTCGTTGGTGCTATTGCTCTCGTCAGTCATTTGTGCGTCCTTTCTACCATGTTATAGTTGCCGAATTATTCAACAACATTTGGCCTGTTTCATTACTTCTGTTATTTCAATTTGCTCGGGACTTATTGAAAAGATGACAGATGGACTTTCCAAGTGCAATATAACGACATCGGTTCAGATTCATTTGGAATAAATTCTACAACATCCTGAACTCCAACAGCAAAATCACACCCAGCAACCATCTCTAGTATGCCTTTTTCGGCATCAATGATATTTGAAAACTCTTCGGTTGACCCATCTGTGTATTCGATTTTTACCATTTTTCACATCCTTTCTGGTGTTTTATTTTTCTCGAAAAAAACGGGACCTACTTCTTTTCTTTCTTTTCTTTCTTTTCTTTCTTTTCTTCTTTTACGGCTTTTTCTTTCTTTATTTTCTCTACTTTTTCTTTTTCTTCTCTTACTTGTTTTTCTTGTGCTGTTTCCACATGCACTTCAGGACTATCAACAAGGCAAACGGTGTAATATGCTCCGGGATAATACTTTTGCTCCAAATAGTATTCTCTCTGGTCTACGTTTAGTTTGCCTTGAATCTCTTCTATTTGTAGGATAAAACCTTTCTCTGCTTTTTTCCTTGTCACTTCATTATCGGGACCTTCATACAAATAGCATTCAGTTACTTTACATGATGTATTTTCCATTACAGTGACAACGATTGTAATCATTTATGATCTCCTAAATATTTATAAATACTTATCAAGTATTTATAATTCACTCATTAGGAGAGAATGTCCTTTATAATTTTTTCGTCTTTTTGTTTTAATCGTCGTCTTGCTTCTCTCCTGACTTTCTGTCGATCCTTCGGTGCTGGTTCACAGCAATAGCAATGCCAACATCTTTTGCCAACATCTTTTGCCATTTCTCTTTTGAATTCATCCATATTAGAAACTCCACTCAAGTCCTTTTATCTCAAAAGTTGCTACTCTTTTTTGTTTATTTGGTAGAATACCTTTATTTAACATACCACAACAAACAAATAAGGTG
>Ga0307379_10008356_pt1 | contig 13974 bp, 7 predicted proteins | sample UN2MG_FD_202237 | JGI IMG/M metagenome (GOLD analysis project Ga0307379, IMG submission 202237) | Soil microbial communities from Risofladan, Vaasa, Finland - UN-2 | ecosystem: Environmental > Terrestrial > Soil > Coastal area > Acid sulfate soil | place: Finland: Risofladan, Vaasa | collected...
ATAGAGGCAGGCCGCGGCGCTCCGCTTTGTTCGAGGCTCAACGCTGACCGCCGCTATAGAGGCAGGCCGCGGCGCTCCGCTTTGTTCGAGGCTCAACGCTGACCGCCGCTATAGAGACGTGAATGGAACGCGACTCGACGACCGCATCCGAGAAGCAGGCCGAGAACGCCAATCCCATCACCCTGCGTGCGGTGCTGCTGGGCGCCCTGGGAGTGGCGCTCCTCTCCGGCGTCAACCCCTACACGACGTTCGTGCTCCGCGTCTGGTCGGTGGGGTCCGGGTCGCTGCTGAGCGGCGCGGTCGTCGTGCTGTTCCTGCTCGTATTGGTCAACGGAGCCCTGCTGCGGTTCCGGCCTTCCTGGGCATTCACCCGCGGCGAGCTTCTGGTGGCCTATGGCATGATGATCGTGTCGGTCGGCCTGGCGATGCAGGGGGGCCTGCTGTACATCGTGGGAGCCACCACCTACCCGTTCTACATGGCCGGCCCCGAGAACGAATGGCGGCAGTTGATCTGGCCGCACGTTCCGCTCTGGCTGCGCCTGGGCACCCTGCAGGCAAACGGATGGTACTGGGACGGGCTGCCGAAGGGCGCGGGCATTCCGTGGGGTGCCTGGGCGACCCCGATGCTGGCCTGGTTCTCCTTCACCCTCGCGCTGATGGGTGCGATGTTCTCCTTGGGCGCCCTCTTGAGCCGGGACTGGATCGAGCGCCAGCGGCTCACGTTTCCTCTGGTACAGGTGCCCCTGTCGATAACAGGGGATGAGGGCTGGCCGAGCCTGCGCAAGAGCATACTGAACAACAGGGTGTTCTGGTTCGGCTTCAGCGTCCCCGCGGTGTGCTCGATTCTCAACTGGCTCAACACGATCTACCCCAGTGTGCCGACAGTGTCCCTCTCCGGCATGGAGGTGGGGCGCAACTTCGCGGGTGTGGGGCTGCCGTGGAGCGTTCTGTCGGATATGACGATCTCGATACTCTTCCCGGTGGTTGGGATTTCGTGCCTGCTGCCCGGGGAAGTGTCTCTGAGCTTGTGGCTGTTCTACGTGCTCTACCGGCTTCAGCTCGTGGCCTGGGCCAGCTTCGGCATCGCCGAGGGAGCCCAATCGGCTGCCCTCATCAACCCGCGCACGTTCATCGGGTTCGAAGAGGTGGGGGGCTTTATCGCGCTGAGCGCGGTCGTGCTCTACCAGTCTCGCAAGGCGATCCGCTCGGCTCTGCTGGCGCTGGTGGGGCGGGAGAGGCCGGAGTTCGACGTGCATGGGCCGCTGCAGGGGCGGTGGGCGATTGTGGGCTTCATCCTCACGAATGCCTTCATGTTCTGGTGGGTGACCAGGGCTGGGATGTCCTGGTGGTCGTTCGCGGGGCTGATCGGCATCTTCTACGCAGTGCTGATCGGGGCCTCTCGGCTCGTGGCCGCCGGCGGGGTGATGTACGTGGACACGGGGCTCTTCCCGCGAGAGGTGATGATGCGAACCGTGGGCGCGCAGGCCATCGGAGTGAGCTCGCTCACGATGTACGCCTATCTGTCGGTCATCTACATGTATGACTCGATGAACCTGGCGATGCCCCAGATGATGAACAGCTTCAAGCTTCTTCAAGCGGGACGGCTGCGCGGGAGAATCTGGCCGTGGGCGACGGCGCTGTCCATCAGCGTCATGCTGGTCGTGGGGCTGGCGGCGCTGCTGTATGTGAACCACTACTACGGGGGCGCGAACCGCACGTGGCTGTACGACTATCCCCAATGGGCGTTCACGGAGCTGGAGACAACGCTGCGGGACCCCGAGGTGCCCAACAACATGCTCCGCCTGGCGCTGCTGGTGGGAGCGGGCTTCATGCTGGCGCTGGTGTGGCTGAACACCACGTTCGTTTGGTGGCCTTTGAGCCCTGTGGGGTTCATCATGGCCAGCTCGTGGAACAGCAACTGGCTGATGTGGGGCAGCGTCTTCGTCGGCTGGGGAGTGAGCACGGTCATCCGCCGCTACGGCGGCTTCCGCTTCTACCGAAAGGCGCGTCCCGCTTTCTTGGGCCTGATCCTGGGGGACTACTTGACCCGCGCCGGCCTTGCCGCCCTCTCCGCCATTCTGGGCATTCACGGTGGTGTTTCGTATGGCTGGTAGGATGAGCGGAGACCAACCCGCAAGGAGAAGCGCACTGCCCGCTGCAGCGTCGGCCGATCGCAAGCCCGAGGGATCGTCGCGCGGCGCGTTGCCTGAGGCCAGCATGTAACCCTGCGGGCCGCGGCCGGGCGGCCCCGGGCCGTTCCCCTGCGGACACCGGCGCCCGCAGATCAAGCAAGGAGGATATCGATGGCAGCTGCGAAGATAGTGATTATCGGAGCAGGAAGCTCGGATTTCGGTCCGGGGATGGTGGCGGACGTGATGATGGACGATTCGCTGCGGGGCAGCACGATTTCGCTCGTGGACATCGACGCCGAAGCCTTGAGCTTGATGAAGGCCGTGGCGAAGCGGATGAAGTCGGAGTGGGGAAGCGATGTAAAGATCGAGGCGACCGTGAATCGCAAGCGGGCGCTTCCGGGGGCCGACTTCGTGCTCGTCGCGATCGAAGCGGAACGCCTGAAGCGATGGACGATGGACTGGAAGATTCCGCTGAAGCACGGCCTCAGGCAGCCCTTCGGAGAGAACGGGGGCCCGGCAGGCTTCGCCCACGGCGCCCGCAACATCGCCCTGGTGATGGGGATATGCGATGACATGCGGAAGCTCTGCCCGGAGGCGTGGTTCTTCAACTTCACGAACCCGGTGCCGAGGGTCGCGCTGGCGGCGTGGAAGTACGGGGGCGTGAAGGCGGCGGGCTTCTGCCACCAGATCTGGATGGGGTTCGAGTTCGTGAAGCAGCTCCTCGGCATCCCCGAGGAAGATGTGGACATCAAGGCGGCCGGGCTGAACCACTTCACGTGGATGCTGGACGTCAGAAGGAAGTCCACGGGAGAAGACCTGTACCCCGCCCTTCGGCGAAAGCTCAAGAGCTGGCCGGCCGATTGGGAGCTGCTGACACGAGATGTCTTCGAGGCGCTCGGGGTCTTCCCCGTGCCCGGCGACCCGCACCTGTGCGAGTACCTGCCGTGGGTGTGCGACCCACAGAGCAAGCCCTGGGAGAGGTACGACCTCAACCCGCCGAGCTTCGTCCATTCGAGGAAGCAGATCGACACGATCCATCGGCGGAAGGCGCGCGAAGAGTTCCGGAAGATGGCGTCGGGCGAGGCCTCGCTGGACGAATACCGAGAGGGCTCGGGGGAGAAGGCGGTGCCGACGCTGGCGGCCATCGCCAACAACTCCAACTCCTATCAGCTGGCGATCAACATCCCCAACGAGGGGTACATCCCGAACCTTCCGCAGAACGCGATGGTCGAAGTCCCGGCGATGGTGAGCGCGATCGGCATTCGCGGACTGCCCGTGGGCAATCTCCCGGAGCCGGTGGCCGAGCTGTGCCGGCGCCAGATTGCAGTGACGGAGCTGGCGGTGAAGGCGGCGGCGACGGGCGACAAGACGGCCGCGTTGCAGGCGCTCGTCATGGACCCGATGGTCACCGATCTTCGCATGGGCAGGGGCATCCTGGAAGACTACCTCAAGCTGCATGGGGATCTGCTGCCTCAGTTCCGGCCGAGCCGCCGACCGGCGCGGAAGAGGCGGGGCTGAGCTCGTCGCCTGCCGCCCTAGAAGGCCGGCACTGCCTCCACAATGTATCGTCGTGCGCACCTACGGATTCTCTTGCATTGCGGTTACGACCATAAGGCAAGAGAATCTGCTGTATGGTCCTCACGCCGTGTGCTGCAGAGTTTCTTGCATCATGGGTGCTCCTAACCATAATGCAAGAAGCTCTGTATGTGTCGTCTCGCATACACAGTCCGCTTCCCCGGACAAGGGGCGGACCGGCAGCAGGCGAAGCCATCGCCCTGGTCCATATTCTAAGGGCAAAGGAGGACAGCACAGATGGCGAAAGTCGCGCGAGAGATGGTGGAGAAGGCAGGCGTCAACGTGGACGAACTGCTCGAGCTGCTGGTGAACAACGCCGCGGCCGAGCTGACCACTTTCTACTACTACACGATTCTCCGGGTGAATCTGATCGGCCTGGAGGGTGAGGGCATCAAGTCGATCGCGGAGGACGCGCGCATCGAGGACCGGAACCACTTCGAGGCCCTCGTTCCGCGCATCTACGAGCTGGGCGGCAAGCTGCCGGACGACATGAAGGTGTTCCACGACCGCTCCGCCTGCCCGCCGGCATCGCTGCCGAAAGACCCCAGCGACACGAAGGCTCTGCTCAAGGTGCTGTTGGAGGCGGAGCGCTGCGCCGTGCGCGGGTACACCCACATCTGCAACATCACCGCGGGCAAGGACCACCGCACGTACGACCTCGCGCTCGCCATCCTGCACGAGGAGATCGAGCACGAGGCCTGGTTCTCCGAGTTTCTGGGCGAGGGGCCGTCCGGGCACTTCGGTCGCCGGACGCCCGGCGAATCGCCCTTCGTGTCGAAGTTCCTGCACCCGTAAAGGGCCTCGTGGTGGATGTAGGGATTCTCTTGGATTACGGTTACGACCGTGGTGCAAGGGTATCTGCTGTGCGAGCCTCACGCCGTGTGCTGTGGAGTTTCCTGCATTATGGGTGCTCCTAATCATAATGCAGGAAACTCTGTACGAGGGCGGCCGGGTTAGGCCTGGCGATCTCGGCCGCCCTCGACTTCGCGGTGTGACAGGCAGGAGGGTCCGGTGCGCGCCTTCACCAGAGAGGAGCTGAGTAAGTTCACGGGCGAGGACGGCGGCCCCATCTACGTTGCGTACAAGGGCAAGGTGTACGACGCCTCCGCCAGCTGGCAGTGGCGCGGCGGCAGACATCAGGTGCGCCATGCCGCCGGGCAGGACCTGACAGAGGCGCTCTCCGGCGCGCCGCACGGCGAGGATCTCCTCGCCCGCCTCCCCGTCATCGGCGAGCTGGTGGACTGACCGCTCCCCCATGTCCACCCTAACCCTCGCCCTCCTGCTCACCGCCCTCGCCGGGCTCTCCACCACGGTGGGCAGCGTCCTCGTCTTCATCGTCCGCCGGCCCGGCCCGCGGTTCATGGCCCTCTCGCTCGGCTTCGCCGCGGGCGTCATGATCCTGGTCTCCTTCGCGGAGCTGCTGCCCAAGGGGATCGATGAGCTGGGGCCTGGTCTGGGATACGCCGCCTTCTTCGCCGGCCTCGCGCTTATGTTCGCGCTCGATACCGCCATCCCCCACTCCTACCAGGGCGTCGCGGACGGTGACGCCGGCAGCTCCGATGCCGACAGCCGTCTCCTGCGACTGGGCCTGTTCGTCGCGCTCGGTATCGGGATCCACAACTTTCCCGAAGGGATGGCCACCTTCGCGGGCACCCTCGCCGACCCGCACCTCGGCGTTGCCATCGCGGTCGCCATCGCCATCCACAACATCCCCGAGGGGCTGGCCGTCGCCGCTCCCATCTACGCCGCCACCGGCAGCAGGGCAAAAGCGTTCTGGTGGTCCTTCGCCTCCGGTCTCGCCGAGCCCCTGGGGGCGGCGCTGGCGGCGATCGTTCTGCTTCCGTTCCTGCACGGCGGCGCGCTCGCGGCGGTGCTGGCGGGGGTCGCGGGGTTGATGGTGTTCATCTCGCTGGACGAGCTGCTTCCGGCCGCGCGGGAGCACGGGCAGGAGCATCTCGCCATCGTCGGCGCCATCGGAGGAATGGCGGTCATGGCTGTGAGCTTGTGGCTGTTGGGGGTGTAGGAGAAGGGACGGTCTTCGAGGTAGATATCGCGGGCGCAAACTCGGGAGATACCGCGAACACCACAGTCTGTAGAGAGCGGCTAAGGCGCTGACGGACAGGGTCGCCCGGCCGCACGTACTTGCCCGAAGGAGAGACCCATGCGCAAGCACAGTTACCTCTACGCTATTGCCGCGCTGCTGATCGGCGCGTCGGCGCTGGTGCTTGTTGCTTTCGCCGCCTGGGTCAGGGAGCCGGGTGATCACGTCATGGCGGTCGGCATAACCATGTCGAGCGATGGGAAAGGGGCGACTGACGCCTACGCGATCAGACGGTGGTTCCCGGGCTCGCGAAGCGCGTCTGTCGTGGAACGGGCGGAGATCGACCTGGGTCAGTGGGCGGGTGAGCTCATCCGGGTCGAGATCCGGGGGGGCGTGGAAGGCCGGGATGCTCCGCTGAGGCCAGCGGGGCAGGTGGGCGTGCGGGCGGAGGTCGTCGCCGCGGGCCGCCGCGTTCCAGTGGAGTTCGCCGGATGGCGCAACGATGACTCGCTTCCCTTCCACGTTTCGCCAGCCGGCTCGCCGGCCATGGTCGCCCCGCGGGAGGGAAACCCACCGTTCGTGTATGGGGAGGAATCCCGGCTCTGGCACGTTCTGCGCGCTCCGGAAGACGGCCTGTTCCGAATCGAGTTGACTCCGGTGCTGGCGGGTGAATTCGAGGGCGAGCCGCGATCCCTTCCGCCGATGGCGGGCCCCGGGAAGAAGCCTGTACGGCGGCTCGCCCAACGGGGAGGTGAGCGGCGGCCGGACGTTTTCATCTACCTGATCGACGCGCTGCGGGCCGACCACGTGAGCTGCTACGGGTACGCCCGCGAGACGTCGCCGAACATCGACGCCTTCGCGCGCGAGGCAGTGCTGTATGAGGAAGCGCACACCGCCGCGACGTGGACTCGACCCTCGGTGGCGACGCTGCTCACGGGGCTGTACCCGAGCGTGCATGGGGTGGTACACGACGGAGAGGACAGGCTGGCGGAGTGGCCCGTTCTGCTGTCGGAGGCGCTGCACGATGCGGGCTACGCCACCTACGGCATCAGCACGAACGTCAACGTGAGTGAGGAGTGTGGATTCAACCAGGGCTTCGACGGCTTCGAGCTCGGCGACTCCAGGTCGCCCGAGTGGGTGAACGAAGTTGCGGGGGATTTCCTCTCGGAGGCGCCGCCAGGCCGGCCCGTCTTCATGTACGCGCACACGATGGAGCCCCACACGCCGTACGAACCTGAGCCGCAGAGCTTCCGACGCTTTGATAGAGGATTCCTGGATGAGGCTGAGGGTATGCGCGGGGACCTGGTCGAGGAAGTGAGACCGATCCACCCCGATTTGTCGGCCGACGAGGTGGGGCATCTGGTCGATCTCTACGACGCGGAGATCTATGACAACGGTAGGGGGTTCAAGGGATTTCTGGAGCTGCTGAAGCGGACCGGGCGGTTCGAGAACTCGTTGATCATCGTGGTGGCCGATCATGGCGAGGCGTTTGCAGATCACGGGACGCTGGAGCACGGCCACACGCTGAACCAGGAGGAGATGCACGTTCCGCTGATCCTCCGGCCGCCGGGCGGGAAACCGGCCGGCGTGCGGGTGAAGGAGCGGGTGAGTCTCGTGGACGTGTATCCGACGGTCCTGGCCGCGGCGAACTGTGCTCCCGCGTCGGGGTACCTGCTGGCGGGGCGGGACCTGCTGGAGCTTGCGTGCGCGTCACCCTCTGCTGCGTCGCGCCGGGCGTATGCGGAGGTCTCCATGCTCGACTCAAATGAACTCGACCTCGCGGCGGTGATCGATGAGGATGGGTACAAGCGCGTGGTCGATCTGTCCGTCGTTCCGGGGGGCAGTGCCACCGAGGAGTCCGTGGGGCTCTGGGACACGCGTGCGGACCCGAAGGAGGAGATGGACCTGACCGATTCGCTTCCGGTGCGAGCCGCTTACGGCGAACAGCTCATCGCGCAATGGCTGCGTGTCCAGCGGAACTGGTTGGGGGCGGAATCCGGCGGCGCGGAGCGGCTGGAGCTGAGCGAGGAGATGGAGGAGAACCTGCGGGCGCTGGGCTATCTTGAGTGACGGCCGGGGCCGCGGGCGGGAGGTGGTGAGCAGGCCGGGGTAGGTCGTGACGATGTTCTGCCGGCAGAACCGCCGTGCTCCGTCGCGAAAAAGCGCCCCGCGTTATTGCGCTTTCATTGCGCTGCCCCATTGCATCGCGACCTCGGCTTAGCGATTGACTGATTGGCCCGCATCCCTGGTATCCCTGCTGCTAACTGACCGCTTTCCAGGGCTCCCCCCGATTCCACTGCGAAGCTCTCGGCTTGCCTCGCCAGGGTCACGCGTCCGATGGCTGGCTCGCACCGATTGTTCGCGTCACCAGCAATCGGAGTCGCCCAGGAGTGCCCGGAGGCAGTTTCTGGAAGGGGTGGCGGCAGTGTCCTGCGATCTGAGCCTGCATTATCCAAGAAGATGGCGCGTTTGTACAATGACAGACGATCAAGCCTGGGCGAGAATGCCAGATGAGTCTAGAGCCCTGCCGCGCAGCCCCCAGATCGGGGCTAGCGCACTGAGGGGGAGCCGCAGTGGCCGGGCAGCGTCGGAATCGCTCTCGCTCGGACTTCGGGTCGGCTTCCGGCAGGGGGGGGATGGTGGCGATGTCATGAAGACAGGCCGAGGGGGGCCAGTGTGCTGTCCCTGTCCCCGCAACTGGATCAGTCCGACAAGCGCAGTTCTGCTGGATCAGCAAGCCACATCCGCGAATCCGATGGGATGCGTCGTTGTCGAGGACGCCTTCTGCTGTTCGCATCCCCGTGCGTTCCGCATTACCCGAGGAGTCTGCCCTCAGAGGGTTGACTGAAAGGAGGTGACCGTAGGTAGCAGTCGTTCCACCATTGGGTTGGCCGCATGCATATTGGCTGGCAGATTGTGTCGATTGCGATGTTCATCGTGTTCGCTTCTGGAGGGGATATGAGATCTCGTCACCGCAGTTTCTGCGCATGCACGATGCTTCTGGCCATGCTGTTGATGTCCCCGACTGTCTTCGCGGACGTTTCGGTTACGCTCGCGAACCCGAGTTTCGAAGAGCCAGGTGGCACCGGAGTCATCGACAACTGGAGCCTTATACCTGGCTGGAGCTGCAGCGACTCGCTCTCCTGGATCACTGATGAGGACGTCTCATCAGATGGCAGCTTCAACGCCTGGTGTTACGACGGCGGGGCCTGGGTCGAGCAGATAACGGACCACACGATCCTCGCCGGTGTCACCTACACCCTGAAAGTTGACGCCATTGCCTGGGCAAATGCGAACTGTCGTCTTCAGGTCCAGGTGCGCGCCGGCACCAGCGTCATTGCGGAATTCGACGAAACCAACACGGTGCATCCGACCTGGACGGAGAAGACCCTTCAGTTCACCGCGGATGCCTACGCCGGCCAGCTCCTGAAGATCAGGTTCAGGAATTCGGTCACACTCGACGATTGCGCGGGGGCAGACAACTTCCGTCTCACCTACACCTCCCCCGACAGTGACCCTCCGACCCCCAATCCCTCGACCTGGTCCCAGGTGCCGACGGCCACCAGTGCCAGCTCGATCGCGATGACCGCCACCACCGCCTCCGACCCCAGCGGCGTGGAGTACTCCTTCGACGAGACCACTGGGAATCCGGGCGGAACCGACAGCGGCTGGCAGTCCAGTTCCAGCTACACCGACATCGGACTGAGCCCGAGCACGAGCTATACCTATCGGGTGCAAACCCGAGACTCTCTCGCCAACACGGGCAGCTACTCCACCTCGGAGTCGGAGACGACACCGTCCTCCGGCGGCCCACTGCTCGAGGCCGGCAATTTCGCCCACGACGTGAGCGCCAGTCTGAATCCGGCGCTGGTGCCGAGCGGCAGCGGCTGGGATAGCGACTTCGTCGAGAGTGGAGATGCCTTCAAGGACGTGAACGGGACCTACTATTGGTACTATCACGCCTACGGCGCCACCTTCCAAATCGGCCTGGCGACGGCCGCCGATCCGACGGGAGCCTGGACGAAGTACGGCGGCAATCCCCTATTGCAAATAGGTTCCTCCGGAAGTTGGGACGACGGCTGGGTCGCCTGCCCCGCCATCTACAAAGAGGGCGGCACCTACTACATGTTCTACTCCGGCGGTGACAGCGGCTGGGTGGATTTCGAGCACGGAGTGGCCACCGCCACCAGCCCGAACGGGCCCTGGACGAAGTACTCCGGCAATCCCATCGTGACCCAGTCGCAGTTGGGCTTCAACGGCTACATGTGCGGCGTCGTCAAGGTCGGCGGCACCTACTACATGTACGTGACCGATGCCTTCGACACCCAGTGCGACTACGGCCCCATCTACGTGCTGACATCGACCTCGATCTACGGCCCGTGGACCTTGCACTCGACACCGGTGTTGAGTCCGGGGTCCTCCGGCCAATGGGATGATGGAGGTTTCTCCGAGGCCGAGGTGCTGTACTACGACGGCCTCTTCCACATGTTCTACGGTGGGTCGCAGCTGGAGCCGGGCAATGATCCCGTCAGCTGCGCCACGCGCTCGCAAGTCAAGGAGAGCATCGGCTACGCCTACAGCTCCGATGGCTTCACCTTCACCAAGTTCGCGGGGAACCCCGCCATTCCGCGTGCGAACATCCTCAACGCCAACGCCTTCGCCGAGGTCCACACCATCATCGAAGAACCCTACATCTACCTGGTCAGCACCGTGCGATGGACTGAAGACTGGGGCGGGCGGACAGGATGTCCGGACTGTGAAGACCTGACCATGCAGGTGATAGAGCTTGGCGTTGCTCCGGATGAGTGGGTCGAGATCATCAGCGATGATTTCGAGGCCGGCTGGGGCAACTGGAACAGCGGTGGCGCCAACGCCATACGGTACACGGGCGGAACCTATGCCCACCAGGGCAGCGCCGCCATCGACCTCCAGGACGACACCGACACCTCCGTCATGACCACGAACAACCTCACCCTGGCCGCCTATGCGAAGGTCAAAGTGGACTTCTGGTACTACCCGAACAGCTTCGACAACGCGGCCGAGGACTTCTGGCTCCAGATCTCGACCGATGGCGGTTCGAACTTTACCACGGTCGAGGAATGGAACGTCACCGATGAGTTCGTCAACGGCAACTTCTATCCGGATTCCGTGATCATCACTGGGGTGACGCTGACCAACAACACCCAGCTGCGGTTCCGGTGTGACGCCTCTGGCACTGCCGATGACGTCTATATCGACCAGGTCGTCGTGTCGGCTGCCGGCGCCGGCGCTCCCGATACCGATCCGCCGACGCCGAATCCATCGACCTGGTCCCAGGTGCCGACGGCCACGAGTTCGAGCGAGATCACCATGACCGCCACCACGGCCTCGGACCCGAGTGGAGTGCAGTACTCCTTCGACGAGACCACCGGCAACCCGGGCGCAACCGACAGCGGCTGGCAGTCGAGCCCGACCTACACCGACACCGGGCTGAGCCCGGAGACGATGTACACCTACCGGGTGCAGACCAAGGACGGTGTTGGCAATACCGGCAGCTATTCGACCTCGGAGTCGGAGACGACACCGGCGACTCCTGACACCGATCCTCCGACGCCGAATCCATCGACCTGGTCCCAGGTGCCGATGGCGCTCGGCCAGGACTCGATCACCATGACCGCCACCACGGCCTCGGACCCGAACGGAGTGCAGTACTCCTTCGACGAGACCACGGGCAATCCGGGGGCAACCGACAGCGGCTGGCAGTCCAGCTCCAGCTATACCGACACCGGTCTGAGCCCGGCCACGAGCTACACCTATCGAGTGCAAACCCGAGACACGCTCGGCAACACGGGCAGCTACTCGACCTCGAAGTCGGCGACGACGGAGGCGGTGCCCGACACCGATCCGCCGACGCCGAATCCGTCGACCTGGTCGCAGGTGCCGACGGCCACGAGTCCGACCGAGATCACCATGACGGCGACCACGGCCTCGGACCCGAACGGAGTGCAGTACTCCTTCGACGAGACCACCGGCAATCCGGGGGCAACCGACAGCGGCTGGCAGTCGAGCCCGAGCTACACCGACACCGGGCTGAGCCCGGACACGATCTATACCTATCGGGTGCAAACCCGAGACACGCTCGGCAACACGGGCAGCTACTCGACCTCGAAGTCGGCGACGACACCGCCCACCGGAGGTGATTGGATTCCGATCATCAGCGACGACTTCGAGTCCGGCTGGGGCAACTGGATCGACGGTGGCACTGATGCCATCCGTTACACTGGCGGCACCTATGCCTATCAAGGGAATTGCGCCATAGACCTTCAGGACGACACCGAGTCGTCCGTGATTACGACGGGCAACCTCAATCTCTCCGCCTACTCGGAGCTCAGGGTCGACTTCTGGTACTACCCGGTGAGCTTCGACAACGCAGCCGAGGACTTCTGGCTTCAGATCTCCACTGACGGCGGTTTGAACTTCACGACAGTGGAGGAATGGAACCTCACGGACGAGTTCGAGAATGATGACTTCTATGGAGGAGACTGTCCCTTCCTCGCCGGGCCCTTCACGAGCAACACCCAGTTGAGATTCAGGTGTGATGCCTCCGGTGACGCCGACGACGTCTACATCGATGTGGTCGACGTGTACGGGTTCATCGGTACCGATACCGACCCGCCGACGCCGAATCCATCGACCTGGTCTCAGGTCCCGATCGAGCTGGGCTCGAACGCGATCTCGATGACAGCCGACACGGCCTCTGACCCGCACAACGTCGAGTATTACTTCGACGAGACCACGGGGCACGCGGGCGGAAGCGACAGCGGCTGGCAGTCCAGTTCCAGCTATACGGATACGGGCTTGAGTCCGGAGACGACGTATACCTATCGGGTGAGAACGAGAGACTTGCTTGCCAACACCGGAACCTACTCAACCTCGAAGTCCGCGACGACCACGGCCTCCGGGGACTTCTATCCCATGTCGGATCCGAACAACACGGGCAACTGGGTCCTGCGGTCGGATCTGAGCGACGAGTTCGAGGGAGCCACCCTGGACGAAGTCAAGTGGTGGCGAGACGGCGAGAACGGCGTCTATATGTACGAGTGGCCGGGCCGCGCGCCGGCCCAGTTCGATCCCGACAACATTCGGGTCGAGAACGGCAGGCTCAAGATCGCCACGGAATGGGATCCCAGCTTTGATTTCTGGCCTACCAAAGACCCTGACTGCAACTGCTGGTATGGCGATCCGCCCATCACGCAGGCGGCGCTCATCAGCAACAACACCTTCAGGTACGGATACATGGAGGTCAAGATCAAAGCCGCGGACGAGTGTAGCACGAGCTCCTTCTGGTTTACAGGCGACAATTCCGAGCTCGACGTCTTCGAGATGGTAGGGGACTCCAAGGTATACCCGGACACCGACTACATGTTCGAATTCTGCGTGCACGATTGGGCGCAAGGTGGCGACGGCTGGTGTGATGGAGTCGAACTTGGCTGGCGTGTCGCCGACAACTTCCACGTGTATGCCTGTGAATGGGATTCGAGCGGCTTGAAGTTCTACGCCGATGGTGTCCTGGTGAGGGACGCCCCGTCATCCGTGATAGAACCTTACTGGTGCCTGGACGAGCAGATGATGCTCTGGCTTGATTCCGAGCTTTTCGAATGGCACGGCGTCCCAACGGAATCGGAGCTGCCTGTCGACTTTGAGATCGAGTACGTCAGAGTGTGGCAGCACTAACCGACGCCGCAGTGACAGGCTAGGACAACTCGACAACTGAATACGCACTGTCCCGGGGCTTCGGCCAGCAAACTGCCGAAGCCCCGGTCATGTGTCAGGGTGCGTGTGCGTGTCCGACGGCAATGAAATCGGGGGGCCATGTCGGGGCACGTGAGGCCACCTGTGCCTTTCAGAGCCTTGTGAGACCGTCCTCACGGTCGCCGAGTGTGCTACAATGGACTCGGAGTGGGCCGAGCGTCCGCGGCCGTCGCTTGCGGCGGCTGAGGAAAGTCCGAGCTCCACAGGGCAGGGCGCTGGGTAACACCCAGGCGGGGCGACCCGACGGAAAGTGGCACAGAAACATACCGCCCGCCGTGAGGTGGGCAAGGGTGAAATGGTGCGGTAAGAGCGCACCAGCGGTGTGGAGACACACCGGCTGGCCAAACCCCGCCCGGAGCAAGGCCAAATAGAGGGCAAGTCTCCTTCGGGAGACCGGCGTTAGCCCGACGCCGCATGAGCCCCGGGTTGGCCGCA
>Ga0307379_10008358_pt1 | contig 13974 bp, 13 predicted proteins | sample UN2MG_FD_202237 | JGI IMG/M metagenome (GOLD analysis project Ga0307379, IMG submission 202237) | Soil microbial communities from Risofladan, Vaasa, Finland - UN-2 | ecosystem: Environmental > Terrestrial > Soil > Coastal area > Acid sulfate soil | place: Finland: Risofladan, Vaasa | collected...
GCCACGTGGTGAGATACGCCACGATGCTCGTGCGGGCGTCGCGGCCCGACAAGGAGAACAACCAGCTCGGCTTCATCAACAACTGGGTGCATTGCGGCGCAGGGCCGCGCGCGTGCCAGTATCTGATCCTCGGTGCGAAGGCGCGCGCGGTGATCGACGGCCGGTGCAATGTATCGTGCGCCGACGTGCGAGCATCGGCCATTCCCGTGCTGCGGCACAGGATTTACACCAACTTCAACGCCGACAGCGAAGGCGTGGGGCCGGTGGAGATCATTCAGAAGCTGATTGACGGGGTGGAGGAGCCGTCGGAGAAGGATTACCGGTTGGGGTCTGCGAAGGCCTCGGCCTCAAGGCCGGCGGCATCCGCTCCGAAGCCGGCCGCAAAGCCGGCGCCGTCCGCCGCAAAACCGGCGGCGGCCGCAAGCGTGCCAATGGCCGCGGAAGTGCCAGCCGCCGTGCAGGCACAGGCGCCGATGGCGGAGGAAGCCGGCGAGGAGAAGCCCCGCTGGTTCCGCAAACGCAAGGAATGAGTTTTGCTCGATGAGTCGTCATCGAGAAATGCTTCGGCGGGAGCAGAAAGGATTCTGCACCCGCCGGTGCTGTTTCAAGCCGGACCGGTCACGGAGGCGACGCCTGCCGGAAGAAAGCTGTCCCGTTGATGAGGAAGTAGATTCCCATTGCGGCCATAAACAGCGCGCAAAGGCGGATGAGCCATTTGAAGAAATCGCCGCCCGCCAGGTCTTTGCCCTTCGCCAGTGCAACGCCGAGTGCGCCATACCAGGCCAGATCGGCAAGCACGTGTCCTGTGTAAAACGCCGCCAGCCCCAGAAGCCTGTGCGTTCGCGAGATCGAGATGTAATTCAGCCCCACCGAAAGCCACCAGCCAATCCATAGCGGATTCGAGATGCTTGTCAGAATGCCCGCTGCGACCGGCTCCAGCCAGGCGCCGCGCGGGCCGCCCGCCGATTCTGCCGCTATCGCAAGCGGCCGGTATCGCGACATCCCCCACGCCATAAAGAGCAGCAGAAGCCCGCCAACGATGCCTATTGCCGCCATTGCCGCCTTCTGATCCTTCAGCAGTTGCTCCAGCCCGAAATACAGCCCGATCATCACGGCAAGCTCGAGGATGGAATGACCGATAGCGATCAGCAAGCCAGCCCACGCGCCGCGCCTGGCCACCTGGTGAATCGTAACCGACAGCACCGGGCCGGGCATCAGCGCACCGGAGAGCGCAACGGTGAAAGACGTGATGAATATCGAGTACAGCGTCATAGGGGCCGTTTGGCAAAGGGATAGGTGAATGGTAACGAAGAGCCATTATACGATCTTCGGAGGGAAGATTCAACGACATCGGACGCGCAGCTACCGCGAGTGCATCTCGTTCATTCGCGCGAGGACATCTGCGAGCGTGCCGCCGAACGGTCCGGGTGTTTCCATCTTGATCGAGACGAGTGCCGCGGCGAAGCGCAGCGACTCCTCCGGGCCATGCTCCATTCGCCACGCGAGATAGCCGGCGAATGTGGTGTCGCCCCGGCCGGTGCGGCCGGCGGTGCTGCGGTTTGAAAAGATTTCGTAAAACGTTTTGCCGTCCGCCCGCGCGAGCACGCCTTTTGATTCGGTGATCACGATCTCGGGGCAGCCCCATCGTTCGATTTCGGCTGCGGCCAGTTCGAGGTCGCTGTGGCCGGTGATGAGCCTGGCCTCGACGACGTCGAGCTTCACCTTTTGCAGGAGTGCGGCGATCTGCCTCTTTGCGGGCACGTCGCGGAAGAGCACCTCGCGCGTGCCGGGATGAACCTGCCGCACGAAGCTTTGCATATCGGCAGAGAGGCTGAGGCCGCGGCCGGCGAGCGAGCGGATGAAATCGAGCGTGAATTCCTGATCGGAGATGCCGGCGAGGTGCAGGTGCGCCGTGTCGATCTCGGGCATTTCATCGGCGGAGATGAATCCGGCGTTACGCTTCAGATACATCCGCCGCTCGTCGACGTCGGCCGACGGATGGATCACCTGCATGTAGCTGGTTTCGTGCGCGGGGATGATGAACGTGCGAATGCCGGCCTCGCGCATCGGCGAGAGAATCTGCTGGTCGGCCTGGCTCATCTTCGCGGCCACGGCCACGCGCTTGCCCACGCGAGCCGCGGCCATCGCCCCGCACAACACGGCGCTGCCGGGGGCGATTCGTGTATCGCCCTGATAGGGCACGATCTCGTCAAAGCACATGTGGCCGGCAAAGGCGATATCGTATTTCATGAGATTCCAGTGGTGCATTTCCCGCCGGGCGAAATGCCGAAGGGCTCGCCGTCGTGCAGCTTCACCATCACCGCGCGGTCGTTTGCGGCGTCCGCCTCGAATTCGATCTCGTGCCGCGTGAGCTTCACGTGCAGGCGCTGAAACTGCCAATGAACAGTGAAGCTCAGCCGCTCCCACTGACGCGGGAGGTTCGGCCGGAATTGCAGCCAGCGGCTCGCGGGCGTGAGGCCGCCGAAGCCGAAGACGACGGTATACCATTGCACGGCTCCGGCCGATACGTGCACGCCGCGCTCGGTGTCGAGGTTCACGTCGTCGAGGTCCATCCGCGTGGACTTGTGCAGGTAGTCGAGGGCGTCGTCGTTCAGCCCGCAGCGTGCGGCGGCATAGGCCATGCCGGGCAGCGACAGCGACGACCCGTGCAGCGTGCGGTCGGCGTAGAACCGCCAGTTTCGGCGGCGGATATCCTCCGTATAAAGGTGCTCGAAATAGGCAAACGCGGCCAGAACGTCGGGCTGCTTCACGGCCTGGCTGTGGCGGCAGAAGGTCTCGCAGATGCCGTCGAGATCGGGCGAGAGATCGAAGAAGCCGTCGAACTCTTCGATGATGCCGTTGTCGTTGGGCTGGATGATGTGGAAATTCGAGATGATTTCGCGCCAGCGCGCCGGCTCGTCTGGCGCGAGGTTTATCTTGCGCCGCGCGTTTTCGTATTGGGCGTCGGCGGCGAGGCCGGCAGCGTATTCGAGATTCCAGCGCGCCATCAGGCTTATGAAAACGTTGTTGTCGGCGAACGTATGATACTGGTCGGGGCAGCCGACGCCGGGCAGCTCAAACCGCCGCCGGCTGTCGATCCACCTGATCCGCGACGCATAGAAGCGGGCGGTTTCGAAGATGAACTCGGCGCCCATCTTCAGCATTGCCTCGTGGTTCGGCGTCAGTTCGTCGTACAGCTTGAACATGTACGCCGCATCGGCCGAGATGTGGATTTCGCGGTCTTGCAGGCAAAGCCAGGGAGCGGTTTCTTCGCGGCCGCTGGTTTGCGTTTCCCACGGCACCTGCGCGCCGGCGGCGCCCCATCGCCGGGCGTTTTCGCGGTAGGCATCGAGCTGGTTGTAACGGTATTCGAGCAGCAGGTGGGCATGGCGGGGCTTCGTCATCAGGAAGTATGGAACCATGTGGAAGTCCATGTCCCAGAAATTCACGAAGCGATAGCCGTGGCCGGTAAGGCCCTTGATGGGCACGCCCACGCGATTATCGCCGTAGCAGAACGCCATCTGCAGGTGCATCTGCGAGAAGTTGAAGCCCTGCACGGTCGCCGCGTCGCCGTCGAACTCCACGCGGGCGGCGGCGAGCTCGCGGCCGAACGCTTCGAGGTGCTCGCGGAAGCACTGCTGGAAGCCTTTGTGCGAGGCCGCCCTCGCCCGCTCGATCGCATCGTCCTGCGCGATCTCGCCCGCGATGATGAACAGCTCGAGCACCGTCGATTCGCCCTGCCGCGAGAGCAGCCCCTGCTGGACTATGGAAACACGAATCCGCGTGTCGTTCGTGATGCACTCGATCGCGTTGAGCGTGGCGTCGCTTCGGCTCTGCAATTCGGACCACAGCACAACGCCGTTGGGGTTCGACACGTCCTTGTTGATCCAGCCGCGCACATCGACCGGTGCGTCGTGGCCGAGGGGCGTCACCTTGTATTGCAGGCAGATGAGGCGGCGATTGGCAAAGCTCACGAACCGCCGCGAATCGACGCAGGTGCGGCGGCCGAGGTCGTCGCGGAAGACCAGCCGGCGGCGCAGCAGCGCCTGTTCGGTTTCGAGGCACCGCTCGTTGGAGAGCACCTTCGATGTGTCGTGCGAAAACGGCACGCCTCCAACGATGAGCCGCACTGCGGCGGGATTCGGGAAATTCGGGAGTGTCGAGATTTCGGAATCGCCGAGGCTGTTGAGCACCTCGGGCGTCATGCGGTCGGGATGTGTGAGGATATGGTCGGGGTCGTGCAAGCCGAGCAGCGACGGCGGCCCGCCGGCGTAAGTGCCGGCGATGTAGAACTCGGGCCTGCCCCACGGGGGCATTTCCTCGTGCGAGCCGCGCAGGCCCAGGTAGCCGTTTGAGAGCGAAAACGTGGAGCCAAGCTTGCCCTCGAGGGCGGGCTTGGTGGTTTGCACCCAATACTGCCGGCGCGCCGAGCGTGTGTTAGCCATGTTTCACCACGAAGAACACGAAGGACACGAAGAAGCACGAAGAAAGGATTGGATTAACCACAGAGGGCACAGAGGACACGGAGAAGGCACAGAGATGAGTTGATCCTGATTTTCAGATTGAAACACGTTGAATGCCCTCGACCATTATTCGGCTGTTGAAGTTCAAGAGGTATCCCCGCTTGAAACGGAGCAACTGCAGGTAGGTGATAACCTGGGCGAGATGAAGTCGGCTCAGCTTCTCAACAGTCAAGCTCGAGAAGGAGGCAGTCTGCAACGATGATGTCAGCTCGATAGCCAAGCCCAAGACCCCTGCCCTTGTAGAAGGCAGCTACCTCAACCTGCCTTCTTGCCTCGAGCCCTCGGTCTGCCAGTTCGATCATCATAGCACTCTCGTAGACCGACTCCAACAGGCCAGGGCCGAGGCTCCGATGCACGCATATGGCAGCCCCCAACGAAAGCTCAACAATTCGCTCGTCGGGCTCCTTCAGATTGGGGATCGATGGCCGTTTCATCTGCTTTTCCCCAGGAACGGAAGACATGGAAAACGCGGGGGGAATTCTCTTCTCCGTGATTCTCCGTGTGCTCCGTGTCCTCCGTGGTTGAAACCTTTCATTTCTTCCTTTTGCCTGATTGCTCGGCTTTAAGGCGTTTGATGCGTTTCATGACGTCGTTTGCGCCGCGGCCGAAGTAGTCGTGCAGGCTGTCGTATTCGTCGAAGATGCGCTGGTAGATTGCGTTGTTGTCGGGGTTGGGCTTGAAGCTTTCCTTTCGAACGCGCGCCATTTTCACAGCGGCGTCCTGGATGGTGTCGTATCCGCCGGCGGCTTTGCCTGCGGCCACGGCGCCGAGCATTGCGGAGCCGAGGGCGGGCGTTTGCGGCGAGGCCGAAACCTTCATCGGCCGGCCGGTCACGTCGGAATAAATCTGCATGAGCATCTTGTTGCGCTCGGGCAGCCCGCCGCAGCAGTAGATCTCGTCTACCGCCACGCCGCACGCTGCGAAAGTGTCGATGATCTTTTTCGTGCCGAAGGCGGTTGCTTCGATGAGAGCGCGGTAGATTTCCTCGGGCTTGGTTTGCAGGGTGGCGCCGAGCAGCACGCCGGAGAGGTCGGTGTCGACCAACACGCTGCGGTTCCCGTTCCACCAGTCGAGCGCGATCACGCCGCTCTCGCCGGGCAGCAGCTTCGACGCCTTCTTCTCGAGCAGATCATGCACGCTGATCTTCGCGGCTTTCGCTTCGGCTTCATACGAGGCAGGCACGCAGTTGCGCGTGAACCATGCAAAGATGTCGCCCACGGCCGACTGCCCGGCTTCGAAGCCGAAGAGCCCGGGCAGGATGCCGTCTTCCACCACACCGCACATTCCGGGCACGATTCTCTTTTCGGTGCCGCAGACCATGTGGCAGATCGACGTGCCCATGATCATCACCATCTTTCCGACTTCGGTAACGGTGGTGGCGGGCACGGCCACGTGTGCATCCACGTTTGCCACGGCCACGGCGGTGCCGGGCTTCAGGCCGGTAAGCTTCGCCATTGCCTCGGTGAGGCCGCCGGCCTTGACGCCAAGCGGATAGATATCGGTGGAGAGTTTTTCTTCGACGATGTTGGCCAGCCGCGGGTCGAGTGCGGCAAAAAACTCGCTGGACGGATAGCCGGTGCCCTTCTCCCACATCGCCTTGTAGCCTGCTGTGCACGAGTTCCGGCGCTCGTTGCCGGTGAGCTGCAGCACCACCCAGTCGGCGGCTTCCATCAGTTTGGCGGCGGCGCTGTAAATCTCCGGCGCCTCATCGAGGATCTGCCAGGCCTTGGGAAAGAACCACTCGGACGAAATCTTGCCGCCGTAGCGTTCGAGGAAGCTTTCGCCGCGCTCGCGGGCGATGGCGTTCAGCTTGTCGGCCTCGGGCTGTGCGGCGTGATGCTTCCACAGCTTCACCCACGCGTGCGGGTTCTTTCGGAATCTGGGGATGGTGCACAGCGGGCGGCCGGCGGCGTCGATGGGCAGCATCGTGCACGCGGTGAAGTCGATGCCGATGCCGATCACGTCGGCAGGTTTCACCTTGCTCTGCTTCAGCACCGCCTTCACGGTCTTCTCGATGGTGCGGATGTAATCTTCGGGGTCCTGCAGCGCCCACTCGTGCCCCAGGCGAACGCTCGTGCCGGGCAGCTTGTCGTCGATCACACCGTTGGAATACTTGTAAACCTCCGACGCCACCTCCTTGCCGTCGGCCACCTGCACAAGCACGGCGCGGCCGGATTCGGTGCCGAAGTCGATACCGATTGCGAATTTCTTGGCCATGTTCAATCTCCGAATTCCATTGAGACTTGCCGCCGGCGCATCTCTACCCGTTGAAAAGAATCTCCTTGACCACGTCGATCGTCTGGCCGGCGTCGCCGGTGGCTTGCGCCTTCTTGAGTGCGTCGCGCCGCTCGTAGATCATCAGGGCCTTCTTCATAAGGTTTCCAAACATTTCGCGCGAGAGCGACATCGCCCGCACGGCATCCATCCGGTAGGTAAACTGGTCTTCGCCGAACCAGCCGGCATAGCCGGTGTCGATGGCGGCATAGCAGAAATCGGTCTGGCGCCAGTTGTCGCCGGTGCCTGCGCAGCGGTCTTCGTCGTTGCTGTGCAGCTTCGCGTTGTTGATGTGGAAATTCACCAGCGGCACGCCCATCACCTTCGCGGTGTAAACCATATCGGCCGGTTCCACGCCATACATCTGCTCATGGCCGTAATCGATGCAGATGCCCATGTTGGTTCCGCCGCAGGCTTCGTTCACCGTCTTGGCAACAAGCATAGCCTTGGTAGAGGTGCTGACGATCATGTTGCCCTCGCGCGGCTCGTGCAGCTTTGCCTCGGTGCCAAAGCGCAGGCCGTGCTCCTTCGCCTTCTTGTTGATCTCGATGCAGGCGTCGACGAACATCTCGAGCTGGCGGCCGTAGTTCACCTCGAAATTATAGTCCCAGCCGTCGGCTCCGGGCCAGAGGGCCACGCTCTTGCAGCCCACGGCCTTCGCGATGTCAATGCTCTGCAGCGCGATGGCGAGAGCGTCGCGGCGGACGGCGGGATCGGTGGCGGTAACGCTGCCGAGTTTCCACTTCGGATCGGTCCAGAGGTTATTGTTCATATTTGTGGGTGTGAGGCCGAAGTGCTTGCAAGCGTCCTTCACCTCCTTGATCTTCGCGGGCACGGCGCGGCGCTTCTCGTCGATGAACACGCTCTCGTGGAACTCGATGCCCTTGATACCGGCCTTGGCCACACGCTCGATCTGGGCGATGACGCCGCTGTCGAACTTCGGATCGTTGCTGTTGTAGCCGAGCGGTGCGAAGCGATCGGCGAAATCGCCCGCGCACCAGTGGCCGGCGGCGAACGGAATCGCGAACGCCTCGAAAAACGCATCGAGCCTGTCGCCCTTCAGGTAGCCTCTGAATTCCTTTTCGAGCCTTGCAAGACGCTTGGCATCAACTTTCATGGCGGCGGCCTCCGTTACGGGTTATGTTTGGGACAGCGGAAAAACTGCGGAAACGAATGGCCTTTAATTATAAGGGGCACGTGAGGACTGTCAAGGGAAATTGGCGGAGGACTTGTCCGCGGATCGCAGATGTTTTATCCGCAGATTGTGCAGGTCGTTTTGTCCGCAGATTACGCAGATTACGCAGATGGTGACGAAGAGACGAAAAGAGAATCCGTGAGGGCCTTTTTGCGATTACAGCATTCGGCTGCGGCACGTGCCTGTCTCTTCTGTATGAATTGGTCTGAATCTGCGTAATCTGCGAAATCTGCGGATTATCTCTTCTTTGAAAGGATCAGCCGGTCCCATTCCAGCGTTTGTGCTCCGAAGTTGAGCACAAGCCCCACCTCAAGTTCCGTGGCCTTCAGGTAGTTCAGCAACTGGGAATGCTCGATGCCGCCAATCTCGGCAAGAGCTTTGATCTCCACGATAACCGATTCGCAGCAGATGAAATCGGCTCTATATGCCGTATTCAGCACCTGCCCCTTGTATGAAATCGGCAGGCTCATCTCGCGCCGGAATGGGATTCCACGCGCGGTGAATTCGAGCGTGAGCGCCTCCTGGTACACCGCCTCAAGAAACCCGCAGCCAAGCGTATTGTACACCTCCATCGCCGCCCCGATGATCGCATACGTCCTCGGATCTCTCTCATCCGTCACCATCGTGATCTCCTTTTGTCCGCAGATTACACAGATTACGCAGATGGGGACGAAGAGACGGAAGGAGAAGACTTGAGCATCATCACAGAGCTCGGCTGCGGCACGTGCCTGTCTCTTCTGTATGAATTGGTCTGAATCTGCGTAATCTGCGAAATCTGCGGATCATTATTCCTGCTGCACTTTAGCAGTTCCCCAAACTCATGTCAAGCTCCTTTCGCGGCCCTTTTGCCCTCCCGCGTTCAGCCGGCAGTTTTGTGTTTGAATTCCCCGTCGGCCAAGGTAAAATGAATCAAACACTTGGCGGAGGCATAGCCATGAGAATCATTGCTTCGATCATCGCGCTGGCCGCATCAGTAATGTCATCTTCTTGCAGCGCCGAACAGGCATTCAAAGCGCCGGGCGCGGGCCGGTGGTATCCCGCCGGCCGAAAAGAACTGACGGAGATGGTGGACGGCTTTTTGGCGGAGGCTCCCGATGCCGCCGGCAAGGGCAGGCCGATCGCGATCATCTCGCCGCACGCGGGCTATGCCTATTCGGGCAAGTGCGCCGGCGCTGCATTCGCCGCCGTGAAGGGCCTGGCCTACGAGCGAGTGATCGTGCTGGGCCTGAGTCATGGCGTGGCGTTCAGGGGCATTGCCGTGCTGAAGGCCGATTCATACGTGACGCCGCTGGGCGGCGTGCGGATCGACCGCGCGACGTGCGACAGGTTGCTGGAGCAGAAGGACGTGTACGTGGATATGCCCGCTGCGTTTTCGCCGGAGCATTCGCTGGACAACCAGATACCGTTTCTGCAGAGGGCGCTCGACGGCGATTTCAAGCTGGTGCCGATCCTCATCGGGCAGGCCGATGGCGACCTTATGAAAGCGGCGGCCGCCAGCCTGAGGCCGATGCTGGCCGACGGCAAAACGCTGCTGGTGGTGAGCAGCGATTTCACCCATTACGGCCGGGATTACGGTTACGTGCCGTTCAAGGATAACCCGAAGGAGAGGCTGAAGAAGCTGGCAATGGATGCGGCGGGTGCGATTCAGAAACTGGATTTCGACGGTTTTCAAAAGCATCTGGAGATAACGGGCGATACAATCTGCGGCCGCAACGGCATCAGCACGTTGCTGCTGGCGCTCCCGAAAGAGAGTGTGGGCACGCTGGCAAGGTTCTATACGTCGGCTGATCTCAGCGGCGATTTTTCCATGAGCGTAAGCTACCTTTCATTTGTTTTCACACATCCGGGCATTCCGCGTGCTCTGGAGGAAAAGGCAATGATGATAAGCGAAGACGGGCAGAAGATGCTGCTGAGCATTGCGAGGCAAACCATCGAGGCGGCGGTGAGCGGCCAGAAGGCGCCGGCCGTGGCGGTGGATGCAGCCGAGCTGCAGGGGCAGCAGGGTGCATTTGTAACGATCACGAAGAATGGCGAGCTGCGCGGCTGCATCGGGCAGTTTACCGCCAACGAGCCGCTGCACCAGGTGGTGCGCAAGATGGCGAGGTCGTCGGCGCTCGAGGATTCGCGCTTTGAAGGCAACCGCCTGAAGCCGGCCGACCTGGCCGATGCGAAGATCGAGATTTCGGTGCTCTCGCCGATGAAGCGCGTGAAGGACCCCGCGAACGAGGTGAAGCTGGGCGTTCACGGCATTTACATCCGCCGCGGTTACCGCGCCGGCACGTTCCTGCCGCAGGTGGCCACCGACCATAACATGACTCTTGACGAATTCCTGTCGACGTGCTGTTCGCATAAGGCCGGCCTGCCGCCAGACGCGTGGAAAGACCCGGAAACCGAGGTTTTCGTGTATTCGGCGCAGGTGTTTGGCGAGTAGGAAGGCCACAAGTGAAACGATACGCCTGCATAGAATCGCCAATCGGTCGGGTTTGCGTTGTTGCAACGGAACTCGGCGTGTGCGGCGTTGAGATCGGGATGGGCGAGAAGGATTTTCGCGCGGCCCACGCAGACGCGGCCCACGCAGACGCGGTGCGCGACGATGCAGCGCTCGCCGATACGCTAAGCCTCGTGCGGCGTTACCTCGAGGGCGAAGACGTTTCGCTGGATTCGATCAAGCTGGACGAGACGGCGGGCACAAGATTTCAGCGCGCCGTGTGGCGCGAGCTGCGCAAGGTGCCGCGGGGCGCTGCCATCTCGTATGCCGAGCTGGCTCGCCGGGTGGGCCGGCCGCTGGCTGTGCGGGCCGTGGGCAGTGCGATGGGCCGCAATCCCGTGCCGCTGATAGTGCCATGCCACCGCGTGGTGCGCTCGGACGGCTCGCTCGGCGGATTTTCGTGCGGCTTGCACGTGAAGGAATTCCTTCTGAAGCTGGAAAAGTGCGATGTAGCACAGCCGCCCTCGGCTGTGTCTTCCATGAAGGATGCATTATGCTCACATACACTACGGCGGGTGAAAGCCACGGACGCTGCCTGATCGCACTGATCGAGGGGCTGCCGCACGGCCTGGCGCTCGATACGGATTTCATCAATGCCGAGCTTGCCCGGCGGCAGTGCGGCTACGGACGCGGCGGCCGCATGAAGCTGGAAGCCGACCGCGTGGAAATCCTCACGGGCATTCGCAAGGGCCGCACCATCGCATCGCCGCTGACGCTGATGATTCAGAACCGCGACTTCCGCATCGACTCTGCCCCCGCGGTAACAACGCCCCGGCCCGGCCACGCGGACCTTGCCGGCATGCTGAAGTACCGCACCGGCGATGCACGCGACATCCTCGAGCGATCGAGCGCCCGCGAGACTGCCGCTCGCGTGGCCGCCGGCGCCGTTGCGAAGCTTCTTCTGCGTGAGTTTGGCATTGACGTGGTCGGCTACGTGACGGCGATAGGCCCGGTGCGGATCGAGCTGCCCGATGCCGATGCGGCCGGTCTTCGCAGGCTGCGCGACCGGTCGGAGGTCTTCTGCCCCGATCCTGATGCCTCGGAGCGGATGAAGAAGGAGATCGACGCGGCGCGGCAGGACGGCGATACGCTGGGCGGGCTTGTGGAGGTGCAGGCGTTTGGCGTGCCGGTGGGGCTGGGCAGTTGCATGCAATGGCGCGGCAAACTCGACGGCCGGCTCGCACGCGCGGTAATGTCGATACAGGCCATCAAGAGCGTGGAGATCGGGATGGGGCGCGATGTGGCATTTCTGCGCGGCTCGCAGGTGCACGACGAGATTCTGCTGGATGCGGCCGGCGCGACGGTGCGGCCGACGAATCGCGCCGGCGGGCTCGAAGGCGGCATGACCAACGGTTGCCCCGTGCTGGTTCGTGCGGCCATGAAGCCGATTCCTACGCTGATGCGGCCGCTGCGCACGGTTGACATGGCCACCGGCCAGCCCGCAAACGCCGCAACCGAGCGTTCCGACGTGTGCGCCGTGCCCGCGGCATCGGTTGTGGTGGAGAGCGCCGTGGCGTTCGAGATCGCGGCGGCGTTGGTCGAGAAGCTTGGCGGCGATTCGCTGGATGAGATGAAAGAGAGAACCGGGGAAAGAGACTGACCGCCCCGCGTGGCGAAGCTCAGCGCACGATCGAGCCTGGCGGCAGGTCTTCGGCGGGCGTAACTACGGTTACGTGGTCGCCGTCTTGCCCGGCCAGCAGCATTCCCTGGCTTTGCTCGCCACGCAGCATCGCGGGCTCGAGGTTTGCAACGATCACGATCTTCTTGCCGAGCAGCTTTTCGGGGGGAATGTATGGTTTCAGTCCGGCCACGATTTGCCGGATCTCGCCGCCGCCCACGTCCACCTTCAAGATGTAGAGTTTGGCGGCATTCGGATGATCGAGCACTTCCTTCACTTCCGCCACGCGAAACTCGGCCTTCATGAAATCGTCAATCGAGATCGTCATTTCAAAAACCCAGGGTCAGATTGTGAATGAATCGCTGATCTTGCGCTGATAGCAGAAGCTGCTCAGGCTGTTTTCGATGCGTAATCCTTTTCGCCGGGCTCCTTGATTGATTTCAGCAGCAGATCGATCACCTTCACGGAGTTGATGCCTTCGGCGTCGGCGTTGAAGTTTGTGAAGATGCGGTGCCGCAGCACGGGGATGGCTAGCTTGCGGATGTCGTCGCAGGTCACGTTGTAGCGGCCGCTGAGGATAGTGCGGGCCTTTGCGCCCAGCACGAGGTATTGCGCGGCGCGCGGGCCGGCGCCCCACGAGAGCCAGTCGTTTATGAAAGCGGGCGTGTCGGGCGTGCCCGGCCGTGTGGATCTGACGAGCCGCAGGGCATATTCCACCACGTGGTCGGAAACGGGCACGCGGCGGACGATCTTTTGGATGGTGATGATGTCGGTGCCGCGAAGAACCGGCCGCAGCTCGACTTCGCGGTCGTAGGTGGTGGCCTTCACGATCGCGCGCTCCTCTTCGAGGCTGGGATAATCCACCAGGATGTTGAACATGAATCGGTCGAGCTGTGCTTCGGGCAGGGGGTAGGTTCCTTCCTGCTCGATGGGGTTTTGCGTGGCTAGCACGAAAAACGGCAATTCGAGGTCGTAGCTGTTGCCGGCGGTTGTCACCTGGTATTCCTGCATAGCTTGCAGGAGCGCGGCCTGCGTCTTGGGCGGCGTGCGGTTGATCTCGTCGGCGAGGATAATGTTTCCGAAGATCGGCCCCTGCACGAAACGGAAGCTGCGCTTGCCGGTGCCGGGATCTTCTTCGAGGATCTGCGTGCCGGTAATGTCCGACGGCATTAGGTCGGGGGTGAACTGTATTCGGCGGAATGTGAGCTTCAGCACGCGGGCGAGCGTGCTGATCATCAGCGTTTTCGCGAGGCCGGGCACGCCCACGAGCAGGCAATGCCCGCGGCAAAACATCGCGGTGAGGATCTGATCGATCACCTCGTCCTGGCCCACAATGATCTTGTGGATTTCCTCGAGAAGCACCTGGCGTGCCTTGGCAAGCTGCTCGATCGCATTGATGTCGTCGGCCTTCTGGCGATCCATAGGTGGCTCCCGATTAGAAAAAGATCACTTCATTTCACCGCAGAGCCGCCCGCCGGGGCGGCGCTATTTCTTGGTGATGAAGCCGGCCTTGATGCAGCGGGTGCAGACGCGCATTCTGACGGTGGAGCCGTTCTGGTTTGTGCGGACCTTCTGGATGTTCGGTTTGAAGCGGCGCTTCGTGATGCCGGTGATCTTCGTGCCGATGCCGCCGACGCGTTTGGGCAGACCGCGCGTGGTGATCTGCTTGCCCACCACCGGTCTCTTGCCGCAGATATCGCATACTCTCATTTTCCAGACTCCGTTGATTCAATTGAGCCGCGCACAGAGTGCGCGCCGGGCGCGCGCACGGCGCGGTTGATTACAAAGACAGAACCCTATATTTTAGCCAAAAAGCAGGCCTTTGCAAGATAAATTTCCGGGCGAGATGCACCGGAGTGAACGCTGGAGTATCCTT
>Ga0307379_10008359_pt1 | contig 13973 bp, 12 predicted proteins | sample UN2MG_FD_202237 | JGI IMG/M metagenome (GOLD analysis project Ga0307379, IMG submission 202237) | Soil microbial communities from Risofladan, Vaasa, Finland - UN-2 | ecosystem: Environmental > Terrestrial > Soil > Coastal area > Acid sulfate soil | place: Finland: Risofladan, Vaasa | collected...
ATTTGCGTTGCTTGCGGGTCTGTTGGTTCTTTCGGTCGCATCGGTAGGGTTTACCGCGGAGCACGCCGCGAAAGCTCCCGCCAAGAAAGCGGAAGCTCCTTCCTGGAAAACGTCCTCGCTGGTCGAGGAGACGGCCACGGTCGAGGCGGTCGACCAGAAGACCCGGATGGTCACCCTGAAGGGACCGAAGGGGAACTCGGTCACGTTCAAGGCCAGTGATGACGTGAGGAACCTGGCGCAGGTCCACGTGGGCGACCAGGTGAAGTTCGCCTATTACGAATCCCTCGCGGTGCGCGTGCTGAAAAAGGGGGAGGCTTTCCCCACGGCGGGCGAGAGTGCGGGAGTGGCCCGCGCGAAGCAGGGTGAGAAGCCGGCGGGAGTCGTGGGTGCGGAGACGAGCGTGAACGTGACGCTCGTGGCCATCGACAAGAAGGCGAAGACCGTGACCCTGAAGGGGGAGGACGGGAAGTTGGTGACGGTGACACCGTTGAACATGAAGAACATCGACAAGGTCAAGGTGGGGGACCGCGCGGTGATCACGTACACGGAAGCGGTCGCGGTGAAGGTGGAGGCGGCGGCAAAGAAGTAATAGTCCCGGGCGTTTCGAAGGGGTGCGGACTTCCGGTCCGCACCCCTTTTCCTATCCCCATCGGTCCGTTGTGTCGAATACAATACCCGAATGAGGCCTTTCCCCGCGGAAGTCATCGCCTGTCCCGACTGCGACCTGCTGCAGCGCATCCCTTCGCTCCCCCCCGGAGGGACGGCCTGCTGCCCGCGGTGCGGGCGGAAACTTGCGACCTGCAAACCGGGATCCATCGAACGGACGACGGCGCTGGCGGTCGCCGCCGCCATCGCATTCCTCCTCGCCAACGTTGAGCCGTTGATGGGCCTGTCGATCTCCGGGCGGGAGTCCAGCACGACGATTATCGGCGGCGTGTGGCAGATGTGGCTGCAGGGGGAAAAGATCACGGCCCTGCTCATCGCGCTCTTCGCCGTGATCGCTCCGGCCCTGCAGATCGGGTTCCTGCTCGCGATCCTGCTCTCCGTGCGGCGGCCGCCGGCGCCCCGCTGGGCCGGCACGCTGCTGCGCTGGGTGGAGATCACCGGGTCCTGGTCAATGGTCGAGGTGATGCTGCTGGGCGTCCTGGTCTCGCTGGTCAAGATCGCATCGCTCGCGAGGGTGGTGCCCGGCATCGGGATCTTCGCGGCCGGGGCGCTCGTGCTGCTGCTCGCGGCGATGTCGTCCAGCTTCGATTCACGGGAGGCCTGGTCCCGGGTCCGGTGGCGGAACGGTGGTTGGCCGCAGCGGGTGCCGCCTTCCGGAGGTGCGGGTCCGGCGGAGGCGGGGCGATGACTACTGTCGTGCGGACCGGCCTGAGCGAGGGGTTCGTCTCCTGCGAGGCGTGCGGCCTTCTGTGCCGGCCTGCCGGCGCGGAGGAACCGGGGGAGTGCCCGCGGTGCGGCGAGGAGCTCGAATTTCGCCGACGGGATGCGATCCAGCGGACGTGGGCGCTGATCATCGCCGCCGCGATCTGCTACCTGCCGGCCAACCTCTTCCCGGTCATGATAACGACCAAGCTGACGTCCGAACAGGCCGACACCATCATCAGCGGCGTCGTCTATTTCTTCACGTCGGGATCGTGGCACCTGGGCCTGATCCTGCTGATCGCCAGCGTGGTGATCCCGCTGGCGAAGCTGGCGGCTCTCGGATACCTGTCGATCACGGTGCAGCGCGGCTCGATCCGGAACCACCGCGAACGGATACGGCTGTATCGGCTATTGGAGGTCATCGGGCGATGGTCGATGCTCGACGTGTTCGTCGCCCTGTTCGTCGTCGCCCTCATCCAGCTCCAGCCCCTCATGGTGGTGGCGCCGGGACCCGGAGTGCTCTTCTTCGCCGCGGTGGTCGTATTGACGATCTTCGCGGCCGAATCGTTCGACCCTCGCCTGATCTGGGATTCCACCAAGGGAAAGCGGGAGCCAAATGACTGAACCCAAGGATTTTACCGACGTTCCCGAGGCCGTGAGCGTTCCCGGGAAACGCACGCGGTTTCCGGTCGTCTGGGTCATCCCGATCGTCGCCGCGCTGGTCGGCGTCGGGATCGTCGTCCAGCGGTACCTGAACGAAGGGCCGACGATCTCGATCTCCTTCCGGACGGCCGAGGGGCTCGAGCCCGGAAAGACCACCATCAAGTACAAGGACGTCGACATCGGGAAGGTGACGGAGGTCGTCCTTTCGAAGGACTACTCGAAGATCCTCGTCACGGCGAAGATGGAGAAGAACGCGGGGGGCCTGCTGGTCGAGGACAGCCGGTTCTGGATCGTGAAGCCCCGCATCACCCTGAGCGGGGTGTCCGGCATCGGCACCCTGATCTCCGGGAACTACATCGGGATCGAGCCCGGAAAGTCAGGGGAATCGCTTCGCGACTTCGTCGGACTGGAAGTGCCTCCCCCCATCACGGGGGGCCTGCCGGGCCGCGAGTTCATCCTGCAGGCGGGATCCCTCGGTTCGCTGGGGATCGGTTCGCCGGTCTACTACCGCCGCCTGATGGTGGGGGAGGTCATCGGGTACGACCTGGCGTCGGACGGAAAGTCGATGGACATCAAGATTTTCCTGAACGCGCCCTACGCGGCATACGTCACGTCGAATACGAGGTTCTGGGAGTCCAGCGGCGTCCGCGCTTCGGTGGGCGCCGGCGGGATTTCCGTGCAGACCGAGTCGGTGCTCTCCATCCTGGTGGGGGGGATTCTCTTCGAGGCGCCACCCGCCGAGCCGGCGGGCGAACCGGCCCCCGAGAAAACGGTATTCACCCTGTTCGACAGCCGGGAAGCCGCGATGGCGCCGCGGGTGTCCCAGTCCGAAAGGTACGCCCTCTATTTCAGCGAGTCGCTGCAGGGAGTGTCGGTCGGCGCCCCCGTCACCATGCTTGGGTTGCCGGTCGGCGAAGTCACGAAGGTCGGCCTCGATTACGTCCAGGGGACGCAGGGCATTCGCACCCGCGTGGAGATCATGACCTACCAGTACCGCCTGCTCCGGTTTTTGGGGAAAACCGACGTTGCCGCGGTGAAGACGATGTCCCGGGAAGACCGCCACAGGATCATGCAGCGGCTCGTCGAGGAGAACGGCATGCGCGCGCAATTGCGCAGCGCCAGCCTCATCAGCGGGCAGCGGTATGTCGCCCTCGAATATTTCCCCGACGCGCCGGCAGCGAGGATCGACTGGGCAACGGATCCCCCCCGATTCCCGGTCGTTCCGGGAAAGCTGGAGAACATCGAGCTCCAGATAAAGAGCATTCTCGCGAAGCTCGACACGGTGCCGGAAGAGATCGGCAACGACCTGAAGAAGACCCTCGAAACGCTGGACCGGACGCTGAAGAGCGCGGATCGGGCGTTGATCCGCGTCGACGCGGAGACCCTCCCCGAAGCGAAGAAGGCGCTGCAGGACCTGAGCCGGGCGGCCACCGCCGCCGAGCGCGTGCTCTCCAGCACGGATAATACCCTTCTCGGTCCCGACGCCCCGGCGCAGCAGGAGCTGCGCGACGCATTGAAGGAGATCGCGGGCGCCGCCCGGGGAATTCGCGTGCTCGCCGACTATCTCGAGCGGAACCCCGAAACGCTTCTCCGCGGGAAAAACAAGGAGAACCCATGATGCGCCGACTCGCTTCCTGCATCCTTCCGTTCGCGCTTGCCGTGGCCCTGGCGGGGTGCGCATCGCCACGGTCGTATTTCTACACGCTGAACTCCGAGGCGAAGCCCGTGACGACGGGGGCGGACACCTCCGTCGCGGTCGGTCCCGTCTCCGTGCCCGCGGCGGTGGACCGCCCCCAGATCGTGGTGCGGCTCGCGCCGAACCAGGTCGGCATCGACGAGTTCCACCGGTGGGCGTCCCCGTTGCCGGACGCCATCTCCCGGGTCGTCGCGGAGAATCTCGCCGCGATGCTCGGCACGCCCAACGTCACCGTGTTCACCCGGCCGACGGCGGCCGGCGCCCGATACCGCGTCCTGGTCGACGTGCTCCGCTTCGAATCCGCGCCCGGCGAGGCGGCGACCCTGGACGCCGTCTGGACGGTGAGAAGCACCATGGACGGGGCGACGCGTTCGGGGCGCACCACGGCGAGCGAACCCGTTCCGGACCGGGAGTATGCCACACTGGCTGCCGCCCACAGCCGGGCACTGGGCCGTTTGAGTGCGGACCTCGCCGGGGCGATCCGGGCGTTGGCACAACCGGGAGGGTAGACCTCGAAACCTCAACGGGGGCTATCGCCACGCCCCTTTAACGCGATACCCTAAGGGCAGCTTGCCCCACCGGAGGTGGAAGATGCGGCAACGGGTTCTTCTCGCAGGCATCGCGGTGGTCTTCGGCGTTCTCTTCATGACGGCACATGACGCGCCGGCCCAGGACAACGCGGCACTGATCGGGCTGCAGGTCGGGGAAACGTTCGACGCATGCAACTCCGGCCTGATCGTATGCCCGACGCGGGGACCGATCTGCGACGACCCGAAGGTCGCCATCCCGGTGGATGTGAACGGTGGGCTGGGGATCAAGGGCGTCGGACCCGGGACGACCCTCTGCTCGGCGGGCTCCTCGTTGGGACCGCGCCGCCTCTTCCGCATCACCGTGCGCTGAATTCGACCGCCTCGAGTTCCTTGAGTGCCGCCTCCAGGGATTCCCAGCGGTGGTACGCCTCCTCGATCCCTGTCTGTACCGCTTCCAGCCGGGCGCGGCCTTGCGCGACGCGTGCGCCGTCCTTGCGGTAGAACTCCGGGTCGGCCATGGAGCGTTGCAGTTCGTCCCGCTCCGCCTCGAGGGCGGAGATTTCCGCCTCCGCGTCCCGGATCCGCCCCGGCAGCTCTGAAAGCTCCCGCCGTTCCCTGAAGCTCAACTTGCGCGGCTTTTCGCGCTTCGGACGCGTTTTTTCCCGCGGGGCAGGGGTCGTTCCCGTTCCCGCGGTAACGCTTTCCTCCCGCTGCTTCAGCCAGTCGTCGTACCCCCCGACGTATTCGCCCACCGTCCCGTCCGCGCCGATCACCAGGGTGCTGGTCACCACGTGGTTCAGGAACTCCCGGTCGTGGCTCACGAGGAGAAGGGTGCCCGTATACTCCAGGAGGAGGTCTTCCAGCAGGTCGAGGGTCTCGATGTCCAGGTCGTTCGTCGGCTCGTCGAGGACCAGGAGGTTGAACGGTTTCGTGAAGAGCTTCGCCAGCTGAAGGCGGTTCCGTTCCCCCCCGGAGAGGATTCGCACGGGGCTTCTCGCCCGGTCGGGGGTGAAGAGGACGTCCTGGAGGTAGCCGATCACGTGCCGCGGCCGGCCGTTGACGGTGACGGTGTCGCTCCCGTCCCCGAGGTTCTCGGCCACGGTCTTTTCCTCGTCAAGGCCCTCGCGGAGCTGGTCGGAATACGCGACGGTCAGGCGGGTCCCGAGCCGCACCGTGCCGATCTGCGGCGGCAACTCCCCCAGGAGGACGCGCAGCAGGGTCGTCTTCCCCGATCCGTTCGGCCCGATGACCCCCACCCGGTCGCCCCGCAGGATCGTTGTCGAGAAGTCCCGGATCACGGGGCGATCGCCGTAGCCGACCTCGACCCCCCGGGCCTCGACGACGAGCCTGCCGGAGGGAACGGCGCGCTGCGCCTCCATGCGCACCGTACCCATCTGCTCCCGCCGCGCCCGCCGCTCCTCGCGCATCCTCTCCAGCGCGCGTACCCGCCCCTCGTTCCGCGTGGTTCGCGCCTTGACGCCCCGGCGGATCCACGTCTCCTCCTCCGCGAGCCTCTTGTCGAAGCGCGCCCGCTGCGCGCTTTCGGCCGCAAGGTCCGCCTCCCGGCGCTCGAGGTACGTGTCGTAACCGCACGCCCAGTCGCGGAGCCTGCCGCGGTCGAGCTCCACGATCCGCGTCGCCAGTTTCCGGAGGAACATCCGGTCGTGCGTGACGAAGAGGAGCGTCCGCGCCTCCCGGAGCAGAAAGGTCTCGAGCCAGTCGATGCCGTCGATGTCCAGGTGGTTGGTGGGCTCGTCGAGAAGGAGGATGTCCGACTCCCGGGCAAGCGCCCGCGCGATCAGGACCCGGCGCTGCATCCCCCCGGATAGGGTCCCGAAATCGGCACCGGGAGAAAGCCCCAGGCGGGAGATCGCCTTCTCCGCCGCTACCCCGGGTCCGCCGGAAACGACCTCGAGCACGGTCCCTGAAAGGCCGGGCGGGATCTCCTGGGGGACGAGGGCGACCGTGACCCCCTGCTGCCGGACGATCTCGCCTTCGTCCGGCGCGATCTCGCCGTTGACGACCTTGAGGAGAGTCGATTTCCCCGTCCCGTTCCGGCCCAGGAGGCAGATCCGGTCCCCTTGCTCGACCTGCAGGCTCGCCCCCTCGAGCAGCGGCGGTCCGCCGAAGGCGACCCGGATGTCGCGCAAACTCAACAGCGCCATGCCGCATGCTCCATTTCATTTCATTATTTGTGTCGCGTCTCTCCTCCGCGGGGGAATGAGGAGGGATCGACTTTTCGGCATTGTGCCACATTCTTCCGGAGAACTCCCCCTCCCCACAGAACCCGATCGGCGGGGCGCGTTGCCCCCGAATTCTCCCGGCTTGACAAGGTTCTATATTCTGGCTATATTCTAGCCAGAATGAGGTATGAAATATTATTCGCCCCCCAGGCCGTGCAGGACCTCAAGCGCCTCCAGGCTCGCCTTCGGGCGGAGGTAAAAGATGCCATGGAAAAACACCTCCGGCACGAGCCGCAGAAAGTGAGCAGGAGTCGAATCAAGCGGCTCCGGGGGCTTGCCCGTCCCCAGTATCGCCTCCGGGTTGGGGAAATCCGGGTGTTCTATGACATCACGGAGGAAATTGTGGAGGTGTTGGCGATCGTTACGAAGGCGAAAGCAGCACCGTGGTTGGCAGAAAAAGGAGAATGAGCGATGAAAAAGGTGGCCCTGTCCGAGATGAAGGACGATCTGTCGAGATTTCTTCGGTTGTCGGAAAAGGAAGAGATCGTGATCACTCGCCACGGGAAGCCCGCCGGCGTGTTGATCGGATTCGAGTCGGAGGACGATTGGTTTGATTATCGATTGGAAAACGATCCCCGTTTCCTGAAACGGATCGAAGCGGCAAGAAAGAGTTTGCGTGCTGGAAAGGGAATCCGTATCGAGGATGTTTAAACACGGTTTGATCGTTTCCATTTTGAGCCGCATTATGGAAATATCGATTCTAAAAAATAAGGGGTTACGGCATTCGCCGTAACCCCTTCCTTCCGACTACGCCTGCGGGCGCTTACGTCGCCTGCCCGCTGGTCAATTCACGGGGCGTCAGGGAGTGACGGTATCCCCGATGCTGATCCAGAACGCCTCGATGCCACCCGAGACGTTGTACCCGCGGGCCTTCACAGAGACGTTGTTGTCGATGAAGGTGTCGTCGAGTGGCTGCTCCATGTTTGCGAGGTTGTCGTAATACGCCGTTCCCCGGCTCGGCATCGGGAACACCGTGACGTTGTCCGCCTCCGACCGCACGATGAACGCCGTGTTGTCCGGCGGGATCCACACGTTGTCCGCCGTTCCCTCCCTCACATCCGGGAAGGTGATGAAGACCTGGTCGGCGCGGAAGGTCAGCGGGGTCACGTCCGTCCTGAATGCGCCGACCGCCTCCACATAGGCTCCGTTCCGCAACGCGTCGATCCCGATCGAGCTGTCCTCGATGGGCACCTCCCAGGCGGTCGGATCGAAGACATTGTCGTTGAAGGCCCACCGCGTGCGGGGGTGGTAGACGGTCGGGAACAGGGTGCCCGCCGGCTCCAGCGTCTCGATATCCAGGGACCGGATGTCGAAGGAGCTGGTACCGTGGGCCACGTTGTCGGCGAGCCCCGTGATGCTGAACTTCACCGGGCGGGCCAGTTTGGCGAACACCTGGGGCCGGACGATGATCTTCCCGCTCCCCGTCTCGTGGACCTTCAGTCCGGTGACCTCGATGGATACGCAGTAGAGGCGGACGCCGTCCGCCGGATTCGGGGCGACCGGGATCACCAGGTAGCCGCGGTCATCCACGTGGACGTCGTCGGCATCCCAGGAGGTGGCCGCCTTGAAGTGGATGTCCAGGTGGCCGTTCGCGGTCCTGTGGGCAACCACGTTGTCGACCTCGACCTTCTCGTAGTACACCCGGATCTTGTGGTAGACGCCGGCCGGGACCTCGATCCTGTTCAGGAACTTCGCGATCTCCCTGGCGGTCGGCGGATTGAGGAGGTCGAACACCACGGGCGGACGGAAGGTGGACACGACGAACTTCGGGCTGTAATCGTCCTCGGGGCCCTCGAACAGCGCCTCGCCGTCATCCATCGGACCGCGAAGGTCCGAGGCGGCCGCCGTTTCCACCGGGATGAACGCCACCCCGGTCATGTAGACGTACACGTGGGAAAACGAATCGCGGGACGGCTTCATCGCCGGAGCCGCCGTATCAAGGCTGGCCGGCGCCAGGAGGCCCGCGGGAATCTCCGAAACCGGCGGCGCCACGTCGGTGCCGCCCAGCGTGACGTTCACGGAAACGGGCCCCGCGATCCCGACCCCGGGGGTTCCCGAAGAACCCGTCGAGGAACCGCCTCCGCCGCAGGCGGCAAGGCCGGTGGAAATCAACAGAACAAACAGCAGGTAAGCCATCGTACGCAACGTTCCAACGGGTGTTTTCATGTTCCCTTCCTCCTCCATGGTGTCGTTTGACACGATTGTCTGCCTCTTCTACCGAAAAACGATTCGAGCGGCGGAGAGATCCCCGCCGATTTCCGTGCCTTGGACCAGCAGCCTCGTATTGGGTTGAATTTCCGCAGGGAAGTGCCCGGTAAAATCGGTTGTGTTGTACGTCTGGATCCGTTTCCCTTCCACGGCAAACGACAGAACATTCCCGGAAACGCTGTGGAGAGCGGTGACCAACCCTTCGAGGTCAACCGCGGTGTTCTCCGGAAAATCCGTCCGCGATGCGAGTCCCTCGATCCGGGTGGCCGTGATGCTCCCTGCCACGGGCGCCATGTCGGCAGTGGTCACCTGGACGAAGATCCCGTTGTCCAATCCCCCGGAAAGACCGGCAATTGCCGCCGCGTCGTAAGAAACCGCTACGGTCACGCCTGAACCGTCTGGCAGCGGCCCCAGGCGGAACCCGGTAGAAGAGGATTCGGAGACGAACCCTTTGACGTCGAACTCCAGGAAAGGGGGAGGCATGGGGGGAGGCACGGAAAAGATGTACGCAGCACGGATCCGTCCGGCGTTATCCGCGAACCCGCTGACCTCCACGATTTCGCCTAACTTGATGGAGTCGAAGTTCGCCGGTTCGTCCACGACCACGTTCAGGCCGAGGATCTCGAGGACGTTGTCCGCCCCGGGAATTTTCTTCGCGACGGGCCCCATAAGGTTGCGCCGATACTCGATCTCCAGCGCGTTGTTGTAGCCTGTCCCATGCCGCACCGACACGATCATCCCAACGGCAAAAATGTTGTTGTCCATCCGACCGGAGTTGTCCTTCTTCCCGTTGAGCATTTTTTTCGTATTGTTGTCCGTGCGGTAATGCACGCTGTTCACGACGACGCTGCCGAACCCCGAGATGGAGCCCGTGCTGATCCCGGTTCCGCCGGTCCCTCCGCCGGCGAAATCGGAGCCGCCGATCCCGCAAGAGAGGGAGAGGAACGTCAGCAACAGCAAAGGAATCCGGATCCGGAGCCGTCGGATTCGACCCGCGGGGATCATGTTTTGCCTCCCTCGCCGTAATCCTCCTGGAAATAGTAGATCCCGATCCCGGCTCGCATTCTCCCGGTCCCGGGAACCCCGGGGTTGACGTCCCGGTCCCGTTGGCTCATCCACCGGTCCATCGATTCGAGCAACGATTGCCCTCGGGCTGCCGCCTTTTTTTTCATTTCGGGGATCGCCTCGAGAGGAAGGTGGTCGTAACAGACCTTCCTCTGGAAAAACGGGGTGTCCGGGCGACGGATGTTGTGGTCGATGGTGGCGATCAGGTCCGATGCGTCGACGCCGAGAATGCCGATCTTGTCGATTTCGCCGGTCTTCGGGATGTACGACCGTTCGAGCAGCCGGATCTTTCCGTCCGGTGTCCGTTGGACGGTCCCCACCCGCAGCAATTCGTCGAGCACCGCCCGGGCGGGAGCATCCCCGCTGTAGGTATCGACGAGTTTCCTGAAGGACGCGGCACCCCCCTCGAACGGAAGCTCGGCGGGATTTCCCGTGTCGTCGCCGAACCGGCGGTCCCGGACCCAGCCGGCGATCACGCGTGCCGCCCGGTTGTACCGCGCTGCGGCGCCCAGGTCGTCCGTGGCAGGGAGGCGCCTCACGCGAAGCACCTCTTTTCGGGAGAGGCCGGTGAGGATGGAAACCCGGGACTTGGACTGTTTCCGTCCGGGGATGCAGAATTCCTCCGTGGCCACATCGACGTAGACGCGCTTCGCGATATCGGAAAACGTCCGGTAGGGGATACCGTTCCTCAGGAGGAGCCGGACGAGAGGCCGGAGGATGTTCGTGACGGCCGCGGAGATGGCCTTCGCGATCTTTGTTTCCATAATTGGGAAATTTATCCCAAAATAACCCTCCTGTCAATTTCCAATTCCGATCGCCGTCCATCCCGATGCGCGTTTTCGAACGGATCTTTTGGTATCATGACCTCCATGAAAACGCACCTTCCGCAAGGTTCCGTCGGTTTCGTCGAGCCGAAGCGGTTCACCTTCGCCGAACCGCCCCACGAGATGCCCCTCGACATCGGGGGGAAGCTCGGGCCCATCACGCTCGCCTACGAGACGTACGGGAAGCTGAACCGCGAGAAGAGCAACGCCGTTCTGGTGGTGCACGCCCTCTCCGGGAGCGCCCACGCCGCCGGATATCTGCCGGGGCAGGACCCGTCGAAGGAGAAGTCCGGGTGGTGGGATTTCCTGATCGGCCCGGAACGCGCGCTGGACACGGAGAAATATTTCGTCATCAGCTCGAACGTGATCGGATCGTGCTACGGCAGCACGGGGCCCTCCTCGGTCGATCCGAAAACGGGAAGGCCGTACGGTCTGTCGTTCCCCGTGGTCACGATCGGAGACATGGTGCGGGCGCAGGCGCACCTTCTCGACCACCTCGGCATCGAGCGTCTGCTGGCGGTCATCGGCGGGTCGATGGGGGGGATGCAGGCGCTCCAGTGGGCGGTCGACTACCCCGACCGCGTCGCGTCGGCCATCCCGATCGCGACGACCTCGCACCACTCGCCGCAGCAGATCGCCTTCAACCACGTCGGCCGGGTGGCGATCCTCGCCGACCCCGAGTTCCACGATGGCGAATATTACGGATGGAGGACCGTCCCCGAGCGCGGCCTGTCCGTGGCGCGGATGGTGGGGTTCATCACCTACCTCTCGGACCGGAAGATGCACGAGAAGTTCGGCCGGATGAAGCAGCTCGCCGCATCGAAAGCGAGCGGGCGGCAGGGGAAGTGGGCCGAGGGGACGATCGGGCAGCACTCCGCCATCGAATTCTCGGTGGAGGGGTACCTGAAGCACCAGGGGGAGATCTTCGTCTTCGACCGCCGGTTCGACGCCAACTCGTACCTGAGCATCACGAAGGCGATCGACATCTTCGACCTCTCCGGGCTCTCGGGGCGGCTGGCGAAGACGTTCGAGAACGTGAAGTCGAAGTTCCTGATCATCTCCTTCGACACCGACTGGCTCTACCCGACGTACCAGTCGCAGGAGATCCGCAACGCGATCCTTCAGAACGGACTCGCCGTGGCATGCCTCGAGCTCTCGACGATCCACGGGCACGACGCGTTTCTCATCGAAAACGAGAAGCCCCCCGAGGGGGGGAAGCCCGGGGTGAAGAACAAGATGATCCAGGTGGTCCGGGATTTCCTCGGAAACGTCGCCGCGCGGCCGTGAAGACCGCGGCGAAAAGGAGAGTCGTCGTGACGAAGAAAATCGTCCTTTCGTTCCTGGTCGTCCTGCTCGCGGCAGGACTGTCCGCCTGCTCGGTGATGCAGTCCACCTACCAGAAAAAGGTGGACGAGGCGGAGTTGCTCGCGAAGCACCTCGCCGTGCTGCAGAAGAAAAACGACGACCTCATCGCGGAGAACGCCGTGCTCAAGTCCGACCTGGCGGGGATGACGCTGCGGAATGAAAAGCTGGCCACCGACCTGTCCTACGTCACCGACCAGCGGGACAAGGCCGTTACGGACAAGGAGGAACTCGACGGGATCCTGCGGTCGAGGGCCGACAGCCTCTCGCAGTCCATCGTCGAGCTTCGCAGGAAGGTCGCCGATCTCGACGCGGAAAACAGGATGCTCAAGGCGGAGAACGCGAGCCTGGTGAAGGCCAGGGAGGAGCAGGTCCAGAAAGTCAGCGCGACCTACGAAAGCATGCTCGAAAAGATGAAGTCGGAGATCTCCAAGGGGCAGATCACGATCTCGGAGCTCAAGGGGAAGCTGACGGTCAACATGGTCGACTCGATCCTCTTCGATTCGGGGAAGGCCGAGGTCAAGAAGGGCGGACTCGAAATCCTCGGCAAGGTCATCTCGATCCTGAAGGACGTGAAGGACAAGTCGATCCGGATCGAGGGACACACCGACAACGTGCAGATCAGCCGCGCCCTCGCGCAGCGGTATCCGACGAACTGGGAACTCTCCGCGGCGCGGGCGATCAACGTCGCCCGGTACCTGCAGGACGAGGGGATCGACCCCGGCCAGCTCTCGGCCGTCGCCTACGGGGAGTGGAAGCCGGTCGGCGAAAACGACACGCCGGAGGGGAGAGCGAAGAACCGGAGGATCGAGATCATCCTTGTGCCGATCGAATAGGACCGCCGGGAGGCCGCGCGGATGATCCGGAAGGCGCTGCTGCTGAAGTTCCTCGACGCCGCGTACATGCAGCGTTGGAACGACAAGATCCGGCCGGTCGAGCTGATCGAGCTCGACAAGCAGGCGCACAAGATGATCGTCGCCTGGTTCCTCGCGCGGGTCGAGGAGGATCGCGGGACGCCGGTCAGCTGGACCCGGCTCATCGAGGGGGGGATCTTCGAGCTCCTGCAGCGGATCGTGATCACCGACCTGAAGCCGCAGATCATCTACAAGATCAAGGCCGACACGAAGAAGTACCGGCAGCTGAACGAGTGGGTGTACGGGGAGTTGCGGCCCATGATCTCGCCCCTCGGGAAATCGTTCTGCCGGCGGTACCAGGACCACTTTCTCGAACCGGAGGACACGGTGGAGCGGCGGATCCTCACCGCCGCCCACTTCTACGCGACCCGGTGGGAGTTCCTGATCGTCGAGCGGGCGAACCCCGGCGGGTACGAGATCGCCGAGATCCGCGCGGAGCTCGACGCGAAGATCGCCGGGTTCGACGACCTGGAGGGGATGGCGCTGCTGGCCGCGGAGCGCCGATTCCGCAACTTCATCGACCTGTGCGGCCAGCTGCGGTTCCAGTCCCGCTGGGCGCATCTCCACCGGATCCCGAAGACCTCCGTTCTCGGCCACTCCCTCTACGTCGCGATCCTCTCGTACCTGTTCTCCCTGGAGATCAAGGCGTGCCCGCGGCGGTGCGTCAACAACTACATCACCGGGCTGTTCCACGACCTGCCGGAGGTGCTCACCCGCGACATCATCTCCCCCGTGAAGCGTTCCGTGGAGGGATTGAGCGAGCTGATCAAGGGGTACGAGAAGGAGCGGATGGACCAGGAGGTGTACGTGCTGCTGCCCGAGGGGTGGCACGCCGAGTTCGGGATGTACTCCGAGCGGGAGTTCGAGAACTTCGCCACGCTCGACGGGGTGCTCACCCCGGTGTCGGCCGCCGACCTGCAGGAGAAGTACAACGAGGACGTCTACAACGGGAAGGACGGGGAGCTGGTCAAGCGCGCCGACCACCTGGCCGCCTTCGTCGAGGCGTACGCGGGGATCCGCAACGGCAGCACCAGCCAGGACCTGCAATACGCGCGGGTCAAGATCGGCACCCAGGAGCAGCAGGCCCAGTACGCCGGGCT
>Ga0307379_10008361_pt1 | contig 13972 bp, 9 predicted proteins | sample UN2MG_FD_202237 | JGI IMG/M metagenome (GOLD analysis project Ga0307379, IMG submission 202237) | Soil microbial communities from Risofladan, Vaasa, Finland - UN-2 | ecosystem: Environmental > Terrestrial > Soil > Coastal area > Acid sulfate soil | place: Finland: Risofladan, Vaasa | collected...
CCGCGTTTTTCCATCAGCACCTCGCGCGGCGGCGCGGCGGGCAGCCAGTTGATGTATTCGCCGTGGTCTATTGCGTCTTCGATCTCGCACGTCACAAGGCTGAGCCGGTAGAAGTTCCCGATTTTTTCGATGATTGCGCCGACGGCCGGCGCCACGGGCACGCCGCGCGATACCGCCTCGCGGCACACCTGTATCTCGTTGAGCACGCGCGCCGGGCTGGTGTAGCGGTCGCGGTTGATCGCGCGAAGCAGCCCGCCCCGGTTGTATCTGCGTATCAGCAGTGCGGGCTTGCCGGGCAGGGCGAGGCGCCGCAACGGCGATCTGCCATGCCTGACCGCAGGCAGATTCTCCATGTCCGCAGCGACGAGCGGCTCGATGTATTCCGGCAGAGCGACAACGGTCCGGTCGTCGGCTTGCTCTGCCTCATAACCGGCGGGCAGGTTCAGGGTAGGTTTCACGGTAGCGTAGATGCTGCTCCTGTAGAAGATGAAGCGGCGGAAAAACGGCGGCCGCTCAGTCGGCCTCAACCGCCACCGGCACCGCCGACCGCGTCTTCAGCCACTGCACGTAATCGTCAATCCCGCGGTTCAGGTCATAGTCCGGGCGATACTTGAGCACCTCGCGGGCGCGGGACAAGTCGAGCGGGCCGGCTCCGGCGAACCTCGGGTTCGACACCGCCTGGCCGATCTTCACGCGAACCGGGCCGTCGCTGTGCTCCTTGATCGCCTCGACGATGTCCTCCATGGTATACAGCACGCCGCCCGATATGTTGAATACCTGGTAGTGCGTGCTTGCGGCGTCAAACGCCAGCACCACTCCCTTGGCGGCGTCCTTCACGCAGGTCAGGTCGCGTCGATCGGCCCATCCTGCGGGCAAGTCGATCAGCAGCCGGCCGGCAAGCGGCGCAAACAGGCTTCCCGGCCGCGGCACTCGCCCTGCTCCGTAAATCTGGCTGGTGCGGACGATCCGCAGGAGTATTCCGGCCTCCCTGGCAAACTGAATGCCGACCATCTCGGCGGCGGCCATTGCGGCGCCGTATGAGTCGATCGGCCGCGCAGGCATCGATTCGCTCAGCACGCCCTTGCGGTCGCCGTAGACGGCGCTCGACGAGCGAAAAACCACCTTCGGCACACGATGCAGCCTTGCAGCCTCGATCAGATTGGTCAAGCCCATCACCGTGGCATGCACAGTGGCGTATGGCGGCCGCGCGGATGATGACCGCGGCACGTGGATGACGCCCTGAACGTGGTCCCAATGCTCGGCAAATACCTCGAACACGGAGCGAATGTCAGTGGCTTCGCCGTGATAGGCGAAAATCTGGTCGCGGAACGGCTCGAGGTAATCCGCGTGCGAAGCTCCCTGGTCCAGCACTGCAACCGTTCTGCCTTTCGATACCAACGCGTGCGTGACCCAAGAGCCGAGCAAACCGAATCCGCCGGCAACGATCACGATTTCCCGATGCCTTGCGTGAACATGCGGTGCAGGAGGCCGGGGCGGCGGCGGGTAGAATCCGCCTTCAGGCCCTGGATTGCCGTCGCCATCTCCGTCCGTTGCGGACCACGCAGGCCGTTTTCGGTAATTCACGCTCCTCCCTCGCTCATTGCCGGGCGTTGGTGCTCCGTGCTCAGTTACATTTTAGTATAGCCGACCGCACCGGTGAAGTCAAAATAAAACAACAACTGGCTGTTGGTTGCGGCAAGATTCTTGTGGTTCTGCGGTGGTTCTGCGTCTCCATTATCCGTCTCCTTGCAAGCCCGTCAGGGCGAAAGACCTTAGCCCACGGCGTGAGCCGTGGGAACAGTCGCCCTTCATCATAAGCCCCCGCAGGGCGGCGACACAGAACGAACTTGCTGCACACCTGCCTGCTCCCGAACGGCGAATCATGCCCGCAGCTCCGCCGGGTATCGCAGGTATTCCGCCTCGCACGGCCGGCCCTGCGCGTGCAGATAGCCGACCTCCCGCGAGCTGCTGATGCTGATGATCGACGACGACAGCGTGCCGCGGGCGGTGTCGTGGACGCAGATCGGCTCCGGGTCGCCCGGCCAGCCGGCGGTTGGCGGCGCATGATCGGCGCACAGCGCTTTCAGCCCCAGCACGAGCGCGTCGAAGCCGGCTGTATCCATCGCCTCGATCAGCGCCCGCGCCCGAGCCACTTTCCAGCAGGCGGCGTCGTTGAGGTCGGTGTTGCCGATGATGTGCACGCCGGGCGGAAGCGCCGTGACTCGCAGATCGCCGTCGTAGTGGGCGATGAAGGCGCCGCCGGCGTCGGCGCACAGCAGGTTGAATCCGCTGTACGCAGCGCGGCCGGTTTCGCTGTGCAGGAAATCCGCTGCGTCGGCAGGGCTTGTGCAGGCGAGCACGCCCGCCGTCAGCAGCCCGCGTGATGGCGCATCGGCCGGCTGCCGGGGCAGCTCGCGGTTGGTGACGGCGGCGGCCATGCCATTGGCGTTGCAGCCGATCCACGTGCCGCCGGCGCGCGGGTCGCGCGGAGCCAGAAACGGCACTCCGCCCGTCTTCCACAGGCGCGGCGGCTCGCCCTGCCGGTCGAGAAACTCATCGCGATTGGCCGCAAGCACTATTGGGCGGCCGGGGATGGTGCGATAGAAAACGGTAAGCAGGCACATTGCAGTTCCATCGTCAGTTGCCGAGGCCGCAGGCGCGGTGCAGGAGTTTAACGGGGTGTACCACGCGCGCGGCGGTCATCTCCTCGATCTGCATTCTGCACGAACCGCATTCGGTGATCAGGTTTCGGCGGCCGGATGCCTCGATCTCGTCGAACAGCGGCTTGCCGATCTGGGCCGCGAGGTCGTAGTGCGCGGCTGCCACGCCGAAACTGCCGGCCATGCCGCAGCAGTTTTTCTGCAGCACGCGGATGTCGATTCCGGGAATATCGCGCAGAATTTCGACCGCCGGCAGCCCGATGTTCATCGCCGCAAGGTGGCACGGCGTGTGGTAGATGAACTGCTCCTCAAGCGTGATGAAATCGGTTCTGAGCGCGCCTTCGCGTTTCAGCTCGCGGAGGAATTCGAAGAAATCGCGCGTGCGGCCGGCCACCAGCTTCGCGGCTGGGGCGTTGGTGTAGCGCGTGTATTCGCGGCGCAGGCACATCGCGCCGCTGGGTTCGGTGCAGACGATCAGCCGGCCGTCGGCAGCGGCGGCGCCCAGGCCGCGAAGGTTGTATTCGGCCTTCCGGCGCACGGCAGCCTTCGCACCGGCGGTCATCTCGACTATCCCCACCTCCTTCTGCGGCGGATAGATGACGTCGACTCCGAAGTGCTCGAGGATATCGACGGCGCACTCGATGATCTCGGGGTCGTGCAGCGATGCGTACAGATCGGCAAACAGCGCGACTCGAGCCTTCGGCTCGGTCGGATGCACCTCGCGCACCTTCCTGACCGGCCGGATCGGCGGAAAACTGCGGCGGCGGTCGATGCCGGTGAATTTCTGCATCACGCTTCGCAGCGGCCCGATTTCCAGCACGCGCCCCCCGATGCGGTTCAGGAAGCCCGGCATCGGCCGCGACAGCGCGGGATAAATCGACACCAGCCGCTTGACCAGCGGCACGCCGGTCGCCTTGATCCGCCGGGCGCGGGCCTCGTTGATCAGCAGGGGCACCTCGGCCAGCACCGGGCATTCTACCGTGCACATCCCGCAGTTCAGGCACAGCTCGAGCACGCGGTCAAGCTGGGCGCGGTTCGCGGGGCTGTCGGCCAGGCTGCCGGCCAGAAGCTCGCGCAGCAGCGAAACCTTGCCGCGCGGCGACAGCCGCTCGTCCTTGAGTGTCTTGAACATCGGGCACATCGAGGTGTCGGCGGTGAGCGTGCGGCAGGTGCCGCAGCCCTGGCATTTCTCCAGCAAGCGTTCGTACTCGCCGTTGTCGAACAGCAGGCTGATAACCGGCGCCTGCCTGGCCCCGGCATAGTCCGGCCCGAATTTCAGGTTCTCGCACATCCCCTGCGAACCGCCCACGATCTTGCCCGGGTTAAGCAGGCAGTCGGGATCGAACAGCGCCTTGACCTCCTCGAGCGCAGGATACAGCTCGCCGAACTGCCGCCGCAGGAATTCCGTCCGCACCAGGCCGTCGCCGTGTTCGCCCGACATCGTGCCGCCCAGCGAGATGACGAGGTCGAACACCTGCTCCGCGATGTCGACCATTTTCTGCACCTCCGCCGGCTGGGCCAGGTCGAGCATCGGCCGCACGTGGAAATTGCCCTCGCCCGCGTGGCCCAGCACGGCGAAGGGCGCGTCGTTGGCGTCGAGAATCTTCCGCAGCCCAGCCATGTACCTGGGGATGGCCTCCACGGGCACTGCCACGTCTTCGATGAAAGCAACCACGCGTTTCGGCCCCGGCAGGTTGTACAGGATCGGCAGCACCGCCTTGCGCACGGCCCACAGCATCGCCCGTTCGCCGGCATCGGCGGCGTCAATCTCGCGCGCGGCAAGCCGCCGCTCATCCACCATCTCCCGCTTGAGCCGCGCCACCTTGTCGGCCAGCGGCGCGCGGTCGGGGCCGTCGAACTCCACGAAAATGAGCAACTCGGCATCGGCCGGCAGGAATTTCGCCATTTCCGGCCGACGCTCCCGCACCACGTCGGCCGCGTTGCGGTCCATCGCCTCGATAGCCGACGGCTCCAATTCAGCTATAAGCGGCACGGCATCGGCTGCCGCCTGCAAGTCGTGGAATGCCAGCACGGCAAGCTCGGTGCAGGCGGGCGGCTGGGCGATTTCCAGCTCGGCCTCCACGATCACGCCAAGCGTGCCTTCCGATCCGCACATCAGCCGCTCGAGGTGGACGACCGCTGTGTCGCCCGCGCCCTCGATCAGGCGGTCGAGCCGGTAGCCGCTGCTGTTCTTGGCGGTTTTCGGCATGCATTGCTCGAGCTGCGCGCTGTAGCGGCGGGCGATGTCGGCCGCTCCGGCATACAGCCCCCGCGCGCGCGGCGGCAGCGAATCAAGCTCCGCAAAATTCCGACCGGCGGCTTCGACAATCTCGCCGGTGTCCGTCACCACGGTCAGCCGGCGGACGTATTCGATTGTCGCACCGTATTTCAGCGAATGCGAGCCGGACGAATTGTTCGCGATCATTCCGCCGAGCGTGGCGTAGTTGCCGCTGGACGGGTCGGGCGGGAAATACAGCCCCAGCGGCCTGAGCCGCTCGTTCAGTTTGCCCAGCGTGATTCCGGGCTGCACGACAACGCGCCGGGCCTGCTTGTTCATCTCGAGCACGCCATCCATATATCGGGTGAAATCGAGGATGACGCCGGCACCGACGGCCTGGCCGGCAAGGCCCGATCCTCCGCCGCGCGGAATGATCGGCAGATGATGCTCGCGGCAGTGGCGCACCGTCTCCACCACGTCCTGCACGTCTTTCGGCAGCACCACGCCCAACGGCTCGATGCGGTAGATGCAGGCCGCCGAGGCATAGACGGCGCGCGAAACATCATCGGTCAAGACATCGCCGCTGATGATGCTGTCAAGCTGAGCGAGCGCGACGGGTGCGGCTGTTTTCATAGTCACCTTGCTTCCGAAAGCGTGTGCGGTTCTTGTCTCCATCCAATTATACCGCGTGCCGCGCGGCGAAGCAAATGACGGAGTTGGTGCGGTATGGTGCGTTGCAGGCCGGCCGAGCGGCCGGCAGCCGGGGCGTCGGTAGGGTTTGTGCCTGCGTCAGCCGGCTTGGTCCGTTGCAGACGGGCGCACAACCTCGGTGCGCAATACATAGGGGCGCGTTCAATCCGATGCGATAGCTGCCGAATGATGGACGTTCGCAGGTCAGCCGCCGCGCATGCTACAGCTCGGCCATTGCCGCCGCCGCTGCTTCCTTCACCTTCTCGTTGTCGTCTGCGGCGGCGCGCTCCAGCAGGGGACGCGCGGCCTCGTGCTTCAACCGGGCGAGCCGGTGCACCGCCGCCAGCCGGACGTAATACTCCTCGCTTTGCAGCAGCTTCGCCATCGCATCCAGCACAGGCAGGCCCTCGGGCGATTGGCTGAACTCGCAGCTGTTTTCCTTCCACCAGCCCAGCACCTTCTCCCAGCCGAAATCGCCGCCGAGGTACGACTGGAGCGACACCATCGCGGCGTTCGCCACCGTGTCTGCTTCATCTCCAAGCCCGAATATCAGCCAAGGTATCGCGTTGCGATCTCGCATGCGAACGAGCGCATCAGGCACACTCCGCCGCACATTGATCGAAGCGTCCGTCAGCAGCAGCGTGCCGATATCGGCCAGGTGCTCGAGAGCGCGTGCCTTTGCGAGCCTCCTGATGCCGTCAAGCCGCATCTCCTCCTCGTCCGACGCAATCCTGTCCAAGCCCTTGGACACCTGCCAGTCGCCGCTGAGCAGCGAATAGCCGTATCCCAAGCCAATCACGAGCAGCATTGCACCTGCCACGCCCACGCCAAACAGAATGCGGTTGCGCAGCACCTGCCGATCGGATGGTTTTGCCACAACCTTCTTATGCTTCGATGTCTTCTTCTTCAGCCTGGTCATAGATCGTCTGCCGAAATATACTTGAGGATGCCTGTATACACGCTCTTATTATAGTCGGGCGGGGGCGAAAAGGAAACCAGAAAATGATGCCGCGGGCGGCGCGGGTGCGCGGGGGAGGCGATGGTACGATATGGGCGTGGCCATTCCCATACACCGGCGTGAGTGGTGTGCCCTCGTTCTTTCGTAGGGGCGGGGTGCACGCCGTCTTCGGCGGGTATTCCCCGCCCTCCGTCTGGTGTCGTTTCTCGGAGGGCAGGCAACACCCGTAATCCGGCCTGTCGGCCGAATTCCGTGCGGCCTGCCCCTACGTACGCCGTGCAACCGGCCCATGCCACAAACAAGCGCGAGGATTGCACGGCTGTGATGGCCAGACATTGTTTTATGTATGCAGAAAATAGCGCAGCAGCATACTAACTAAGAATGCAGAACAGAATCGAAAAGCTGCACGTTCGGACGTGTCTGGAAACAGCCACGCCCATATGATATGGATGCGCCCCAGCGCCTATTCCGCCGAAGCGGGCATGCTGTTAGTGTTGCCGTCCAGCTTGACGATCGGCGTGCTGCCGATGATCAGCGACGACGCTTCGTCGATGCGGGCCTTGGCGATCTTGCAGTACGCCGGCGAGCTGTCGATCAGCACGAAGCCACGGTTGAGCTGCGATGCGACCACTCCGACCGTCCCGCTGCCGCCGAACATGTCGAGGACGGTATCGCCCTGATAGCAGTAATATTTGATCAGCCGCCGCGGCAGCTCCTCGGGGAAGGGGGCAGGATGCCCGATCCGCTTCTTGCTTTCGGTGGCCATGGCCCACACGCTGCGGGTGAATTCCATGAATTCCTTGTCCGTAATGTCGCAGCGCTCTGACGCCCCCTCCAGCTTCCACTGGCCTTTCGAGAAAATGATGATGTATTCGTGGCGCGGGACGATGTGCGGGTTGCTGCAACTTTTCCAGCTTCCCCAGGCGCAATGCTTGGCGGCGCTGTTCTTGTTCCAGATGATTGTGCCGCGATACAGCATCCCCAGGCTCACGCACTGGCTGATGAACGCGCTGAAATGCGGCTGCGAGATGTATTGGCGCTTGTTCTCGCCGATGTTGATGCACAGCCGCCCGCCATCCACCAGCACCCTCAGCGTTGCCTTCCACACCGATTCCATCCACTCGAGATACTCATGATCGTCGAGGTCGTCGTCGTGGTGCTCGTAATCCTTCTCGAGGTTATACGGCGGCGAGGTTATCGCAAGCTGAACCGACTCGGGCGGAAGGGCGGCCAAGCCGTCCAGCACGTCGGCGTTGATGATCTTGTTGAGATATGGATTCTTACCTTGCATAATCTCACGGATGATTTGCAATGCGTCTGCTGTTACCTTGCCGGCACGAGCACAACCGCCTTGCCTGCGCCCACGTTGCCTGCCGAGTCGCGCGTGTTGATCACGATAGCATGCTCGCCGGGCTCCAGCACGCCGGCGGAAAACTCGAGCGTTTCGCTTTGGCTGTCGAAGATGCCGTCGACCGGCTCCAGCAGAATCCAATCGCCGGAATCGATGGAATAGACGGCGTCCTGGATCGGGCTGGCGGCGTCGACGAGGCGTGCGGTCACGGACACTTCGCCGTTACCGGCCACCTTCGCCTGCATGTTAGTGACCGCAGGCGGCGTGTTGTCTACTATGAACGGTTCGCTGACCTCCTCGGTGGCGAGTGCTCGGCCGGGCGAATTCGACCGCGAGTCGTCGGCCCGCACCTTGATGCGGTAGATGCCGTCGGGCACACGCACCGTTTGCCAGGTGCAGGCAGGCTCGGTAAGTTTATCCTGCACCAGTTTCCAAGTCGCCTCGTCGGCCCCCTTGAAGTAGACCTGGAAGGTGAGTTCGTCGCCGTTTGGATCTTCGGCTTCCCAGCCCAGTTGGAGGCTGCCGGTTGCCGGCGATACTGCGGCCTTCTGCGTTGCGGCGACGCTGCCGGTCGGGCCTTGCGGCGCCGGCGGCCGGCCGCTCGGGCCGGGCGGGAACGCGATTGCCAGGATGCGCGGGCGATAGTTGGGCGGCAGGTAATACGCCTCCACCGATCTCACCACCGGCGATTCCTCCCCGCCCGATTTCAGCCGAAGCCGATACTGCAGGAATCGCCCGTTGGGGCTGGCGATCTTCGCGCCATCGGCCGCAGGCTGCTCCTTCGACCAGTCAGACCACGTCTTGTCGTCCGGCTCGGCCGTATTGCCGGTGCGGGTGGAAACCGTCAGCGACGTACCAACCGGCACAGTTGCGCTGCAGCGAACCACGCCCCAGCGCGACTGGAAGGTCGCGTCTTTCACCATCGATGTGAACGTGCCTTCATCCGCCAGACCCTTGTCGAGCCGGTAAACCATGCCGTTGCCTGCGGTGCCCACTATCAGCGAGCCGTCGGGCGTAGCGGCCAGCGCCGACAACTGCGGCTGCTCCGTCTGGGCCATGATTGTTACCTGCAGGTCCGAATCTATCTTCAGGAGTTGGCCGTGGTTGGCCGTTCCGGCGTAGATCGAGCCGTCGTGCACAAGCAGCGACAGCACCGCCATGCCTTCGCGGCGGAACAGCGAGCTGACCATTCCGTCGGGCGTTATCCTGTAGATGAAGTTTATTCCTTCAACCGGCGGCGCAACGGCATCGGGCGGACGAGGCTCGGGCGGCCCCTCCTGTGGGGCCACCGGAGGCCGGGGCATTCCCTGCTCCTGGGGGCCGTTTTCTCCGTCGCGCATATCCGGCTCCTCAGATTCTTCCGACGACTCCCTCCCTTCCGGCGGGCCGGGTTGCTTCTCGTCAGACGGCGGCGGCCCTTCGCGGCCGCGGTCGGCGAAGCCGGAGGTGCCCGGCTCCATACCGTCGGCCGTGCAGACATATACGTTGTCGGCTTCGTCTATCGCCAGCGCGTGCATGTCGTCATCATCCGAATCGAACAAGGCAAACGCCTTGCCCTCGGTGTCGATCCTATAGACAAGCCCGCCCTCGCTGGTGCACACGTAGGCGTTGTCCCTGCTGTCGACCACCACGTCGAGCAGGTGGTCGGCATCGGCCTCGAAAATCGTCTCGGCCTTGCCCTTTGCGGTGATCTTCAGCAGCTTTCCGCCGTCGCCGGTGGCGGCGTACAGCGCGTCTTTGCTGTCGAGCGCCAGCCCCCAGATGTACTTCTCATCGGAATCGAGGTAGGTTTCGAAATCGCCGTCGGGGGTGAACTTGAAGACCATCCCGTCCGGGCCGGTACCCGCATACAGGTTGTCGTTGCGATCTATCACGAGGCTGAGAATCTGTGGCTCCTCCGATTTCCAGAACAGCTCGGCTTTGCCGCCGGCGATCTTGAAGATGCGGCCCTCGCTGCCGGTCGCCGCGTAGATGGCGCCCTTGGAATCCACCGCGAGCGCCCATACGAGCGTGCCGGCGTCGTCTATCAGGGCCTCCATTCTGCGGCCGAGGCGCAGCTCGCCTATGCTGGTGAGGGCGGTGTTTTCGCGCTTGCCCGACTCGAAATCGGCCTGGGACGCCTGCACCCATCTGTGAGCGGCCTGGCCGAACGCCGGCGCAGCGGGCAGGCAGCAGACGAATGCCGCGGCGGCCAATACCATCAGGCTGAATCGAGTTCGGCGGCTGCCGGATCGCTGGGGGTCCGTCACGTTCAATCCTCCTTTTCCACAACCAGTTGCACATGCTGGCTGCCGATGATCTTGTAATCGGTCGGGTGGGATGACTTCATAACGCTGGTGATCATGCGGCTGTTGCTCTTGCCTACCGGCGTAAGCATGCTAAGGGCCGAGGCGGGCAGGTTGCCAAGCTCCTTTCCGCCTATGGCGATGCCGGTTTTCGGCAGATGTATGACAGAATAGATTGCGTTGGCTGCATAGCTGAGGCGCAGCAGCCTGAGCATCTCGTCGTAGCTGCGCGGATCGAATCGCGACGGCACGGCCGAAGAATCGGCCTGCAGCGCGCCTTCGGAATCGGTGATCGAAACTTCATACACGCCCTCCGGCAGATCCGCCGGTATGGGCACAGACACAACGATAGACTCCGCCTTCTCGCGGAAACGCAGCAGGTTTACGCGCACCCTGGCCGAGCCGCCCGGCGGAGTCTTGATGTCGATCACCTCAACAGAATCGATATAGGCGGAAGCATCGCCCAGCCGCAGGTCTATCTCCGCCTGCACATCCGTAACGCGAACTTCCTTGAACGGATTGCTCAGCAAGCAGCCGACCGTGCCCGCCGCCGCATCGAAGATCGAATAGATCGACCACCACGAGCCGGATGTCGCCATGTCGCGGATGTCGATCACCTCGTTGTCGTCGGTCGTCACCTTCACATGGTAGTAAGCCGTGAACTCGGGCGGCGGATCGCCCTTGATCAGCATGCTGGAATACAGCGAGATGTCCACCAGGATGGGCGTGAGGTAATCATTGTCAGCCAGGCGATAGGCATATTCCTCCCGGCCGGGGAAATCTTCGCGCTCCATTGTCACCTTCAGTGGGACCATCGCGGGCGGCTCGCCGATGCGGCCGTATATGCCCTCGTTGCGGTCGATCAGCAGCGTGCCGACAGGCTTGCCGATGCTGCTGAGCTTGAAGGACGAATACATGCTCGGCATGATCGCGTCGATGCTGGCGGTTGCGAGCGGCAGTCGCGAGCGGCCCATCTCCATCATCGGGTGGCCGAACGCCAGAATCCTGTCGCCGATTCGCTCTGTGACGGTTCCGACGCCCGCGATCATCATATCGCCCTCGATCAGCGACACCGCCACCGGCGAGCCGGGCTGAATTTCGGCCGCAGCATCGCCGCCGTCGCCCGCGCCCCCGCCCTGCACGGGCAGCAGGCCCATCCGCTCGAACTTCGGCGAGAAATGCCTGAAAACGCCCGGCGCGCAGCCCGCGATCACCAGCGGCGAACGCAGCCTGCGAAACGACGCGCTAACCGCCGGCGGCCCTCCGCCTGCGCGTGCATCGGCGGCTGTAACATCGCTCTGCCGCCTGAGCCTCGCAAGCTTGCGCACCGACGCCGGCCTGAAATCGCGCGGCTTCATCATCGCGCCCTGTTTGCCCACCGCCTCGGCCGGCGGCTCGTCGAGCAGCCGCATCATCTGCTCGGCAGGGGTGAGGCCGCCTATCGGCTCCTTGCTGAATCCCCAGCCGTAAGCCACAGCGCCAAGCAGCTTTCCCTCGGCATAGACAGGGCTGCCGCTCATCCCCTCGATGATTCCGTAGTGCTCGAGATTCAGCCCCGAAAGCCGCACCAGGATCATATCCTGCCTGGGGAAAACATTCTTCATCACGCCCAGGACCGTGCACTGGAACTCCTCGATCTCGTTGCCCTTCAGCACGGTTCTGCCCGTGCCCTGCAGGCCGGGCTTCACGTCTTCAGTTTTCCAGTAACCAAGCTCGGCTGTGGCCGACCCCGTCATTGCGAGCGCCAGGAGGGCAGCGATTGGCAGAAACTTCATCAAAAACTCCTGCTTCGGGTACGGCAGCGGCAAAACAAACGGCACGGCAGGCATGCGGCGGTCAGGCCGGGTCACCCTCCTATTGTACGCAAATAGTTCGCGCCGAAACATCGCCTTTTGAAATATACCAGACGGCACGTTGGAAAATCAAGGGCAAACCCTTGTGGGCGTTTTTCGAGCTTGACATATCCCGTGTCGTTTGGGCATCTACCCTTCTTCTTGCTGCAGAATGCGCTCCAGCAACTCGACCAGCGGGGGGAGGTCTTGCGTTACAATCGTCCAGAGGATGTCAAAATCAACGGTATCATACCCATGAATCAGTCGGTTGCGCGTTCCGATCGTCTGATGCCAGGGCACCGCCGGATAGCGGTGGCGGAACTCCTCCGAGACGCGGGAAGCCGCTTCGCCAACTATCTCGACCAGATGTGTCAGCGACAGGTTCAGCGAACGGTCAGTGTCCAGGTCGCCGCGTGTGCGACCATGGGCCATTTGCACAGCTTCCCGCGTATGATCAAGCATCTGGCGAACGCTCAGCAGTGGATCATGCCGCGTCATACAGCACCTCTGCTTCATCGAGGACTTCCTGCCGGAAATAGGGGCTTAGACAACCAGGAGTATTCAGATCGACCTTTCGCCCCAATAGCTGTGACAACTCGTCCTGTATTGTGATGAACGCAAGCCCCGGCGTGTGCCCCGGTTCAAATTCCACCAGCACGTCCACATCGCTCTCCGGCGTAAAGTCGTCGCGCAGCACCGATCCGAATAACGCGAGCCTGCGAATATGGTGGCGGCGGCAGAACGCCGCAATCTCGTCCCTGGGCACCGTTATCTTCGTAATCATGTCCGCCTCCAAAGGCGTTCGGTTTCCGTTGCGTTATGGCTTATTCTAAGACATTCGGCTTCTGATTTCAACCGCTAAGAAGTGGATTGTTTCGTGGCGATTCCGTTCGTGCCTGCGTCAGCGGACGATTCTGCCGGGCTGCTATGACTTCCCTTTGTCAAGCACCTCGCGCACGGCCTGGGCCGTCGGCCTGTGGATGATCCCCTTCTCGGTGATGATCGCGGCGATGAATCTCGCGGGGGTGACGTCGAACGCGGGGCAATACGTTTGCACGCCGTCGGGTGCGGTCCGGCGGCCGAATCCGCAGGTGATCTCCTCCGCCGTGCGCTCCTCGATGGGAATCTCGTCGCCCGAGTCAAGCGTCAGGTCGAACGTGGATACCGGCGCCGCCACGTAGAACGGGACGCCGTGTTCCTTCGCGAGCACGGCCACCGAATATGTGCCGATTTTGTTGGCTGCGTCGCCGTTGGCCGCGATGCGGTCTGCCCCCACGATCACGCAGTCGATTTTGCCCTGCTTCATCACGAGGCCGGCCATGTTGTCGCAGATCAGCGTAACGTCGATGCCCGCCTGCATCAGCTCCCACGTGGTAAGGCGCGCGCCCTGCAGCAGAGGGCGCGTTTCATCGGCATAGACGCGTATCTGCTTGCCCTGCTCGTGTGCGGCAAACATCACCGCGAGTGCAGTGCCGTAGTCGGCGGTGGCAAGCCCGCCGGCATTGCAGTGCGTCAGGATGGTCGAGCCGTCCGCGATCAGTTCGGCGCCGTTTCGGCCGATCTCGCGGCATATCGCCTTGTCTTCCTCGATGATCTGCAGGGCGTCGTCGAGTAGCGCCTGCTTGATTGCCGGCACGGGCTTGCCGGCGTTTTCGCGCGCAACGCGGTGCATGCGGTCGAGCGCCCAGAACAGATTCACGGCGGTGGGGCGCGACGAGCCGAGATAGCCGAGCACGCGGCGGAGGTCGGCCTCGAATCGGTCGAAATCGGACGCCTGCGAGTTTCGCACTCCCAGCACGGTGCCCAGCGCGGCCGCAATCCCTATCGCGGGTGCACCGCGCACCGCCAGCCGCTTGATCGCATCCCACATGGCCTCGGCGGTTTCACAGGTGATCTGAACAAATTCGCTCGGCAGCAGCGTCTGGTCGATCAGTCGGGCGTGGCCGTCCAGCCCGCCGATCCAACTGATGGTCGGTTG
>Ga0307379_10008364_pt1 | contig 13969 bp, 8 predicted proteins | sample UN2MG_FD_202237 | JGI IMG/M metagenome (GOLD analysis project Ga0307379, IMG submission 202237) | Soil microbial communities from Risofladan, Vaasa, Finland - UN-2 | ecosystem: Environmental > Terrestrial > Soil > Coastal area > Acid sulfate soil | place: Finland: Risofladan, Vaasa | collected...
ATCTCCGATGAATTAACCATGACCGTTGCGACGCCCGCTTTTGCCGCCGCGGCAAAAGGCTTGAGGAACAACTGTCTTAACTGCCGCTCCGGAATATACGCCGGCGTCCGATCTTTTCCCGACAAAGGTACGCTGTAGCCGAGGTAGTGCTTCATGCAGGCCGCTACTTTAGTGGGCTGCGATATGTCATTGCCCTGCAGCCCTTCGACATACGCCGCCCCCATTACCGAGCTAATGTACGCATCTTCCCCGAACGTCTCCCATTGCCTCGACCACATCGGATTTCTGCCGAGCCCCAGTACGGGGTTGAAGTTCCAGGGCATCCCCGAGGCCCGTACCTCCAGGGCGGTGATTTCGCCCTCCGATCTTACAAGGTCGACGTTGCCTGTCGCCGCCATTGCGATATGTTGTGGGAATATCGTAGCTCCCAGGGTATAGTTCGCCCCATGTATCGCGTCGATTCCGTAGATGATGGGAATCCCCAGCCGTGTTTGTTTTGTGGCCATAGCCTGAATCTGCGTGATGATTTCCTGCCAGTTATCCACAGACCTCGCCTGCCCGCCGCAGTTCAAGATTGATCCGACCTGATGCTTGATAATCGCGTCCTGCAGCTTCTTATTATCGAGCTTCAGCGATCCGTCCTCGGCGGCCTGGCCCGCAACGACCTCCAGTGTTACCTGCGTCATCTGCCCGACTTTTTCTTCCAGCGTCATTTTCGCAAGCAGCTTTTTTACCTTCTTTTCAATCTGCTTATCCTTCGTGCTGGTCTTGACACTCACACAGCCCGCCGTCCAGATCAGCACTGAGGACGTCATAAATATAATCGCACACTTTCTCATTTCTAATCCTTTCCGATTTGCCTTCGAATAACACCTTGCTTCCTTTTATTTCCTGTCTCGAAACTGCCAGATCATAACACACAACTCCACCCTGCAAAACTACAAAATCCTGCCGAATTACCCTTTTAATCAGTCCGGCTCATCACATGCTGTGAAAAAACGTTTCCGTTTGACACACGAACGATATCAACTTACAATCATGCTGACAAGGAGCCGTCGCGTGTAATTGTTGTTCCGGAATATGCTGTTAATCATGAAATGAGGTAAAGGATTATGGATACAAGAGACAAAAGCCCGAATCTATGCCGCCGCATGTTTCTAAAGACAACCGCAGCTTCAATTGCAACCGCCTGTGCAGTTGGCCCCGGCTGTGACGGAGAAATGGAGATCGGGAAATCGAAGCGTAAAATCCCGCTGGGTCTGCAATTGTATTCCGTCAGGGCGGAATGTCAGAAGGACCTGCCGGCTACAATTAAAACCGTCGCCGACATAGGCTATCAGGGCGTCGAATTCGCCGGCTACTACGATTATAGCGCAAAGGACCTTCGCAAGCTGCTCGATGACAACGGCCTGAAATGCTGCGGCACCCATGCCCAGCTCGACACGCTGCTCGGCGACAACCTGCCCAAGACCATCGAGTTCAATAAAATCATCGGCAATAAATACCTGATAGTTCCCTGGCTCGATCCGAAAAAGTACAGCTCAGCCGAAGGCTGGAAGAACGCCGCCGACATGTTCAACGAGCTGGCGGAAAAAGTCGAACCGCACAAAATGCAGGTCGGCTACCACAACCATTCGCACGAATTCAAACCCGTTGACGGTCAGGTGCCGTGGGATATTTTCTTCGGCGGGACCCGCAAGGACGTCATCATGCAGTTCGACACCGGCAACGCCATGCAGGGCGGCGGAGATGCGATCCCCTATTTGAAACGCTATCCCGGAAGGGCCGTTACCGTCCATCTGAAGGAATATTCTGCTACAAATAAGAATGCGATCTTAGGCGAAGGTGATATCCCGTGGGAAGAGCTGCTCAATCTCTGTGAGACCATCGGCGGCACCAGGTGGTACATCATCGAAGAAGAAAAAGACGTTTATCCTCCGTTGAAGGCCGTCGAATTATGCTATAAGAATTTCAGAAAGATTCGCCCGGCGTAAGTACGGGCGGTTCGCGAAACGCCCCTACGTCGTTTCCAACAGCATTTACCCGATCTCCGGTTTACCGCCGGGGGATTTTCTTTTGTCGCTATCTCCTTCAAGTATCCGGGTTTTTACAAAACAGCAATCAAGTTAATTGCTTTTTACGGCAGGATTTGGTATTCTGATGGCAGGGTGCGATGTATCGCACCAATCTATTATCGATGTAATTAAATGGTGCGAAATTTCGCACCCTACTTACTGACCGAGTCGTACTGTCATCCCTGCGAAAGCAGGTATCCAGAACGTAACGGTAAAGTGGATTCCCGAGTTCGCGGGAATGACAATTATGGAATTAGAGACAAAGGGCCTCGTATTCGATATCAAGAAGTACGCCATCCATGACGGCCCGGGGATTCGCACAACGGTGTTTTTCAAAGGTTGTCCATTGCAGTGTCTATGGTGCCATAATCCGGAAAGCTGGAAATTTCATGTCGAACTCGGCTTTCGCAAAAGCCGATGTCTCGGATGCGGTCAATGTGCTGAGGCATGTTCGCGCGAGGCAATTTCGCTTGTTGAAAATCGTCCTGTAACAGATTCGGAGAAGTGCATACTCTGCGGCCGATGTGTAGATGTCTGTCTGGCTGGCGCCAGGCAGATCATCGGGCGGGAGATGGCCGTTAGCGAGGTCATGGCCGAAGTCGAAAGGGATGTCATATTCTACGACCAGTCCGGCGGCGGTGTCACATTCTCCGGCGGCGAACCGTTGATGCAGCCGGATTTCCTTCTGGCCCTGCTGAATCAATGCCGGGCGCGGAATATACATACGGCTGTGGATACGAGCTGTTACGCGGAGCCGGAGATTGTCGAATCGGTTGCCGAAAGGGCCGACCTGTTTCTCTGTGACCTCAAGCACATGAACAATGAAATGCACGAACGTTTTACCGGCGTAGGAAATAATTTGATTCTGGAAAATATCAGGCGTATCTCGCAGGCGGATAAGAAAATCGTAATCAGGATACCGATTATTCCCGGCTTCAATGACGCTACGGCGAATATCGAAGCGACCGGTAAATTTGCAGCGTCTCTGACCGGAGCCGGCAGGATAGATATCCTGCCCTTCAACCGTGGAGGGATTGAAAAATCGACTCGGCTCACGGGTGAGATTAAATCCATGCAAATTGAGACTCCCGGTGAGGATAAAATGAGCGAGATAGCAAAGAACCTTAGTAAATACGTATGCGAAATAAACATTGGTGGTTAGTGAGATGAATGAGAGAGTAGCAAAACTAAAAAAACAAAGTGTTGAGATCAGGCCTTATATCTCCACCGAACGAGCGGAGCTGATGACCGATTTCTACCAGAGTGATATTCCCCAGCGTGAATCTGTTGCAGTCTGCCGCGCCCTGTCGTTCAAGCACCTTATGGAGAACAAAGCCATCTGTATCAACAATGGCGAACTGATTGTCGGCGAGCGCGGTCCGGCGCCGAAAGCCACGCCGACTTACCCCGAGCTATGCTGTCATTCTATGGAAGACCTGCGCATTCTAAACAGCCGGGAAAGAACTCCCTTTGTGGTCTCGGAGGAGGTTAGGAAAATCTACAGCGAGAGAATTATTCCCTTCTGGACCGGTAAAACCATGCGGGAGAAACTTTTCGGCTCTATGGAAGAAAAGTGGCACCAGGCATTTAATGCCGGAGTATTCACTGAATTTATGGAGCAGCGTGCCCCCGGCCACGCCATCCTTGACGACAAGATTTACCGCAAAGGTATGCTGGACTTTAAGCATGACATTGCGGAGAACCGGAAAAAACTCGACTATTTCAATGATCCGCGCGCCTATGAAAAAGACCAGGAATATCTGGCGATGGATATATGTGCCGACGCGGTTATTATTTTCGCTAAAAGGCACGCCGAAAAGGCGGCACAGCTTGCACAGCAGGAAAGCGATTCTGCCCGCCGGGGTGAGTTGGAACGTATCGCCGAGGTATGTTCGCACGTGCCGGCTAATGCGCCTCGCAATTTCCAGGAGGCGTTGCAGTCGTATTGGTTTGTGCACTTGTCCGTGATTACGGAATTGAATACATGGGATTCCTTCAATCCAGGCCGGCTCGACCAGCATTTGCTGCCGTTCTACGAAAAAGGCCTGCAGGAAGGAAATTTAACAGATGAACACGCCAGAGAACTGTTGCAGTGTTTCTGGATAAAGTTCAATAATCAGCCCGCTCCGCCGAAAGTTGGCGTTACCGAGGAACAAAGCGGAACCTATACCGACTTTGCATTGATTAACATCGGCGGAGTAACGCCGGCCGATGGCAGTGACGCGGTCAACGATGTTTCATATATGATGCTGGATGTGGTCGAAGAGATGCGATTGACCCAGCCGAGTTCCTGCATTCAAATCAGCATGAGAAATCCCGACCGGTTCCTGAAACGCGCCTGCGAGGTAATCCGTACCGGATTCGGGCAGCCTTCTGTTTTCAACACAGATGTTATCATTAAGGAGATGCTCCAGGACGGCAAGAACATAACGGATGCCCGTACCGGCGGTCCCAGCGGCTGCGTGACGGTCAGCTCCTTCGGCAAGGAAAGCTGCACCCTGACAGGCTATATTAACTGGCCCAAGATTTTCGAACTTGCCTGCAACGACGGCGTTGATCCGAATTCGGGCGAGCAGATTGGTCCTGAAACCGGCGACGCGCGCAAATTCACTACTTACAAGCAGCTAATGGATGCGTACGGCCGGCAACTCAGGTATTTTATCGACCTGAAAATCAAAGCCAACAATATCATCGAACGGCTCTATGCCAATTACATGCCCGCCCCCTTTATGTCAATTGTGATGGATGACTGCATCGCCCGCGGGCTCGACTACCACAACGGCGGAGCAAGGTATAATCCAACCTATATCCAGGGCGTTGGTATTGGTACGTTAACCGATTCGCTGGCAGCGGTGAAATATCATGTTTTCGATGAGCAAAATATCTCAATGGATGAATTACTAAAAGCGATGCAGGCTGACTTCGAGGGATACGAACACCTGCGGCGAAAGCTGCTCTACAATACACCCAAGTACGGCAATGATGATGATTACGCGGACGGCATTGCCGAAGATGTCTTTAACGTATATTATGACCTGCTCAACGGGCGTCCGAATACCAAGGGGGGCAAGTATCGTGTGAATCTTCTTCCCACGACGGTACATATATATTTCGGCTCTGTAGTGGGCGCCCTTCCGAACGGCAGGAAAGCCGGTGAGACGGTCTCGGAAGGTATTTCACCGACCCAGGGCGCCGATACGAAAGGGCCGACCGCTGTTGTTAAGTCGGCGGCCAGAATCGATCACGTACGCACCGGCGGAACTTTGCTGAATATGAAATTTAATCCGCAGGTGCTCGCCGGCGAAGGTATCGATAAGCTTCTTCATCTGATCAGGTCTTACTTCAAGCTCGACGGCCATCATATCCAGTTCAATGTAATTGACGCCGAAATGCTAAGAAAGGCCCAGCAGAATCCCGAACGGCATCGCGACCTGATCGTAAGAGTCGCCGGTTACAGCGATTACTTTGTGGACGTAGGGCGAGACCTGCAAAATGAAATTATAGCCCGCACCGAGCAGCAGGCGTTATAGAGCATTTAGCCGAAAAATTAAGTGGAGACTTATTATGGAGAGAATAACTGCTTCGCTCACTGTATTTGTCGCAGTTGTTTTTCTTACCGGCTGTGGCCCCGCCGCTAAGCAAGGACAATTTGAGCGGTTTATCGAAGCTCATGTCGAAAAAGTCGAACCTTTGACAAAAGAAGCGAACCTTGTCTATTGGGATGCAGCGACGACGGGCAAAACGGAAGATTATAAAAGGTTCAGCGAATTACAGCTTGAAATCAGCCGGCTCTATAACAATCCTCAGGATTTCGCCTTTATCAAGGGTATAAAAGAATCCGGCCGGATTAAAAATGTCAGGCTGGCCCGGCAGTTGGATAAATTGTACTACGCTTACCTTCCGAACCAGGTGCCGCCGGAGCTGCTCGAAGAGATAGTCGGCCTGGACGGCAGTATCCAGGAAAAGTACAGCAGCTTCCGCGGATCGATTGACGGTAAAAAAGTCACCATGAGTGACATCTATAACATTCTGACAACGGAAAAAGACTGCCGTAAAAGGGAGCTGGCATGGAAGGCAAGCAAACAGGTGGGGAATGTGGTTGTTGACGATCTCATCAAGCTGGTCAAGCTGCGTAACGAAGCGGCACGAAAAGTCGGCTTTGAGAATTATCATACTCTTACGATAGTCGCGGGCCGGCAGAATGTGAAGGATCTCGACCGCATTTTCGATGAGCTTTGCGAATTGACGACCGAACCTTTCACCCGGATGAAGAATGAGCTGGATATCATTCTGGCGGATAGTTACGGCATTGCCACCGGGGATTTGATGCCGTGGCATTATCATGATCCTTTCTTTCAAAGAACCCCGCTGGTTTATGACCAGGACCTGGACCTTTATTACAAGGACAAGGACGTCAGGGAATTGGCGGAAAAATACTACGCCGGCGTCGGCCTGCCTGTGAATGACATCCTCGCAAAGAGTGATTTGTACGATCGTGAAGGTAAATACCCGCACGCTTTCAGCCATGATATAGACCGGCAGGGGGATGTTCGTATTTTGTGTAATCTTCAAAATACCGAACGCTGGATGGAGACCATATTGCACGAATTGGGCCATGCGATTTACAGCAAATATCACGATCGGAATGAGCCCTGGCTGCTCAGGGAGCCGGCACACAGTTTTACGACCGAGGCGATAGCGATGTTTTTCGGCCGGCTGAGCCGCAATGCCGCCTGGATGCAGGAGATGCTCGATCTGTCCGATGAAGAACGGATGGAGATCGAAGAAGTCAGCAGGAAATACCTGCGCTTTCAGCAGGTTCTTTTTGCCCGCTGGGCATTGGTGATGTACAACTTCGAAAAGCAGCTTTACGCCGATCCCGACCAGGATTTGAATAACCTGTGGTGGCAGCTTGTTGAAAAGTACCAGCTTATCAAAAGGCCGCCGGGCCCTGTTGACGCAGGCTGGGCTTCCAAGCTGCATTTCACTTCGGCGCCGTGTTATTATCACAATTATATGATGGGAGAATTGTTGGCTTCTCAACTGCATCACCGCATTGTCTACAAAATTTTTCAACTCAAATCTGACCGCGATGTAAGCTATGTGGGCGATAAAATTCTCGGCGATTATCTGCGCGAAAAAGTCCTTGGCCCCGGCGCTTTGTATCGCTGGAACGATATGATTAAACGCGCAACCGGCGAGCCGTTGACGCCCAAATATTTCGTAGAGCAGTTCGTTAAATAACACCAGGTAAACTCAAATGTATTCTGATCCCTAAATACAGTGTGGAGTAAAATATGACTTACTTGATTGCTATATTCATCTACTTGCTTGTCCTTACAGGCATCGGCATCTACAAATCGCGCCAGGTCAAAACCCAGGAAGACTTCACAGTCGCCGGGCGAACATTATCTCCCTGGATCATGGTTTGCACAATGCTGGCCGTCTGGATCGGTACCGGTTCCATCGTAGGCAACGCAGGCAAGACGTATGAAGTCGGCATGTCGGCTTTATGGCTTCCCTGCGGGACATTTATTGGGATGATATTGCTGTCTTTTATCGCCACCCGGGCGCGCAATATCGAGGCTCTAACCGTGCCGGAAATAATCGGCAGGCGTTTTGGCGGCTCGGCACGGATGCTGTCCGTCGTGGCCCTCATAGTCGCCTATATGGTAATCGTGAGCTACCAGTTCAATGCCGGCGGAATGGTGCTGGAAGTTATTGCAGGCAAAAAGAATCCTGTTACACTCGATGCCGGAAGCATACTTACCATCAGACAGGTTCGCAAAGGCTACTTCAGGTATGAGCCCCCTGCGGATTGGACCGGTGCGGCACATGTTGGATTCGATGCTAAAGATAAGAGTACGGGGCAATGGTCCGGCAAACCCGGGCAATTTACCGTTCTTGTGGTGCCTTCCACTAAGATAATAGGAGTTAACGATGCATTGAAAAAGGCGAGCGACACCGGGTCGGTCTCGCCACTTTTAGGAGCGGTTGGTTCCCTCGGTGGTATTGCTGCATCCGAAATTGAAACTATAGAAGATCTCGACAATGTTGTCGCTATCAAGTGCAATACAATCACCAGGATTACAATTTCCGGGTACGGCGAAGGTTTTGGAGAAAATGAGCAGATATTCCGGTTGGCCGGACTGCCGGAGACGGGAAAAGTGTACCTGCACGAGCCCAAGCTGACTTCGGAAAAGGCCACGATAATCGCCGCGGTTTTCATTGTGGCTTATACCATGCTGGCAGGATTGATGAGCCTGGCATTTGCGGATATCGTCACCGGAACCGTTATCATGGGAACTTTATTGATTGCGTTTCCCATCGTATTGCTTAAAGCGGGCGGATTATCTGGGATGGCGGCGGCCTTTGCCGAAATGGGCGACAGGCCCGATCATATGCGGATGCTGGGAGTGTGGGGGCCTGTAAACTATATCAATTTTTGCCTGCCGGTATTTCTGCTGGTCCTGGGCGATGCCAATCAGTACCAGCGTATCTTTGCGAGCCGCAGCGCCAAAGGCGCCAGGAAGGCCGTGATTGCCATGATTTTTGTCGCCCTGGTAATCGAGGAATTAATCATTGCCGAGGCATGGTTCGCCAGCAGCCTCATACCCGATCCCGAAAATGGACGATACGTTCTAATCTACGCCGCACGGCACTTTATGCCGATGGCTCTCGGATTGCTGTTCATGATAACCGTTGTTGGGATCATTATCTCCACCGCCGATTCATTCCTGCTGGTCCCGGCAACAACTTTCATTAAGGACATCTACCAGGCGCACATCAATCCTAAGGCTCCCGAAAAAAGAATCGTCTTTATGAGCCGCTTTATGGTACTAAGCTTCGGTATTATCGCATGGCTTATCTCGCGGGTGTTTGCCGAGAGCACAACCGTATTCGAGAAGTCGCTGTATGCCTTCACTGTTTACGGTTCAGCCATCACCCCGTGCCTCGTGGCCGCATTGATATGGAAGGGAGCGACCAAAGCGGGCGCCATTACCTCGATCCTCGCCGGCACTATCACCACTCTTTTGTGGGCCGAAGTCATCAAGGACCATCTACCCGCCCAGGTGGCGGATCTCGACGCGGTGCTGCCCGCAATAACACTCTCGGTCGTCTGCCTGATCGTCGTCAGTCTTTTTACTCAAAAGCAACAGTCAATTGGAGGTAATTGATATATGTTCTCAGCCGATGTATATATCGAAAGAAGAAAACGCCTGCGAACCGACGTCCAGGCCGGCGTGATTCTTTTCTTAGGCAACGAAGAAAGCCCAATGAACTATACGGACAATCAGTATCCGTTTAGGCAGGATAGTTCCTTTCTCTATTTCTTTGGTCTCGATTGTCCCGGCCTGGCTGCCGTCATCGACATCGATCAGGGCACTGAGTACATGTTCGGCGATGACTTGACAGTCAACGACATAATCTGGATGGGGCCGCAACCGGCATTAAAAGAAAAATGCCGCGAGACCGGTATTTCTGAAACAGCCGGACTTGATAAGTTGCCGGACGTGCTAAAAAAGGCCGCAAAGCAGGACAGAGAAATCCACTTTCTGCCGCAGTATCGACCGGAGAATGTTCTGAAAATACAACAGTTGCTGGGGATACCGCCGTCAGCCATTGCCGGGCGCGTTTCAGAGCTGTTGATAAAAGCGGTCGTCGCTCAGCGGTCAATAAAGAGCGAGCAGGAGATCGAGCAAATTGAAGCGGCGTTGGATATTTCGTATGAGATGCAAACGCTCGCGATGAGAATGTCGAAGCCCGGCATTTATGAAAGGCAGGTCGCCTCTGCGATGGAAGCGGTAGTTTTGTCCTGCGGTTCAGCTCTTTCCTTTCCGACGATTTTCTCAATCCACGGCGAAACGCTTCATAATCACTATCACGGCAACAAAATGCAGGCCGGCGACATGGCCGTCAACGATTCCGGCGCCGAATCGGCTCTTCACTATGCAAGTGACATTACCAGGACCGTACCCGTTGGCGGCAAATTCTCCCAGAGACAAAAGGAAATCTACGCTATCGTTCTGAACGCACAGGAAAGGGCGATTGAAGCGGTAAAGCCCGGCGTTGAATTCAGAGAGATTCACCTTCTCGCCTGTACGGCACTCGCATCCGGCTTGAAGGACCTGGGATTGATGAAAGGCGATATCGAACAGGCAGTTCTGGCCGGAGCGCATACATTGTTCTTCCAATGCGGCCTGGGTCACATGCTGGGGCTGGATGTCCATGATATGGAGGGGCTGGGCGAAGAGTATGTCGGTTATACCGACTCGATCAAACGCAATCCCGAGTTTGGCTTCAAGTCTTTGAGGCTGGCTAAGGCCCTTGAGCCGGGTTTTGTAATAACAGTCGAGCCGGGAATTTATTTCATACCCGAACTGATCGACCGATGGAAGGCAGCCCAGAAAAACTCACAATATATAAACTACGAGCTGCTTGAGACATACAGAGATTTTGGCGGCATCAGAATAGAAGATGATGTTCTGGTAACAAAGACCGGCCATCGTGTCCTGGGCAGAACAATAGCCAAAACAATCGACGAAGTTGAAGATATATCATCTTGCTGATTTCACGAATCGCTCTGTTGGGACACCTGATCGAGCAGGGAGTATTCGGCGACATCTTTATGGTGGAAGTCGATTATCTGCATCGTATATGGGCCCTGAAATGGTACGGCAGCCTTGAACAGAGCGGCACGGCTCTTATGACGGCCGGATGTCCCGAAGCTTTTCCCCGGCCAAAATGATTTTATGAAGATTCCATGTATCCTTCCCGACAGCGGCGATGTCTCGCATCATCCTTTTCAGGGCGAAGTTTCCCATTTTCTCGATTGCATTATAAATGACCGAAGACCGTATCCTGACCTCGATGACGCGGCAATGACACAGGCTGTGTGCTTTGCCGCCGACCGCTCCGCAGAATCCGGCGGACCTGTGCCTGTAAGCGTGTTCGAAAACCTGCTATGAAGCCGCCGCCTCGCGTGAGGTAATCGAGATTGACCAAAGTCTATTTTCAGAGCCACTTCTTTTTTCTGAAGAACACCAGCATTACCGCAGCCACTGCGATCATCACAAGCCAGACCAGCGGGTAAGCCCACCACAGCTTGAGTTCCGGCATGTTCTCGAAATTCATGCCGTAGATCCCGGCGATATACGTCAATGGAATGAATATTGTGGCAATAATCGTTAAGACTTTCATCACGGCGTTCATCTTGTTGCTGATGCTCGATAGATAAATGTCGAGCATTCCCGAAACCATGTCACGAAAGCTCTCGACCGTATCGATTACCTGTATCGTGTGGTCGTAGACGTCTCGCAGATAGATTCCGGTCGATTCCTGAATGAGCGCCGATTCGTTTCGCTGCAAGCCGCTGATTAATTCCCGCAAAGGCCAGACGGACCTGCGTAACGATATCATCTCCCTTTTCATAGAGTGGATCTGCTGTAATATGTTCTCCGTCGGTTCGGAAACAAGCTCTTCCTCCATGGACTCGATTTTTTCGCCGACCTTTTCCAGTATGGTAAAGTAGTTGTCTACGATGGCGTCGACCAGAGAGTAGCAAAGGTAATCCGGTTCCATTTTCCGGATGCGGCCTTTGGAGTTTCGGATGCGTTCTCGAATCGGCTCGAAGATATCCCCAACTCGCTCTTGGAATGAAATCACGTAGTTCGGGCCGAGAACGAGACTCAGTTGCTCGCTTTCAACGGCCTGCGTCTCGGAGTTGTAGCTGAGCATTCTGAGCACGATAAAAATATATTTTTCGAAATCCTCGATCTTCGGGCGTTGTTCCGTGTGCAGAATGTCCTCGAGCATCAGCGGGTGAAGGTCAAATTCCTTACCGAGCTTCTCGATCGTATCGATATCGTGAAGGCCGTCGATATTGATCCAGGTGACTGTCGGCGTGCTCTTGAATGGAAAGCATTCTTCGACTTTTGAGACCTGTTTCTCGACTATATCCTTTTCGTCATAGTCGAGGTAGGTAATCCGAATGTTTTCGACCTTTTTCTCGCCGATGTACTCAAGGGTTCCGGGTGGCGCGCCGGCTTTTTTAGAACGCCTCTTAATCGACTTTAGCTTTTGTAATTTCTGTTTCATTTAAATCTCCTTCAATAGATTCCGGATATGCTTTTATGAATTGCTTACCAGCCGGATGTATATCCTCTGATCTGAACGGCATTTTTGAAATCCCTTTCTTCGGTATAGAAGTACAATAGGAATTTTACAGTAATACTGTATTTAAGTACAGGAACTGGAGCAAGTTTTTTCCGCCTGACCAATATGAAGAGTTTCTGTTCGCCTCGTAAAAATAAAAGCATTTTTGACAACTATCGATTTGAAAGTATATAATTGTACGGACTCGAAGAATAAATATTGTACGCGAGGTACGACAAGAATGTTTTCAGAACATTGGTGCAGATCAATTGCAATAGCCATCATCCTGAATCTGACGTTAACTCTTGCGATAGGCCAGTCGCCGTCCGCCCCTGCTCCAAAGGCAAAACTAATTGTAGGAACCAAGCACGTACCGCCTTTTGTAGTAAAAAATCCGGATGGGAGTTGGAATGGCATCAGTATCGAACTCTGGAAACAGATTGCAGGCGAGTTGGGTGTCGAATATGAGCTGCGAGAGTTCGGTCTGGAAAGTCTGCTTGATGGCCTTAGGACCGGATCGATCGACGCGGCAGTTGCCGCCTTGACCATAACCGCCCAACGTGAGCAGACCATGGATTTCACACATCCGTTTCATACTTCCGGGCTGGGCATTGCTGTTTCGAGTAAAAACAAAGCGGGGTGGTTAGCGGTCATAGAACGGTTTTTGTCCTTTGATTTCTTAAAGGTGTTGCTGGCCCTGACCCTGGTTCTGCTTGTCGCGGGATTGCTGGTTTGGTTCTTTGAGCGAAAACGTAATGCCGACGAGTTTGGAGTAGATATACCCCATGGTCTCGGGGCCAGCTTCTGGTGGTCTGCTGTGACAATGACGACCGTCGGTTATGGCGACAAAACGCCCAGGACATTAGGCGGCAGGCTGGTTGCCATCGTGTGGATGTTTACGAGCGTTATCATCATTTCCAGTTTCACGGCAGCGATTGCCTCCTCTTTGACCGTGACTCAACTGGAATTGAAGGTCAGAGGTCCCAATGATCTGCCGAAGGTCCGTGTTGCTGCCGTTCGAGGCTCCACAAGTGAAACGTATCTGACGAGTCAGAGGATCTCATTCGAGGGGTATGATTCGGCGATTGAGGGCCTGAAAGCCGTCGCCGCCGGTGAGCGGGATGCCATGGTCTATGACGCTCCTATCCTGCGATATCTCATAAACAATGAACCTGACAGAACGCTTCTTGTACTGCCGCAAACCTTTGAACGGCAATACTATGCATTTGGATTACCTGAGGGCAGCGAGTTTCGCGAGCGAATTAATCGTATTTTGGTCGAAAAAATAGGCCGGCCGGAATGGCAAAATACTCTACAAAAGTACCTGGGAGAATGATCGGGGGATTTTGCACATTTTCAAGACAGGATTTAGTATTATTGGAAGCTTTTAGTTGATATTAAGGAAACAGACAGATGCGAAACTTAATCTTCTACCTTTTTGCGACTACTGTAATTATGGCCGCAGGTTGTCACCCCACTGGACCGGCCTCGGTAAGAACCGGGCGAGCCAGCTATAATATTGTCATCCAGCAGACTAATAACGAGCAGCTTCTGCTTAACCTTGTGCGGCTTAGATACCGGGATACGCCGTACTTCCTGGAAGTGAGCAGCATAGCAACGACTTTTGACTTCACTGCATCGGCATCGGGGTCCGCCTTACTGCCGTCGTCCGAAAGTAACATCTACGATCTTGGAACCGGACTCAGCTTCTCGGAGCAGCCAACCGTCTCGTATACACC
>Ga0307379_10008365_pt1 | contig 13968 bp, 14 predicted proteins | sample UN2MG_FD_202237 | JGI IMG/M metagenome (GOLD analysis project Ga0307379, IMG submission 202237) | Soil microbial communities from Risofladan, Vaasa, Finland - UN-2 | ecosystem: Environmental > Terrestrial > Soil > Coastal area > Acid sulfate soil | place: Finland: Risofladan, Vaasa | collected...
AACGCGATCATGTCCGGCCCGGCCGGGCTGAAAATCCACACCGTTCCTGCACAGTCCTAATTTGCGCGAACATGGCATCCCCTTTAAACACGAAGGGCAGATGCTATTGCGGACGCTTTTACATCGCGTTCAGGAAGATGGTGAATGCGGTCGATGGATTGGCAAATTCCAACTTATCTGTCCCGCCATCAAAAAATCGACAGGTCCAGCGGCCGCGAGTCGCCCAGCCACAGAACATGGCGGGTATGGTCGGCCAGATGATCGCCGCTCTCCGCATGGGCAAAGACGGTCAACTCGCCCCGATTCAACGCCAGCCACGGGATCACCCCGGCGAAGGCTTCGACCGGAACCGACAGCTGGCAGCTTCCCATCGGATGCGGGCCGACCGGGTTGTCGTGCATCCGGCCAACGGTGACGCCGAATCGTTCCGCCGCCGCCGCGCACAATGATTGCGCCGCCGATTTGGTCGCGGTGTCGAAATAGACATGGGCGTGCCAGCCGGTGATGCTGTCGGTGTCTTTCATGGTGTGCTCCTTTGCTTGCGCTCAGCGGTCTGAAGTCTCCCAGCGCGGGTTGATCCAGGGCTCGCGGTTCGAGCGCGGCAGCGGATCGCGCCCCAGGATGTGGTCCGACGCCTTCTCACCGACCATGATCGACGGCGCGTTGAGGTTGCCGTTCGGGATCCGCGGAAAGATTGAGCTGTCGGCGAGGCGCAACGCCTCGACCCCGATCACCCGGCATTGAGGGTCGACTACCGCCATCGGGTCGCTGGCAGCACCCATGCGGCAGCTGCAGCTGGGGTGGTAGGCGCTCTCGACATGCTCGCGGATGAAACCATCCAGCTCGTCGTCACTTTGCAGTGCGACGCCGGGCTGGATCTCCGCGCCGCGATAGGGATCGAAGGCGGCCTGGGCGAAGATCTCGCGGGTCACCCGGATGCAATGGCGAAAATCGGCCCAATCCTCCGCCTGGCTCATATAGTTGAACAGGATCGACGGTTTCTCCCTCGGGTCCGCCGAGCGCAGCGCCACCCGCCCGCGCGACGGCGAGCGCATCGGCCCGACATGGGCCTGATAGCCATGCCCCTCGGCCGCCACCTTACCGTCATAGCGGATCGCCATCGGCAGAAAATGGAATTGGATATCCGGGTATTCGACCCCCGGTTTCGAGCGGACGAAGGCGGCACTCTCGAATTGGTTCGAGGTGCCGAGACCGGTTTTGAAGAACAGCCACTGCGCCCCGATCATCGCCTTGCTGATCAGGTTCCAGTGTTTGAACAGCGTGATCGGCTGGGTGCAGGCCTGCTGGATATACAGCTCCGGATGGTCCTGCAGGTTCTGGCCGACACCAGGGCGGTCGGCGACCACCTCGATCCCATGTTCCGCCAGATGCGCCGCCGGGCCGATGCCCGACAACATCAGCAACTTCGGCGAGTTGATCGACGAGGCGGCGACAATGACTTCGCGCCGGGCCAGCACGGTCTCGATCGTGCCGCCGCGCTCGATCTCGACCCCGGTGGCGCGGCCGTCCTCGATGGTAATGCGCTGGGCAAAACAGCGGATCATGTCGCAGTTTGGCCGCTTCAGGGCGCGGCGAAGATAGGCGTTGGCGGTCGACCAGCGGCGGCCTTCCCAGACCGTTTGCTCCATCGGGCCAAAGCCCTCCTGCTTCTCGCCGTTATAATCGCCGGTCAATTCGAACCCGGCCTGATGTCCGGCCTCGACAAACGCATGATACAGCGGATTGCGGCGCGGCCCTCGGCTGACATGCAAAGGGCCGGACCTGCCACGCCAGTCCGGATCGCCGCCATGGCCGTCGTCATGCCAGGTTTCCATCCGGTCGAAATAGGGCGCGACATCGGCGTAGGACCAGCCATCGGCGCCCACCTCGGCCCAATGGTCGAAGTCGTGGGCGTGCCCACGCACATAGACCATTCCGTTGATCGAGGACGAGCCGCCAATCACCTTGCCCCGCGGGCAGGCCAGCCGCCGGCCACCCAGATGCGGTTCGGGATCAGTGGAGTAGCCCCAATCGTAGTGCCCCATGTTCATCGGGTAGCTCAGCGCCGCTGGCATCTGAATGAACGGGCCGATATCGGTTCCGCCAAACTCCAACACCAAGACCGAATGCTTGCCGTCCTCGGACAAGCGATCAGCCATGGCGGAGCCGGCGGAACCGGAGCCAATGATGACGAAATCAGCTTCCACTGTGCGGCGCCTTGCCGAAGCAGGGCGTCATTTTACCCGCAGGCTCTCGTAGGACACCATGGCATGCTCCTGGTATGCCGGGCGCTCCTGCAACCGGGCGTAATAGGCGTCGAGGTTCGGCGTCATCGCACGGTCGAAATCCAGCGTGTAGTAGCGGTACAGCGCATGACCGAGCATGATGTCGGCGAAGCACAGATTGTCGCCATTGATGAATGGCCTGTCGCCCAGCCGGTTGTCGATCATCGGTGTCAGCGCCTTAAGTTTGCCAGCACCCTCAGCGATCTCCGCCACGCTGCGCTGGGCCTCGGATGTGCGGACAAGCTGCCAGAACACGTTATAGATCAACGGCGGGCAGAAACTGGTCTTGACCCATTCCGCCCACATGTCGAGCCGGGCGCGTTCGGCCGGATCGGCGGGCCAGAAGCCCTCGTCGCCGTAGCGCGCGCCCAGATAGCGCAGGATCGCCGGACTTTCCCACATCACCAGCTCGCCGTCGCGAATGGTCGGCACCACCCCGTTGGGGTTCATTGCCCGGTACTCCGGGTCGTCATTGCCGCCAAAAGCCCCGCCCCAATCGATGCGCTCATGCTCCAACCCAAGCTCGGCCACTGCCCACATCACAACTTGCACATTCGAAGAAGTGTTGCGGCCCCAGATGGTGATCATCGTCATTCTCCCCTCGGAAAGCGCTGGCTCTCTTCCAGCGTGTTAAGGTCCATATGGTTGCGCATGTAGCGCTCGGACGCCCTTTGTAACGGCTGAAAATCCCATGGATAGTAGGCGCCGTTGCGCAATGCCTCGTAGACCACCCAGCGACGGGCCTGGCTCTGGCGCACCTCGGCGTCGAACGCTTCGAGGTCCCATCTGTCGCTGGCCTGATCGCGCAATGTCTCCAGCGTTTCGCGGTAGTCCCCATCGCTCGCCAGATTGCGCAACTCGCGCGGGTCGGCGCCGAGATCGAACAACTGTTCGGGATCGAGCAGGCAGCGATTGTATTTCCACTTGCCATAGCGCAACGACACCATCGGCGCGTTAGACCCCTCGGCGGCGTACTCGATGGCGACCGGGGCGGTGCGGGCGCCGCCATTAGCCAACGCGAGCAGGCTTTCACCGTCGGTCCAGGGCATGATCTCGTCCATCGAGACCCCGGCCAGATCGGCCAATGTCGGGGCCACATCGACGGTCGAGACCGGCGTGTCGACGCGGCGCGGCGCCAACCCCGGTGCGGCGATCATCAGCGGCACCCGGGACGATCCCTCGAAGAAGCTCATCTTGAACCACAGCCCACGCTCGCCCAGCATGTCGCCGTGGTCCGAGACGAACAGCACGATGGTGTTCTCGGCCATTCGGCAGCGGGTCAGCACGTCGATAATCGAGCCAATTTTCTCGTCCAGATACGAGATATTGGCGAAATAGGCCCGGCGCGAACGCCGGATATTTTCCGCCGTGATGTCGAAATTCGGATAGTCGCAGGCCGTCATTAGCCGTTTTGAATGCGCATCCTGCTTGTCGAACGCAATCGCATCAACGTCCGGCTCGAGGTGCTCGCAATCTTCATACAGATCCCAGAATTTCTTGCGGGCCACATATGGATCATGCGGATGGGTGAAGCTGACCGTCAGACACCAGGGGCGGTCACCCTTCTTGCGCGCCAGATCGTACAGCTTCTGTTCGGCGTGGTGTGCGACCTCGTCGTCGTATTCCATCTGGTTGGTGATCTCGGCGACCCCTGCCCCGGTCACCGACCCCAGGTTGTGATACCACCAGTCGATCCGCTCGCCGGGTTTGCGATAGTCAGGTGTCCAACCAAAATCGGCCGGGTAAATGTCGGTCGTGAAGCGCTCCTCGAAGCCGTGCAACTGGTCTGGCCCGACGAAATGCATCTTGCCGCTGAGGCCGGTGTAGTAACCCGCGCGGCGCAGATGGTGGGCATAGGTCGGGATATCGGAGGCGAACTCAGCGGCGTTGTCATAGACCCGGGTGCGCCGTGGCAACTGGCCCGACATAAAGCTCGCCCGCCCCGGTGCGCACAGGGGCGAGGCAGTGTAGGTGTTGGCGAACCTGACCGAGCGCGCTGCCAGCGCCTTCAGATGCGGCGCATGCAGCCATTCCGCCGGGCCATCCGGGAACAACGTACCGTTGAGCTGATCGACCATCAGGATCAGAATGTTTGGGCGGGTCATCGGTGGCTATCCAGAATGGTCAGCTCGGTATCGACATAGTGCTCGACCAGGGCAATGGCACTGGCCGGATCGGGCGGACCGTCCTTCAGTGCCCGCCGGATGTAGAGCCCGTCGATCAACGCCGCAATCCCTTCGGCTATGCGCAGGGCGTCACGGCGTGGGGTGATCCGCGTCAGCGCATCGACCAGATTGGAATTCAGGCGGTGCGCATAAACGCCCAGCAATCGCCGCGCCTGCGCGTTGCTTTGCGCCAATACATAGAATGCCAGCCACGCGGCGACAATCGCCGGCTCAAACTGGTCGACGCGAAAGCTTTGCTTGATGACGCCGGTGATCCGCTCACGCGGCCCGCCCGAGGTCCGGAGCACCGCACTGACGCCACCGCCATAGTCGTTGAGCAAGGATCGCATGGCAGCCAGGAAAAGCTGATCCTTGCCGCCAAAATAGTGATGCGCCAACGCTGGCGACACCCCTGCCGATTTGGCGATCTGGCTCATCGTGACGTCGAGATTCCCCCGCGCCCCGATCACCTCGATCGCCGCCTCGATCAGCGCCTTTCGGCGGATAGGTTCCATGCCGACTCGGGGCATCCTCGGGTCTCCGTTCTCGCGGCAGGTTATTTTTGATTGATTAATCAATCAATAAAAATTTGTGTGGCCTGCACGCTTGGGTTATTCATACTTCAACAAAAAAACGAATCGAAACACCGGGAGGATATGCTTATGTCGAAACTGAAAGTCTCCATAGCCGCGCTGGCGATTACCGCGATCACGGGCGGCTCGGCCTTCGCCGCCTGCGAAAAAGTGACGTTCTCGGATGTCGGCTGGACCGACATCACCGCCACCACCGCAGCGACCAGCATCGTACTGGAAGCCTTGGGTTATCAGATCGACATCAAGGTGCTATCTGTACCGGTGACCTATATCTCGCTTGAACAGGGCGATGTGGATGTGTTCCTGGGCAACTGGATGCCAACGATGGAAGGCGACATTGCTAAATACCGCGAGGCTGGAACCGTTGACACGGTGCGCGCCAACCTCAACGGCACCGCCTATACGCTGGCCACAAACGCCGCCGGGGCAGCACTCGGCATCAAGACATTCGCTGATATCGCTGGCCACGCCGACGCGCTGGATGGCAAGATCTACGGCATCGAAGCGGGCAATGACGGCAACCGCATCGTGATGGACTTGATCGCTGCCGACACCTTTGGCCTCAGCGCTGTGAAAATGATCGAAAGCTCCGAGCAGGGCATGCTGGCTCAGGTTGATCGAGCCAGCCGCAAGGACGAGCCGGTGATTTTCCTGGGCTGGGCACCACACCCAATGAACTCCAATTTCGAGGTCACCTATCTGACGGGCGGCGAAGAATGGTTCGGAGCCGAGGGCGACGTCTACACCAACACCCGCGCCGGATATGTCGCTGAATGCCCCAATGTGGGCGCGTTCCTCAACAACCTGTCGTTCACCTTGGCGATGGAAAACGCTATCATGGGCGCGATCCTTGATGACGGCGAAGACGCAAACGACGCCGCAAAAGCTTGGCTGAAGGCCAACCCGGGCACGCTTGGCCCTTGGCTTGAAGGTGTCACCACGAAGGACGGCGGTGACGCAATGGCTGCTGTTTCAGCAGCACTCGGCCTCTGACGAGAAACCAAAAGGCCCCGGTAGTCGCCGGGGCCTTTTGGCGTGTGGGCAGAAGCTTGGGTGGCACAAATGAACTGGCTGACAGATACCAAAATCCCGGTAGGGAAATCCGCAAAAGCCGGTTTTGAGTGGCTGCGCGACAACGCGGAATGGTTTTTTGAAAGATTTGAGAACGCGCTCACCTTGCTGATCGAAGCCACATTGGTTGCCCTGAACTACCCCAATCCCCTGATCATCGTCGCCCTGTTTGTCGCCCTGACATGGGCCATCCAGAGAAATTGGAAACCCTGCCTGCTGATCTTCGTCGGCTTCCTGTTCATCCTCAACCAGGGCTATTGGGAGGAAACCATGGAGAGTCTGACGCTGGTTGCGTTTGCCTGCCTGACCTGCATGGCCATCGGCGTTCCGGTCGGCATCGCTGCAGCGCACCGGCCCCGGCTCTACAGCGCCATCAGCCCGGTGCTCGACCTAATGCAGACCCTACCGACTTTTGTTTATCTGATCCCAATGATCGTGTTCTTTGGCATCGGCATGGTGCCCGGTCTGGTGGCCACGGTAATATTCGTAATCCCAGCGCCGATCCGCCTGACCTATCTTGGGGTACACGCTACTCCCAAGGCGTTGCTGGAGGCCGCCCAGGCGTTTGGCGCCACCCCGCGCCAGACACTGTGGAAAGTCGAGTTGCCCTACGCGTTGCCCCAGATCATGGCCGGTCTGAACCAAACCATCATGCTGTCACTGTCGATGGTGGTGATCGCCGCCCTGGTGGGGGCCGACGGGCTTGGCGTCCCGGTGGTACGCGCGCTCAGCCAGGTGAACGCTGCGCTGGGGTTCGAGAGCGGGCTGGTAATCGTTGTGGTCGCCATTATGCTCGACCGGATGTTACGGGTGGAGCGTAGATTATGACCACCCCAGTCACTGGACCAATCGTCCGCTTCAACAAGGTCGACATCGTCTTCGGTGACAACCCCAAGCGTGCCCTGCCGATGATGGACGAGGGCAAAAACCGCACCGAGATCAAGGAGGAAACCGGCCAGGTCCTCGGCGTCTCGAACTGCTCTCTCGATGTCGACGAGGGCGAGATCCTGGTCTTGATGGGGCTGTCCGGTTCCGGAAAATCCACCCTGCTGCGCGCGGTCAACGGCCTCAACCCGGTAATCCGGGGCGAATGCCTGGTGCGCTGTGGCGACCAGTGGCTGAACCCGGAAACCTGCTCGGCCACCGACCTGCGTTTTCTGCGCGGACAGAACGTCGCCATGGTCTTCCAGCAGTTCGCCCTGCTGCCGTGGCGCACCGTGGCCGAGAATGTCGGGCTCGGGCTCGAATTGGCCGGAATGAATCCGACTGAGCGAGCGGCCAAGGTCAAGACCCAGCTCGACCTCGTCGGGCTTGGCGACTGGGCCGACCGCAAGGTGGGCGAGCTGTCCGGCGGCATGCAACAGCGCGTCGGCCTCGCCCGCGCCTTTGCCACCGACGCGCCGATCCTGCTGATGGACGAGCCGTTCTCGGCCCTCGACCCGCTGATCCGGGCGCGGTTGCAGGACGAGCTGCTCGACTTCCAGAAGCGCCTGAAACGCACGATCATCTTCGTCAGCCACGATCTCGACGAAGCGGTGAAGCTTGGCCGCCGGATCGCCATCATGGAGGGCGGGCGGATCATCCAGATCGGCACGGCGCAGGAGATCATCCTGCACCCGGCCGACGACTATGTCGCTGATTTCGTTGCCCATATGAACCCGATGGGTGTGCTGCGCGCGTCCGAGGTGATGCAACCCGGCGCGGCCCCGGCCGGCGCCGCCAGTGCGGCACCCGACACTCCCTTGAAGCAAATCATGCAAATGCGCCTTGATACCGGCATGGCAGTTGCGATCGGCGGCGACCATGTCGTCAGCGACGACGCCATTCTCCGCGCACTTTTAGGCCGCTGATCCGCCCCCCGGGGCGCCCCTCCAGGCGCCCCTCTGTGAGGAATTCCAAAAACCACCGCGTATGGCTGTGGACAGGGGTTAAACATTACCGCTACCATCCCCGCTCTGACCGCGGCCGTTTAAGGGGATTCCCATGCAGATGCAGGGCGAGCGCAGCATTGACGCCAGCCGATCTGATGTCTGGGCAGCACTCAACGACGCCGAAGTTCTGAAGGCCTGCATCCCCGGCTGCGAGACGCTGGAAAAAACATCCCCCACCACCTTTGAAGCGACCGTGATGCAGAAGGTCGGCCCGGTAAAGGCCCGCTTCAAGGGCTCGGTCGAGCTATCCGATATCGTCGAGACCGAGGGCTACACCATCACCGGCGAGGGCAAGGGCGGCGCTGCGGGCTTCGCCAAGGGCGGCGCCACCGTGCGTCTTACCGATGAAGGATCTGGCACTCTCCTGACCTACCAGGCCGAGGCCAAGGTTGGCGGCAAGCTGGCCCAGCTCGGCAGCCGGTTGATCGACGGGTTCGCCCGCAAGATGGCGGACGACTTTTTCACCCGCTTCCAACAGGCGGTCGAGGGTCCGGCATCCGATTCGGATGAGGAAACAGAAACCAGCGGCGACGCACCAGACGAAAAGAAAAAGGGCTGGTTCAGGCGCATGATTGGCTGAACCGGCAAGATCGAAATTAAACAAGGGAGGAGACATCGATGCCAACGATTAGCATGACGGTGAACGGAAAGTCGGTATCCGGCAAGGTCGAGGGGCGCACCCTCCTGGTGCAGTTCCTGCGTGAGGACCTGGGTTTGACCGGAACACATGTGGGCTGTGACACCTCGCAATGCGGTGCCTGTGTGGTCCATGTGAACGGCGTGAGCGTAAAGTCCTGCACCATTCTGGCCGCCTCGGCGGACGGCGCCAATATCGCCACCATCGAAGGCATGGCCAACGCCGATGGGAGCTTGGGAGTGATACAGCAGGCGTTCCAGGACAATCACGGCCTGCAATGCGGATTCTGCACCCCCGGCATGGTGATGTCGGCGGCGGATCTGTTGCAGAAGAACGCCAACCCGTCCGAGCACGAGATCCGCGAGTGGCTGGAGGGCAATATTTGCCGCTGCACCGGCTACCACAACATCGTCAAGTCGATTCAGGCCGCCGCCGCGACGCTGAGCGCCTGAAATATAAGGGGAGGATGACATGCCTAAGGACCAAGGGATCGGCGCCAGTTCGAAACGCCGCGAAGACGTCCGCTTTCTGACCGGCAACGGCCAGTACACCGACGATATCAACAGGCACGGCCAAGCCTACGCCTATTTCCTGCGCTCGAACGTGGCGCACGGCACCATCAACGGGATCGACACCGCGGCTGCGGCCGCCGCGCCGGGAGTGGTCGGCGTTTTCAACGCAAAGGACCTCGAAGCCCTGGGTGGTGTGCCCTGCGGCTGGCAGGTGACCGACAGAAACGGCGACCCGATGAAGGAGCCGAAGCATCCGATCCTGGCCGAGGGCAAGGTCAACCATGTCGGCGACCCAATCGCCTGCGTCATCGCCGAGACTCTGAACCAGGCGCGCGATGCCGCCGAGCTGATCGACCTCGACATCACGGAACTGCCCGCCGTCATAAACATGAAGGCGGCGATATCCGGCGGCCCGGCCGTCCACGAGGCAGCGCCTGACAATATCTGCTTCGATTGGGAGTTCATCGGCGACAACAAAGCGGCGGTGGACGCGGCCATTGCCGATGCCCACCACGTCACCACGCTCGAACTGGTCAACCAGCGCCTCGTCGCCAACGCGATGGAGCCCCGCGCGGCGATTGGCGAATACAACCCTTCGACCGGTGAGCACACGCTGCACACCACCAGCCAGAACCCGCATGTGATCCGGCTGCTAATGGGCGCCTTCGTCCTGTCGATCCCGGAGCACAAGCTGCGGGTCGTGTCGCCCGATGTTGGCGGCGGCTTCGGCTCAAAGATCTACCACTACGCCGAGGAAGCCTTCATCACCTGGGTCGCCAAAGCAGTTAAGCGCCCGGTCAAATGGACCGCCGACCGCTCGGAAGCTTTCATCTCCGACGCCCAGGGCCGCGACCATGTCACCAAGGTCGAATTGGGCCTGGACAAAGACGGCAAGTTCCTGGCGTTGCGCTGTGCAACTCTGGCAAATATGGGCGCTTATTTGTCGACCTTCGCGCCCTGCGTGCCGACCTATTTGCATGGCACCCTGCTGGCCGGGAACTACGCCACACCGCTGATCTACACCAACGTCAAGGCGGTATTCACAAACACTGTCCCGGTCGATGCCTATCGTGGCGCCGGACGGCCCGAGGCGGCCTACCAGATCGAACGCACCATCGACAAGGCAGCCCGCGAGATGGGGATCGATCCGGTCGAGATCAGGCGCCGCAACTTCATCAAGCCCGACGCCTTCCCCTACCAGACCCCGGTGGCGGTTGTTTACGACACCGGCAACTACGATGCCACCATGGACAAGGCGGTCGACATGGCGGACGTCGGTGGCTTCGCCGCGCGCAAGGCCGCCAGCGTCGCTAAGGGCAAGCTGCGCGGCCTCGGCGTCGCCAGTTACATCGAGGCTTGCGGTATCGCTCCCTCGTCGCTGGTCGGCGCGTTGGGTGCCCGGGCAGGTCTCTATGAGGCAGCAACGGTGCGGGTGAACCCGACCGGCAACGTCTCGGTCTTCACCGGCTCGCACAGCCACGGTCAGGGTCATGAGACGACCTTTGCCCAGGTCGTGGCCGAGATGCTGGGTTGCGACGAAAGTGCGGTCGACATCGTCCACGGCGACACCGCCCGGATCCCCTTCGGCATGGGCACCTACGGCTCGCGCTCGATCGCAGTCGGCGGCTCGGCCATTGTCCGCTCGGTCGAGAAGATCATCGCCAAGGGCAAGAAGATCGCGGCGCATCTGATGGAGGCATCCGACACCGATGTCACCTTCGCCAACGGCCAGTTTACGGTTGCCGGCACCGACAAGTCAGTCGACTGGGGGACGGTCGCCCTGACCGCCTACGTGCCGCACAACTTCCCGCATGACACGCTTGAGCCGGGGCTGGACGAGACCTCGTTCTACGATCCCGCCAACTTCACCTACCCGGCCGGGGCTTATATCTGCGAGGTCGAGGTCGACGCCGATACTGGCAAGGTTGAAATCCAGAGTTTCGTCGCCGCCGATGACTTCGGCAACATCATCAACCCGATGATTGTCGAGGGTCAGGTCCATGGCGGGCTGGCGCAGGGCCTGGGTCAGGCGTTGCTCGAGAGCTGCGTCTACGATGCCAACGGCCAGTTGGTCTCGGCCAGCCTGATGGACTACGCCATGCCACGGGCCGACGATTTCCCGAACTTCGGGGTCGATCATTCCTGCATCACGCCGTGTACCCATAACCCGCTTGGGGTGAAGGGTTGCGGTGAGGCGGGTGCGATCGGCTCGCCGCCGGCACTGGTCAATGCGGTGATCGACGCCTTGTCGGGTCACGGCGTCACCCATATCGACATGCCGGTCAGCCCACACCGGGTTTGGGCCGCGATTCAAGCTGCAAAGCACTGAGGGAGAGCGAACATGTACAACTTCGAATACGTCAAACCGGGTTCGCTGGCGGATGCTGTCGCGGCGCTGAAGGCCGATGAGGCCGTGGCGCTGGGCGGTGGCCAAACACTGATCCCGACCCTCAAGCAGAGACTCGCCAGCCCGAGCGTGCTGGTCGACCTTGGGGGATGCCTCGACAAGAAGGTTCTGATTGTCCGCGACGGCGATTGCCAGATTGGCGGCGGTGCCACCCATGTTTCGGTGGCGACCTCGCAGCATGCCCCGAAATGGCTGCGCGCGGTGGCCGAAGGTATTGGCGACCCACAGGTCAGAAACCGCGGCACCATCGGCGGCAGCCTCGCCAACAACGACCCCTCCGCCTGCTATCCGGCGGCGGTGCTGGGTTCGGGCGCGTCGATCACCACCAATACCCGGACCATCGCAGCGGACGACTACTTCCGCGGCATGTTCGAGACCGCGCTGGGCGAGGGCGAGATTGTCACCTCGGTGACCTTCCCAACTGCCGATAGCGTCAGCCAACCGGCGATCACGGCTGCGAACTACCAGAAGTTCGTCCAGCCCGCCTCACGTTTCGCGCTGGTTGGCGTCTTCGTCGCCAGGCGGACCGACGGGGTGCGGGTCGCGGTGACCGGCGCCTCCGAAAGCGGCGTGTTCCGCTGGGCCGAGGCCGAGGCGGCATTGAGCGCCAACTTCTCCGCTGATGCCGTGGCCGGGCTGGCTCTGGGCGCCGAAGGCATGATCGGCGACCTCCACGGCAGCCCAGACTACCGTGCCCATCTGGTCGGCGTGATGACCAGGCGGGCGGTCGCCGCCTGCGGGTGAGCGTCGACGCAATAGCTGTGGAGGCGCACCGCGCCTCCACCCCTGCCCCAACCGGCGGACCCGAGACCGATACACAGATCGCATTGGCCGGCACGACCGTGGAACTACGGCCCTCCGGCGCGCTGTTCTGGCACGACCGGTCGCTGCTTTGCGTTGGTGATCTTCATCTCGGGCGGGCAGAGCGGATCGTGCGCGAGGGCGGCGACCTGCTGCCGCCGTTTGAGACCATCGACACGCTGGACCGGCTGGAAACTGAAATCGTCGCATCGGCGCCCCGCCTCGTTGTCTGCCTCGGCGACTCGTTCGACGATCTTGCTGCCGCCCGCAATCTGTCCGAACAGGTGCTGGTCCGGATTGGCCGGCTGGCCGCCGGACGCCGTTGGGTCTGGGTTGCCGGCAGCCACGACCCCGGCCCAGTTGAGCTGCCCGGCAGTCACCTGGCGGAATTGCGCCTTGGCCTTCTTAACTTTCGCCACATCGCCCTGCCCCGGCTCGCACCGGGCGCTGGCGAGGTATCGGCCCATTACCACCCGAAGGCGCGACTGACACGGCGCGGCACACGGATTGCCCGGCGCTGCTTTCTGGCTGACGAGCACCGGGTGATCCTCCCGACATTCGGCAGCTATACCGGCGGCCTCGACGCCGGCGATGCGGCGTTCGACGCCCTGCTGGCACCGACTGCCCTGGCATTCCTGCTCGGCACCGGCGTCACCGCAGTCGCGCGTGACAAGCTCGGCTGATGAGCAAGGTTATGGAACCGCGCGATCCGGATTACCGCGCACGGGTTTATGACACTTTCGCCCGGCAGCACTTCATGGTCCTGCTCGGCGCGCGGCTGCTGTCCGTTGCCCCCGGTGCTGTCGAGATCGAATTACCGATCCGCCGCGAATTGGAACAACAGCACGGCTTTGCCCATGCCGGAGCCGCCTGGTCGATCGCCGACAGTGCGGCAGGATTTGCGTCCCAAAGCCTGATGGCGGCGGACGAAGGCGTGCTGACGGTCGAGCTGAAGATCAACCTGCTGGCCCCGGCAAAAGGTGAGCGCCTGATCGCTCGCGGCCGGGTCGAGCGGGCCGGGCGGCGCTTGATGGTCGGGCGCTCGGATGTGTACGCCGTCGTCGGCGACACCTAGACCCATGTTGCGATGGCGATGGGCACCTTCATGGTCATGAGCGGTCTTGGCGACAAGACCTGAGCTTCGAGACCACTACCTTGCCCGCCAAACTTTAAGCTGCCGATAGCGGCCGTTTTTAATCCCCGGCGACCAACGCAACCAAAATCCATGGCGCATCCAGATCACTCCGGATGAAGATTGCCCGCTGGTCGATCGGGCTGCGCACTTCAGTGTTGCGAGCGTAGCCGCAACCAATCGGCTCAACACAAAGATAACTCCATCCGGGTTGGCGCAGCGCATTGTCGCCTTCCAGCCAGGGCCCCTGCGCCACGACACGGCGATGCAGCTCCATCAATGCCGGGGCGGTGTCGGAGGGGCCAGCTCGCAGGATCGCTCCGGGCCGGTCGCCATACATGAACTCGTAGGCGTCGAGGTCATCCGGCCAGCCGTCGAATGCTGCGGGAAATATCGCCATATTGCCACCCTCCGGGTCGTGCATCAGCACGCCA
>Ga0307379_10008367_pt1 | contig 13967 bp, 10 predicted proteins | sample UN2MG_FD_202237 | JGI IMG/M metagenome (GOLD analysis project Ga0307379, IMG submission 202237) | Soil microbial communities from Risofladan, Vaasa, Finland - UN-2 | ecosystem: Environmental > Terrestrial > Soil > Coastal area > Acid sulfate soil | place: Finland: Risofladan, Vaasa | collected...
GAAAGGAGCACTTAATCGGCCCTCAAGTGTCACAAATGTGGCCAACTGAGTCCACCTCAGTTGGCCTTTTCTCGCGCTTCGCCCTCACACTGGCCTTTCGTCCCGCAGTCCGACTGACTCTTCATCACCCGTGCTCCATCGTCTGATTGCCAGAGGGTTGCCAGATTCGCATGACCCGTGCCAATTGGCAGCCATTGGTATGCCAGCTTGAGGAGTTCGCCAAACTTGCTGGTCTCATGCTGTCAGAAACTCACCATGCAGCCTGCCAAACAGTGACCAATCGCCCGGATTGAAAGGTGCTATGATGGTAGTAGAACAGTCTGGATTCTTCGGAGGGGGAAATGGAGATCACTTTGCCTACCCTGATAGACCTGTTCTCCGCCACCAAGCAGACCGAGGGCAACAGCAATCGCACAATCGAATGGTACAGGGCGAAGCTGACCCACTTCGCTGACTTCCTGAAGAACGGAGAAGAGGCGAGGCTTACAGATGTGACACTGGACACCGCAAGGTCCTTCATCGCTTCGCTTCAGGCAAGGAAATGCCGATTCTACGATCATCCGTACAGACCAACAGAGGAAGGGGGTCTTTCCCCATTCACTATCCACGGATACGTGCGAACCTTGAAGGTCTTCTCAACTTGGTTGGTGGAAGAAGGCTTCACCTCAAAGCCGCTCTTTGCAAGGCTCAAGAGGCCCAAGCTCGGGAAGCCGATGATTCAGATCTTGTCCCATCAAGAGATCAACTCAATCGTCAACGCCATCAACCCCAACTCCTTTCTGGGCGGGCGGATGTACGCTATCGTGCTTCTCCTGCTTGACACAGGAATTAGGGCTTCAGAGTGCTGCAATCTAACCTTGGGAAACACCCACATGGATGAGGGGTACATCAAGGTGCTGGGAAAGGGGAGCAAAGAGAGAATAGCTCCCTTCGGTGGCACCACCAAGAAGGCCTTGATTCGGTACACCACCGCTTGGAGGCCTGAGCCAGAGCACGACCTGATTGATAGCTTCTTTCTCTCTCCCCAAGGGAAGCCTCTTACCTACTCAGGACTCAGCCAGGCCCTGAAGAGACTAGGCAGGCGGACTGGAGTTCCTCGGCTCAGAGCGCATCTCTTTCGCCACACCTTCGCCGTCAGGTATCTGATGAACGGAGGGGATGTAATGACCCTGCGGCTAATCCTCGGCCACAGCACCCTCGATGTCACCCAGATGTACATGCACCTGGCAGAGGCCCATGTAAGAATCCAGCACCACAAGTTCTCACCTGTCGCGCCTAGGCATAAGAAGCAGAAGATCCGGGCAAAGACGACGGAAGCGCTAGCCTTTGGCCCACAACACGCGAGGATGCAAGTTGTCGGTCCGCAAGGTGGTTCGGAAGCCCAATCAGCTGTATCATCAATGGTCGACGGATGTCTCGCGGTGTAGGCGGTGGACTGTGCTAGCGCCTGACAGCAAAGGCGATAGCGGACGGATCGGGAAACCAGCATTTCGTGGGAGGGAGTCGTCAGACCTCGTGGCAAGGGCGCCCGAGGGGAAATGGGCGCCCTAGACTTCGCATCACGCTGCACTCGGGCTGTCCCGAGCAGCGACCTGGCACCTCCATTTGACACACCCCGGATTCGTCGTAGAATGACGCCTGAATCGATGATTTACAGACTCTGTTAGAGTAGCGCAAGTCTGCTAGTTGGATTCGGGCGTTTTCTCTCCCAGACCGTGATTTCGCAGTGCCGGACTTCGAATCCGTGGGTTGCAGGTTCGAATCCTGCTGGGCGCGCTAGAGGTACTGTTGAGTGCCAGTGAATCGACCCTCTTACTGCCTATTGCGGCGGTTAGGAGGGTCTCTTCATGTGCCCGATGGAAAGCAACCCACGGATTTATCTAGTTCCTCTCACTGCTGAGGGTATCGAAAAACGGAGCGGACGGTCCCGTGACTGTTACCCTGAGCACAGGTGTCCCGAACTTCAGGAGTACAAGTGAAGAGTCTAAACCGCACAAAAGAGTTTCTTCGCCTTCGCTGCGCTACGGCTCAGCTGTGACAAACCCGTTGTTCGAGGCTCTCCTCGCGCTTGCTGACAGGAGGGCGTCGAGAAACGATGACGAATCATCTATGGTCTCAGGCCGTGGCGAAACACGAGGCGCTCGGGACTGTGGCCACGTGGGGTCTATTGCGGCCGACTCGGTTTTTGTAGGGGCGCACCGCCGTGCGCCCCTACAGTTCCAACCCATCTGTGCCAGCAGTTCTTGTTCCTGGAGGCTTTCTCGATGCTTTCGCCCTCAGAGAGCATCGAAAGAAGGTCTGCGAGTAGGGGCGGGTTTGCCCGTCCTGGCAGCTCTATCCGCTTCTTCTGCGGCGTGACCAGAGGGACGTTGAGCCTGCCTGCCTCGTATTCGGTAAAGCCATACAGGGCAAAGAATCGCACAGTGGCTTCTCCACAAGCACATTGCACCCATACCTCGAGGATAGCAGCACCCCTTCGCTATGCTTGAGGCAAGGCGTTGTTATGAGAACCGCATCTACCTCGTCAACCTCTCGCAGTGCGGTCTCCAGATCGCTGAAGCTTTCGTGAGGTGTTGCCCGACTCCATTTGCCAAAGGATGGCGACCATATCATCATGGCCGCCATCCACATAAGGTTTCTCCGACCAGGCTACTTGAACCGCTCTGGGAAGTCTTCTGTAAGCCCGACGTTGCTCAGGTCGATGGACTTGATGCCCATCTTGAGAGCTGGAGAATCGGGCTTCAACCGAAAGTCACCATTCTCCCAGTCGACAAAGAGGGGATCCGTGTAGGCACCGTTCTTCTCGTGTCCGACCTTCCGGAGTTCTACTATCACGTCGTCGCCCTGCGGCGCATTGGCGGCAAAGTAGACATTGCGGTCCACTTCCCCAGACTCCATCTTGCCGAGGTGCTCAAAAGGACCTGAGCCGTCTCTAGCACCCCCTATGTAGAACCCCTGCTCCCCTCCAGGATGGAAGAAGATATTCTTCACGATCCTCGATCCATCGAAGGGCATTTGGCCTACCCACACGTAATCACTTGGGATGCCTGGCCCGGAGGACATGGGCCGAGCACTGCGGATATCGACGACCACATTGTTGACGGTGTAGTTCTCATGCCTGAGGCAAAGGCCGGCCTCAGAGTTGGTCCTAAAGATGACGTTCTCTTCGATAAGAGTGCCCTTTTGATAATCATCTGTCCGAATAGCGCCGTGGATATTCGGATTGAGAATGTGGTGCCCGTAGTTCCGCCGAATGATGTTTCCCCTCCCAGCGCCAGACATGTTGATCGCCGAGCCATCCCCCAAGACCTCGTCCGTGCGGTACACCTCGCTGTACTCTACCACGTTGTTGCGAGTGTGCAGGAAAGGTATTACCTTGTCCCAGATAGACAGCAATCCCCCCCCAAGAGGTATTGTTGACTCGGGCCACTCCCCAAGATCCCCGATCTCATCCCAGCGAATCATTCTAGCACATTCCCGGGAGATTGGCCTTTCCCGGTTGAAGAACTGGGGCCTCACGCCGCACAGGCAGATCGCCTTCCGAGGCACGTGGTGAATGCAGTTGTGGGCCACCTGGTTCTCCCCGCTCTGCGAGAGAACGATCATCTGAGAGTGCCACCATATCTCTCCGCAGTGATGGATGTGGTTGTTGAGCACCTCGTTGTGCTTGTTCACATCCTTGGTGCCCGGCCCGTACCCGATCAGTAGGATCCCCGCGCCACCCAGGTGGTTGATCTCGTTCCCAACGACCCGGTTCCTCTGGCAGTAGAGATCCAACCGAACGGCCGACGCGCCACTACTGTTGAAGAACTTGCAGTCTTGTATTGCGCATTCTTCTGCACCACGCAGGCGAACGAGCGCTGCGTCCTTGTCAACCATCTCCCAGTCGTGCTGGATTCCGGCGTCGTCCTTCGTCCAAACGCCGCGATCCCCCTGGGTAAACGTCAGATCCTTGAACACCAGACCCCGAACCGGGATGTCGGTGGGGCCCTCGACCTCCACGTCCCCTTCCACCCGGATCAGCTCCCTCAGACAGGGAGCCAGAATCCCATCTCCAGGTTCTTCGCCTGTGGGCCACAGGTAGAGCTTCCTTTCCTGGGTGTTGAGCACCCATTCGCCAGGAGTATCCAGGGCTTCCAGCACGTTTTCGACCCAAAGCGATTCCCTCTCTACTCCCGTCCCACGCCACGGCGGCCACACCCTGAGTTGCCTGAGGGGATGGTATCCCGGTATTGATGTCCTGGCGACACAGGCGGCTTCGTCCACCGACTCCAGAGCGAGAATGTTCATAGAATGCGGCTGGCTAGGCCGAATCACGATCTCTACGTCTTCAAGGTTGGACCAGTTCTTGAGCGCCCCCTTCGGATAGGACAACGAGTAGAGTGCCTCCAAGTTCCCCGCCTGCCAGAGCTTGCGCCGCGTGGCATAGTCAAGAGGCGGCAGTGTTGGCGCGAAACCCGCCGAGCACGCCCGAGGCAGCCGTCGATCACCGTCGTACAATGTGTAGAAGCGACCAAGCATCTCCGGCACATCAGCCACCCACACTTTCGCCTTCGCCTTCTCGGATAGGGCATCGGGTCTGTTTCTCCCTAGCTCCCTCCAGCCCCCGATCTTTACGCCGGAGCTGAAAACGGGTTCCTCTCCCGGATATGCCCCATAGGTGACCGAACATCCCTCTTGTGCAGAGTCCTGCAATCCAAAGACGACGGTCTCATTCAGGTACTAGGTCCCGCCCCGAATCAGCACGATGATGTCTTTCTTTGCCCCTTCTTTCTTCAACTCCCGCACGGCGTCCCGTGCCTTGGCCAGCGTGGCGAAAGGGCCATCTGTCTTGGCCGCATTCGCAGCTGGTAATGTGCCCGACCAGGCATCGTCGCCGTCGGCTGCAATATGGAAGTCCGCTTTTGACTGAGCCACTGCCACGACACTACCTCCTCCTAAAGAGTAAGAAATGATGAAACTACATGATCGCAGGCTACCCAAAGTCGTCGCCAGTCACCCTACTTCTGACAAGATCAGATTGTCGCCAGGCTTGCCTACCAGGTGGCGGCGCGACTTCTTGAACAGGCCGCGCTGCCACCGCAGCTCTACTTGAATCGCTCCGGAAAGTCCTCGGTCAGCCCAACATCGCTAAGGTCGATCGACTTGATGCCCATCTTGAGAGCTGGGGAGTCAGGCCTCGGGCGAAAGTCGCCATTCTCCCAGTCGACAAAGAGCGGGTCCGCATAGGCGCCTTTCTTCTCGTACCCGCGCTTCCTGAGCTCGACGATCACTTGTGCTGATTCTAGGGACGGTGCCTCCGTGCAGAAGTATATGTTGCCATCAAATTCTCCAGACTCCATCTCGCCGACGTGGCCAAAGATATCCTTGCCACGGGCATGCCTCGAGATGTCATAGAATGTGTCCTCACTTCCCAGATGGCAGAAGATGTTCGCCACGATTCTCGTCCCGTCGAGGGACTCGTCTGCTAGTCACCACTGGCGTCAGGGCGATCCCCGCCATTGTGTTCTGATACTAGCTCCTCCCAGGTCATCTTGGCCCAGCGCCCACGAGTTTCCCGCAACTCGGTGAGTAACAGCTCGCGTGCTTCCGCATTTTCGTAAAAGGAGCTGTTTTCGTAGAAGCGAAGGAGTTTGTCGATCTTTGCCAGGGCCAGTCCTGTACCAGGAACGTCACGTCCGAGGAGGCGTATTACCCCTCTCCAAGCTATACGCCGGTTGATCTGCACAACCCACTGGTCCGGAATGCGTCCGCTGACGATCGCTTCGCCCGCTCGAAACTGGTCTGTCAGGGCCACTTCCGCAACCCGTCTCGTATATACCGCGAGAAGGCCTACGATGATGGCAAAAGCAACGGCCAGAAGCAGTAGGCCAGCGACCAATGCCACGGTATCGTCTTGCCTCCGTCAGCCTAGCTTATGCCGCGCAAGTCGAATTCTCTGGCGAAATGACAAGCTGCGAAGTGCTCCGGTCCCACTTCTTCCCAGGAGGGGGGCTCCTTCTTGCACAGCTCTTTGGCATAAGGACAGCGAGGATGGAAATAGCAACCCGAGGGCGGATTGGATGGGTCCGCAATCTCTCCCTTGAGGATGATCCGCTCACGTACGAAATCAGGATCAGATATCGGAACCGCAGAGAGCAAGGCTTCCGTATACGGATGCTTGGGGTTGGCATAGAGTTCCTCGGTGGGAGCCAGTTCAACCAACCGACCCACATACATCACGGCTACGCGATCCGACACGTATTTCACCACGCTCAAGTTGTGAGCAACAAACAGATAGCTGAGTCTGAACTCATCCTGCAAATCCCCCAACAGGTTGAGAATCTGAGCCTGAATCGAAACATCGAGCGCGGACACCGGTTCATCGGCCACAATCAGTCTCGGATTGGTTGCCAGTGACCTGGCGATGCCGATCCTTTGACGCTGGCCTCCCGAAAAGGCGTGCGGGTAGCGTCGGAGGTAGCGGGTCTCAAGGCCGACGACCTGCATCAGGTGTATGACCCGATCCTCCAACTCTTTGCCAGAAGCCAATTTGCTTGCTTTCATCGGTTCGCTGATAGTATCGAACACAGTCCGGCGGGGATTGAGAGATGAATATGGGTCCTGGAAGATCATCTGGATATCGTGCCGGAAGGGCCTCAACTCGCTGGCAGACAACTCGGCCAGATCTATCTCCGCATCTTGACCAGTGTCGTTTTCATACCGGTAAAGAATCTGTCCAGCCAGAGGTTTGTACAACCGCACCACACAGCGACCCAAAGTGGTTTTCCCACAGCCCGTTTCGCCTACTAACCCCAGCGTCTCACCGCGCCCAATCTTGAAGCTGACATCATCTACCGCCTTGACGTATCCAGCCTCTCGCCTGAAAAGGGCGGTCCGAATCGGAAAGTACTTTTTCAGGTTCCTCAGTTCTAATATAGCGTCAATGTTATTGGTGCGCTCAGCAGTTTCCATAGCTACACCGTCTCTTGGTTCGGGAAGCAGCGTACCCAGTGACCATCTGCCTTCTCGATGAGCTCTGGTACCGCCGTGTTGCAGCGGCCCTCCATAGCCTGGGGACAGCGGTCAAAAAAACCGCACTGTGGCGGTAGATCCAGCGGGACCGGCACGTTCCCCTCAATGGACTCTAGCCGTTTCACGGTGCCCCGGATGAGTGTGGGCCTGGACTTGAGCAAGAGAACAGTGTACGGATGCAACGGGCGGTAAAAGATGTCCCGCACGGACCCAGTTTCAACGATCTTACCCAGGTACATGACGGCCACTCTGTGGCACATCTCCGCGATCACTCCCAAATCGTGCGTGATATAGAGAACTGCCATGCGAAACTGTGCCTGCAATTCTTTGATCAAAGCGAGGATTTGCGCCTGTACGGTGACATCCAGCGCCGTGGTTGGCTCATCGGCAATCAACAATCTTGGATGGCAGGAGAGCGCCATGGCGATCATTGCTCTCTGGCGCATGCCCCCAGAGAGTTGGTGTGGGAAATCATTGATCCGCTGTGCGGGATTGGCGATACGCACCCGATTCAGCATATCCAGTGCGATATCTTGTGCTTCCTGTCTATCCTTTGTGCGATGCAAAAGGATCGCTTCGCGGATTTGATTGCCAATGGTATGTACGGGTGAAAGACTGGTCATTGGCTCCTGAAACACCATGGAGATTTCTTTGCCCCGTATGTTGCGAATCTCGCCGCCCGAGGGATTCAGTTGAGCGAGGTCGACGGTATGTCCATCCAGGTGGAGCAGAATCTTGCCACCAACCAACCGCCCAGGAGAAGACACGATGCGCAAAACAGACAGGGCGGTCACACTTTTGCCACAACCACTCTCGCCAATGAGCCCGAGCGTCTCCTCTCTATGCACAGAAAAACTGACACCGTCAACAGCTTGTAGGACCCCTTCATCAACATCGAAGTAAGTTTTGAGATCCTTCACCTCCAGTAAGGGACTCTCAGAGCCGGAGGTTGATTCTGGAAAATGTGTCATCTAGGGTTTTCTCCCAGTGTAATTGACCACCCATCACCACTCCGTCACCCCGAGCGAAGCCGAGGGGTCTCGCTTGCGCGTCAGAGAGATTACTCGACTCCCTTCAGTCGCTGCGCTCCTTTCGGTCCCTGGGAGTGAAGGCACTGCTTGCAAAGCCGGGCACACTCATTGCCTATACGGATCGGCGGCGTCGCGTAACCCATCACCCAGAAAGTTGAAGGCCATGACCGTAATGATCACAAATAGGACGGGAATCACCGTCCACCAGTAGATCGCCACGCTAGCGATATTCTGCGCTTTCTCCAGAAGGACACCCCAGCTTACGGCCGGACTGCGCAGACCCAATCCCAGAAAACTCAGTGCCGTTTCCCCAAGGATCATCTCGGGAATGGAAAGAGTTACGGAGACGATCAGGTAGCTGGCAAAGTTTGGCAGCATATGAATGCGAATGATCGACCATTCACTAACGCCGGAGACTCGCGCTGCCAGAACGTAATCGAGCTCGCGCAGCTCCAAGAGCTTGCCTCGAACCACGCGGGCAAGCCCTCCCCAGCCCACCAGCGACAGGATGATTCCAATTCCAAAGTAAACCCTTACCACCGGCCAGTCCCGAGGGAGGGCGGCGCTCAACGCCAGCCATAGAGGAATAGTAGGTATAGAGATGAGAAACTCTATGATGCGTTGAATCACCGTGTCAACAATGCCCCCGAAATAGCCCGAGATGCCGCCCAAGGTCACCCCGATAAGGAATGACAGGGTCACACCGACCAGCCCAATAGACAACGACAACCGTCCTCCGTGAATGATCCGCGAGAAAAGGTCGCGCCCAATACTGTCTGTGCCGAACAGGAAAATGGCCCCTGGCTCCTCAACGCCAAAGAGATGGATGTCGGTATCAATCAACCCCAGCAGCTTGTACGGTTCTCCATGAACGAAAAAACGGATGGGGTAGCGAGCGGCTTCATCCACCTGGTATGTGAGTCGGAGTGTCTTCAGATCCCTAGTTGTGGTCGTGCCATAGACAAAGGGGCCTCGAAGTTTGCCCTCAGCGAAGAGATGAAGGGGCGTGGGTGGATGATAGGTGATTCTCTCAAAGCGACTATCCTTAGAATAGGGCACCAGGAAATCCGCGAAAATGGCCGCCAGGTAAAGCACTACCAGAACACTGCCCCCGACGATGGCTAACTTGTGGCGGCGGAACTTTTGCCACATTAGTTGCCATTGCGAGGCCAGGTAATATCGCTCCTCGGCGCTGAGTTCTGCGCGCTCTGGCTTCACAGACATGGCCATAAGTCAGGCCTCCCTTTCGGTGAAGCGAATGCGGGGATCCACTATGACCAGCACAATATCGGAGACAAAAGTCCCGATTACGGTCAGGACATTCAAAAAGAACAGCAGGCTCGACGCCAGTAGCATATCCTCAGTAAGCAGGGCACTAAATAGCATTGGACCGGTTGTCGGTAGGTTCAGCACCATCTCGGTGATGACCCCCCCGGAAACGATGTACGGCAATTCCCAACCGATCGTGCTGGCGATGGGGTTGAGCGCCACCCGCACCGGGTACTTGAATACGAGCTTGGTTTCACGCAGCCCCTTGGCACGGGCGGTGATCACGTATTGTTTGCCGAGTTCATCCAGCAACGAAGCCCGCATCACCCGAATCAGTCCTGCCGTGCCTGCCGTACCGACGATGAGAATGGGCAGGGGGAGATGCTTGAGAAGATCGATGAATTTGCCCAGGCTCCACGCCGCACGCATATAATCCGGGGAGAAGAGCCCCCCCACGCTTTGGCCTGCGTTGAGAAGGATGTACATCAGGATAAGCGCCAGCAGGAAATTGGGCATGGCCATGCCGAGGAAACCCACAAACATGGAAAAATAATCGCCTATCGAATACTGGTGGGTAGCCGAATAGATGCCGATGGGGACCGCCACGAGATAGGTGAGGAGCAGTGTGGCGATGGAGATCGCCGCCGTAAGTCCAATGCGGTCACCAATTACCTTTTCGACCGACTGCCGCTGCCGAAAAGACCAACCCAAGTCCCCGCGCAGGAGATTCGTGGCCCAACTAAAGTACTGCACGTATACCGGTCGATCCAGGCCAAAGCGCAGCCTCAGGTTATCCAATCTCGCTTGGTCGACCTGCCGTCCCTGCTGGGCGTACTGGCTCGCCAGGTTAGTGACAAAATCGCCAGCAGGGAGCTGGATAATCAGAAAACTCACAACACTGAGCAACCACACGGTCATGATCATGTACATAAAGCGGCGGAAGAAATAACGCAACATCGCCAGATCACTCCTTTATCATCAGAGCGCACAGCGCACAGCCAGATTGACACAAATGACTGATTCCGCTATCCAGGCGATTGGCCTGGTGAGACCCGGCCTGCGCGTGCAGACCACTCCGAGAATAGCCCATTCTTAGTACTACGATCGTACTCTGTCATTCTGCCTGCACCTGTGGCGCAGGCACAGGTGAGGCGCGAAGCGCCGAAGAATCTCTTTCTGCGGCAGCAAATTGGCAGCACGCGTCGAGATTCTTCGCTCCCTTTGGTCGCTCAGAATGACACTCCCGATAATATGCGGTTGTAGTTCCAGTAGCGACTTCGGTCGCTGGCCGTGCCACACGACTGAAGTCGCTAGCACAACCCTTTTTCGTCCTTGAGTGCGTATGCAAGGCCGCGATTCGCGCTTACGCCGCAACGGTTGTGCTGTTGTATAGAACTTGTATCCGTTTGTGCCTTGTAGGGGCGGGTTTGCCCCTGCTGGCCGGGCCAGGGAAACCCGCCCCTACCGCCAAAGCCTTTTCCAACACCAGCAACTAAAGATCTCTGAAAGTGCCTGCTATTGGCGGATGAACCACGCCTCCTCATAGTAGTGATGCAACCCGGCTTGGGGGCTACCCTCCCCGGCTGCGTTTCCCAGCCGATTGCTATTGGTTTGAACGTTCGGCGGCGAGCTGACCGTACCGAAGTAATACAGGTTCTCAACGTTGATCCTGATGACCTCGTTGATCAGCCGTTTGTATTCCTCGGTACCGTATGGCGTGTCGAGCCATTCCATGGTCAACTGGTAGGCGCGCTTGATTTCCTCCGGCGGTTCGATACCTTTTTCGCCGTCGCTATCCAGCCAGTCTCGCCACGGGTGAGCGGCAAACGGGCAGCAGTCGGCCCACCCCCAGTGCCACGGCGGGATGAGCCGTATGGGATAGTCGCTACGCCCCGGCTCTATCTCACTTCCACCGTCCGAGTTCCCGATACCCATAGTCGTCTCGTTGGCCACGGCGGCTGTTTGCAGGATGTCCTCGAACACGAACTTGGGTTCGAACTTCACACCGATGTCCTTCCAGTGAAGCGCGACCAAGTCCATTATATCCTCCGAGTAAGCCAGCCATTCCTGGCAATACTCACCTAGGAGGAAGAGGGTTTCACCGTCGGGTCGCAAGCGGTACTCGTGGGCATCATCCCATTCGAGACCCATCTCGTCCAGCAGCGCGTTGGCCCGTTCCACGTCATGTTCCGCATAGTAGGTCCCCATCCAGTCCTCATAGCCGGTCCAGACGGCTGAGACCGGACAGGTCCAGGGCTCGGTCAGGCCAAGGAAGATCTTCTCGCTGATCTCGTCGCGGTTGATGCCCAGCGAGAGAGCCTGCCGGAAGCGAATGTCGTTGAACAGCTCGCGCAGAACCGGATCCTTGTGGGTGTAGTTCAGGGCAAAGCCCCACGCATGTGACTGGTCGATTCTTGGCCAGAGGTAGGCCCTGAAGTTACCTTGCTCTTCCTTCTCCTTCAACACGGGATAGTCTGTCAAAGCAAGCCCAGTAATCGCACCCCCCACGTCAAGCTCGCCGGCCATGACTTTGAGCGGGCCTACTGTTTTGACGTCGGCGGTCATGATAATCATGAGCGTGTCCGCGTAGGGCAACTGGTTGCCGGCCGTGTCCACCCGCCAGAAGTAGGGGTTGCGCTCCCAGATCGCCAAATCGGGCTTTATTTCCTTGATGATCCAGGGGTTGACTTGGGGCGCCGCGACGTCGCGGTCGTAGTTATCAGAGGTGATGGCAGAGTGAAAATCAAACGCCATCTGCCACGTCTCGAAGCCCTCTTCCTTGGCCAGCGCCTCGGCGTCGTCGTTGTACTTGGGCATGTACTGCTTCAAGAAGTGCTCTGGCTCATAGATATCCCCGCCAGAAAACACCTCAATCGCCCGCCAGTAGGGTATGCCGAAGGTGTATTGCACGGTATACTCATCGATCACGTTGAAGCCCATCAGCTCACCACCGGGCAACCAGGCTTTGGGGATCGTCGGGTTAAGCTCGGGATCTTGCACCAGGTCCTCGTACCAGAAGGCAAAGTCGTCGGCGTTAAAGTCATCGCCGTCGGACCATTTCATACCCTCGCGCAGGTAGATGGTGATGCTCTTGCCATCTTCCGCGAGCTCCCAACCCTTGGCCACATTGGGGTGCATCTGGGGGCGAAACTTCAGGGAGGTATGTAAGGTGAACAGCCCCTGCATCGAATCCTCGGTCAAGCCCGAAAAGGCACCGGCTTCCTCAGCGAAACCAAGCGTACGGAGCTCGTCACTGTATTGACCGATGACCTTCGGCTGTACCACCGCCGCGTCTTTTGGCAGGCGCTCTTCCACCGGGGGCAGTTCCCCGCTGGCCACCATGGCCGCCAGCATTGGCGCCTCGCCAAAGCTATCGATGGTCTTGCCAGTGGCTGACTCGTAGTCCTCTATGGTGCCGAAGATATTGTTGACATCCTCCGGAGCTGGCTCGACAACGACAACGACGGTCTCCTTCACCACTTTCTCGACGACCTTGGTCACCTCCTCCTTGACGATCTTGGTTACCTCTTTCTCCACTACCTCGGGCGTCCCCGCCACGATCACGGTCTCTTTGACCACCTCCTTGATCACCTTTGTGACCTCGACTACTTTCGGCGCCGCACAAGACACCAAGAGCGCAACCACCAAACCCAGGAGTACCAGGTTTCCGAACGTCTTCATTTCTCTCTCTCTCTCCCTTGCTAGTGCAAATCGCTGCGAAACTCCCCGTTCTGTCGCTTACATCGCTAACCTTTCACTCTCCTCTCTTGTTTGTGAGATCTCACCATTCTCTTGTTTGCAGCTTTCACCTCCTCTCAAGATATCGAGTTCGTGGCCAATGCCGATGTTGTCACCCTCTTAGCATATTACCTTTGACCGTACTTTGTCTCTTCAGCACGTACAGCCGCTCGCGCCACAGGTCTTCTCAGTCAAGCTGGAATCCCGCGAGGCCCAAATGAATGCCGCAATACGCCCGTCCCAGGTCTGTTCTATTCCCCCCAAAAACGCAGGCCGAGAACTCTCAAAAAGAGCCTCGACCCATTGTCCCCATAGTATCTGCTCCTCTGTGATCAACTTCGATGTAAGGAGCGAAGACGCTTTATTGGATTATCTCTATGTAAGACTAGACTCACGAAGTCGGTTGCAACGTTAGCTCAGGCGGCCCCAACTAACCAGTTAGCAGAACCCGCATAGTAGCCCCCTCTGGAACAAACCAAAGGCGATGCACTCTCAGTAGCATACCACAGGAAAAGCGCTTTGCCAAGGCTGAGGGGGTCCAACCATCCAGAAGTCGGTGTAAGATGCGCCCATAGATGGTATCCTATGCCAATACCCCGACGGTGTCAGCTACTCCCTTCGAGATGTCACTCTAAACTTCTGAACGGTGTAGTGGACCCCGGAAACTGGACACGATTTCGGCGATTGCTAATGATATGCAGGGCGGAAACAGGGCAAAGCCAGGTCATAGCACTGCCTGCCGCGTGGCCAGTCTTCTTCGAACTCGATGGGTGTGACATAGCCGAGTGACAAGTAGATCCCCTTGTACGCTTGGACGTCATCCAGAAACCGTCCCAGGCGACGACGGATATCAGTACAATTCTGATTCCCTGACAAGTCAACCTATTCGAGAGGAGAGCCTCGAGAAACGGGTTT
>Ga0307379_10008369_pt1 | contig 13966 bp, 6 predicted proteins | sample UN2MG_FD_202237 | JGI IMG/M metagenome (GOLD analysis project Ga0307379, IMG submission 202237) | Soil microbial communities from Risofladan, Vaasa, Finland - UN-2 | ecosystem: Environmental > Terrestrial > Soil > Coastal area > Acid sulfate soil | place: Finland: Risofladan, Vaasa | collected...
GTGGTCCCGTAAGTATGCGATCCGGTCCTGATCGTCCACGAAACCGTCCGCATCCGGCTGGTCCTCGAATGCCGCCCCGTTCTCGGTCACGTAGATCGGCAAAGACGGATAGCGTTCAGCCAACCAGTTGATGGCCCGAGGCAGACCTTCGGGCGCGATCGGCCACTCCATGGCCGTGTGGAGACGGTTCGGCTGCGGGACAACACCGGCCTCCATGGGCCACGCGCCGCGGTCGTGCCGCACCTTCTCGCTGAAGTAGTAGTTCAGGGCCAGGAAGTCGATCGAGCCCTTGAGCAGTTTGGAATCTTCGTCGTTGAACTGCGGCAGAAGCGGCCCGATGCGTTCCCGCATCGCTGCCGGATAGTCTCCGTAGAACGCCGGATCGCCGAACCAGCCGGCCATGCCCTCCATGGCCCGTTGGGCGGCTTCCCGGTCCTGCGGGTCCTCGGTCGCCGGATCGCTGTGGTGCAGGTTCAAGGCGTAGCTGATCGCCCCGTCACCATGCCGGCAGGAGCGGTATCGCGCGGCGGCCCGGGCGTGCGCCCGAAGCAGGTTGTGCGCCGCCTGGTATCCCCACTCCCGATTCTGCGCTCCCGGTGGGTGGACCCCCGTAAAATACCCGCCGTCTACCGTACACCAGGGTTCATTCAAGCTCAGCCATATGCGAACCCGGTCCCCCAGCCGGTCGAACATCAGCCCGGCGTAGTCGGCGAAGATGTCGGCCAGGTCGGGATGCAGCCAGCCGCCAAGCTCCATCTGCAGCGCCGCCGGAAGATCCCAATGATACAGCGTGATGACCGGCTCGATTTCGGCACGACACAGGTGGTCCACCAGGCGGTCATAGAAGTCCAGCCCGCGCTCATTGGTGACGCCACGGCCATGCGGTAGGACGCGCGACCAACTGACGCTGAATCGGTACGCCCCCAGGCCCAGCCGGCGCATAAGCTCCACGTCCTCGGCGACACGGTGGTAGTGATCGCAGGCCACGTCGCCCGTATCGCCACCGGCGATCCGCCCAGGGGTATGGCTGAAGACGTCCCAGATGCTCGGCCCTCTTCCGTCGATCGCCGCGGCACCTTCGATCTGATAGGCAGCCGTTCCGGCGCCCCAGAGAAAACCGTCTGGTAAGGGTCTGGTCACTCTTGCCACCTCGCTGGAACCCCGCTACATCCCCCATCATAACCGGGGCATGGTTCCCCGGAGCCGGCCGGCCTGAGCGGCTGGCGGCCCAACCGCCACGCCAAGCGAGAGTTTATTTCTGTAAGCATATTCTACAAGTATGCTTACGGCGTTTTGCCGCCCTGACGCTCCAATGGTCGCTCTGTCGATACGAAGATCATACCCAGAAATGAAAGCGCTTGCAATGCCGCCGCGGACGGGTTATACTTCTGACATCAGGGGAGCAGAGAGGGCTTGTGGTGGCGCATGGCGACGGCCGCCGGGCTTTCGTGGCCAGCAACCGCGCGCCGGGACTATCATTGGGTGTTTGGGCTCTTTCTGGTTCTTTCGAAGGAGGATCGGCAATGGAGGGTTCTGCAAAGAAGTTGTTCTTACCGACGCTGATTGTCGGGGTGCTGGCCGTGGCCGTCACCGTTTCGGCCTCGCCAGCGGTTACCAGCGCTTTGGTGCATCCCAGGATTTGGAACGATGACTCGGACTCCGTCCTGGTCACCGGAAACACCTACGCCAACCCGCCGAACTCCGGCAGCATCTTCTTCGACGATTCGGTGCTCGACGGAGACGGCGCCGGCGGCGAGTGGGCCAACCGGCACATGTTCCGCTTCTCCGACAACGGAATCACCGACGCCGTGTTCAGCAATGACGATCTGTTCCAATTCAGCGCGGACGTGACCGTCACCGGCCCGGCGAATTCCGAGGCCGGGCTGGAGATCGCGCCGTGGTGGAGCCACGACGTCGGTGGCGGCCTGACGGTCATCACCGGAAACGGCGAGATCGCCGCCTTTGGCGGGCGGATGCCGTTCTACAGCTTCACCAGCAACTACGGCATCACCTACACCAAGGGCGAGACCGTTGGTCTGTCCATGGAGTACTACCCGCCCGCGCTGACTCCGTACGGCAAGGGCTGGGTCCGGTACGGGGTCATCGACGAGGGGACCTCGTACAGCAGTGGGTGGCTCTCGTTCGACCAGGCCAACCCGGCTGAGGATCCGCCCTACGGCGTGTGGGGCATCCTCAACGATGCCCGGGCGGGCGGCTACACGCTGCCCCAGATCGTCGTCGGCGATCCGACCAACTGGAGCCGGACCGACTTCGACAACATCGCGTACTATCCGACGCCGGAACCGTCCGGCCTCCTGCTGCTCGGGCTGGGCGGCGTGGCTTTGCTGCGCAGGAAGCGTAGCTGAGCACACCCGGCGGCGATCGTCGGACCATCGTCGATCGGAGAACGATGACCAATTGCGAAACCGGCGTGTCACCCTGTACACGCCGGTTTCGCGAGGCATCGGTCGGCGGAGGGGGTGTACGGAAAGGACGGCATCCCATGTCTAGGCGCAGACGACCCACTCTCGCAAGCTGCGGTCGCGCTTTCACGCTGATCGAGCTGCTCGTCGTCGTATCCATCATCGCCCTGCTCATGGCCATCCTGCTGCCCTCGCTCAAGAAGGCCCGCGATCAGGCCAAGGACACCGTCTGCCGATCGAACATGCATCAGCTCGGCCTGGCGATAGGCTACTACACGACGGAAAACCGCGACCGGCTGCCCTGGGTGAAAGGCACCAAGAACCCGGACGTGCCCCAGGTTCCCGGCGCCGATCCCCGGGCCGTCTTCAGCAACGCCCCCTACGCCCAGTACCACCAGCTCTTCCATCTCCTGCCCTACATGAAGGAACTCAATATCTTCACCTGCCCGCAGGCGAACTCCGGCGTGGTGGCCGGACACCGCGCAGGGTGGGGACCCAGGTCCGTGCTGGGGTACCTCGCCCCGGGCGAGATCGGAAGCGGGTACAGAATCCCGAGCTACTACCGGGTCCGCAGGACCGACAGCCTGTGGAAGACCAAACGCGCCGAGCTGTTCGGCTCTGTGCCCCTCGGCGGGCCCGCATACGTCGACGAACTGTACACCGAGTACTGGTTCAACGACTGGAGCGTGGGGGCCAGCGTCGACGGCTTCGAGGTCCCGCCCATCAACGGAGGGCTGATCAACCGCATCACCTACCCGGCCATCTCCGTGATGATGGCGGACACCGCCAACTGGAACCCGCGGCATCGTGGTGGCAGTCACTTCCTCTTCACTGACGCCCACGTGGATTGGACCAAGTCCGAGCGCTACTTCGATCCCGAGGGGCACGAAAGGGGCACCCGCAAGTATGCCAAGGCCCTCGACAAAGACGCCTTCGGCAATCGGCCCTACTGGGCCTGGGGATTGGGGACCGGCCGCAAACCCGTCAACGGGGACATGTAGTGAAAGAAGCGTAGGCTGATTTGCGGTTGGGGAACCGCACGGGGGAATACTCATCCACATGCCGAACCGCGATGGAGGTGGTTAGATCATGCGCTACAATCGCATTGCGTTCGTTTTTGCCGCGGTCGTGCTCCTGGCGGGCACCTCCGCGTTGATGGCCCGTCAAGGCGTGCTCTCCAACGGCAGCATGGAGTTCGGTCCCGGACCGGGCGGTCTCGACCCGATGGTCGCCGCCGACTGGACCGAGTTCGGTGAGAACGTCGAGCGATCGGGCGAGGCCAACCTGGTTCCCAGCGGTGCCGGCCACGCCCTCAAGGCCTTCGGTGATCCCGCCACTACTAACGCGGGCGCCTACCAGGACGTGCCCGCCGGCGGGGGCGACCAGGTAACGGTCAGCGCGTCGCTCTTCACGCTGGCGTCCGACAAGCTGGATGGCTCCGGCCACGCCGGGGTCCGCGTCGAGTTCCTGGGGCAGTTCGGCAACCTGCTGTCCTGGGATGAGACTACGCCGTTCGACAGCACCGCCACGGCCGATACCTGGACTCCTGTGTCGCTCGGCCCGCTGACGGCGCCGGCCGGCACATACAACGTTCGTCTTTACTGCATCCTGAAGTGGTCGCCGCCCAACATCACCGGCTCCGTCTACTGGGACAACGCCCAGGTCGTCGTCGAGGGCGACGACGACGTTCTCAACGGCGACTTCGAGACGGCCGGCACCAGCGGCCAGACCCCCTACGGCATCGACGACTGGAACGGGTTCAACGACCAGGAACAGTCCGAGAACGTCGCCGATCACGGGACCAAGAGCCTCCGCGTCGGGACCCTGGAGCCCTACTCCGGGCTGTACCAGATGATGACCGATCTGGTCGATGGCGAGCGCATCCTGCTGGTCGCACGCGGGCTGGTGTCGTCCACCGACGTCCCCAACGCGGAGTCTCGGGGCGGCATCAAGCTCGAGTTCCACCCCACCGCGACCGTGCCGCCGCCGGAGCAGAATCTGGCCTTCAGCGAAAGCTCACCCGCCGACACCTGGCAGCAGGTCACGCTCAGCACCACCGTCCCGCCCGACGTCACCATCGCCCGCGTGGTCCTCCTCTGGGGCGGCAACGCCCAGTCCAGCGGGTCGGTTCGTTTCGATCTGGCCAGCGCCGAGATCAACACCAGCGGCGTCAACGAGCTGCTCCGAAGACGGCGACGGCGGTCTGCAGGGACTCGACTACTGGACCGAGTTCCTCGACGAGGGCGTCTCCTATGCCGAGAAGAGCTGCAACGAGGGCTTCGAGCTGGACGGCGACTGCACCATGCAGGCCACCGGTGAGAACTTCGCCGGCCTCTATCAGGAGATCAGCGTCACCTCCGGTGACAGGCTCGACATTGCCGCCTGGGTGTACACCCCGACGGCCGACAAGCTGACCGGCAGCGCCCTGGCCGGCGTCAAGATCGAGTGGTCCATCGGGGGCGTTCCGGCCCACGTGGACTTCTGCGATCCGACTCAGAGCAACTGCCTCCTGCCCACCGATCCGCAGGACGTCTGGCACGAGATGACCATCGACTACACCATGCCGGCCGGCGCCGCGGCCCAGGCCCAGTTCACGAACCTCACCGAGAAGGGAACGACCAGCAGCCCGACCGGCGGTTACTACTTCGACTCCTGCGAAGCCGTGGTCGTCAACCGCTTCAACGGTGCCGACGCCGACGCCGACTTCGACGCCGATCTGTTCGACTTCGCCGGCTTCCAGGCCTGTTTCACCGGCGCCGGCGGCTCCAGAGCCTGGGGATGCCTGGTCTTCGACTCGGACGACGACAACGACGTGGACCTGACCGACTACACCTACTTCGAGCAGGGGCTGACCGGTCCGGTCGAGTAGAGTTCGCCGAGTTGCCAAACGCATGAGCACGACACAGGGCTTTGTCCCCCTACAATGCGGGACAAAGCCCTGTTTCTTAGATTCTTTTGGACCTCGGTCCACCAGCGCGTGCCACAGGCGTGGAGATCAGCCCATGAAGCGACCGGGAATCAGGCGGCACGTGCGATCGGCCCACGCGACGCCCTTCCGCAGAATCGTGTGGATGCTGCTGCTGAACGGCGTGATCGCCCGGACCGCAGCAGTCGCCGCCGAACCCCTCCTCGAGGACAACTTCGAGGATATCGCCCAGTGGTCCGTCATCGCCTCCGAAGGAGTACGCGCCGAGCTGGCACCCGCCGACGGCCCGGACGGCCGGGCCTTGCGCCTCGATTTCGACTTTCAACGCGGCAGCGGCTTCTGCGTCGTGCGCCGGCAGGTCGAGCTGGAGCTCCCCGAGAACTACCGCTTCTCTTTCTCGCTCCGCGCCCAGGCCCCGGACAACAACTTCGAGTTCAAGCTCGTCGATGACTCCGGAGAGAACGTCTGGTGGGTCAACCGGCGCGATTTCCAGTTCCCCTCCGACTGGACCACCATCGCCTACAAAGCCCGCCATTTCCGGTTCGCCTGGGGACCGTCCGGCGGTCGACCGCTCAACCGATTGGGCGCCATCGAGTTCGCCGTCGCCGCCGGCTCCGGTGGAAAGGGGTCCATCTGGATCGACTCTCTGGTGTTGGAGCCCGCGACGAAGCCGCGCCCGCCCACCGAGGAACCCCTGGTCAGCTTCTCTTCCGCCGCTGCGGACCAGACCGCAGACCCCCGCCCTCTGGCGGCCGGCGGCCAGCTCGACTGGAGGAGCGCCCCAACGGACCCCTCACCCCGGCTGGCCATCGACTTCCGCCAGGTGCGCGAGTTCGGAGGCCTGGTCATCGACTGGGATGCCGACGACCACGCCACGGACTACGACGTAGCGATCTCCGACGATCAGACGCACTGGGAGACCGCCGCGTCGATGCGCGGCAGCAATGGCGGACTCGACTACATCCCCATGCCCGATGGTGAGGCCCGCCACGTCCGCATCAGCGTCCTGGCGACAAGCCGGAACCGCGGCGTCGGCCTGCGACGCATCCAGATCAGGGACCTCGCCTTCTCCCAATCTGCAAACGCCGTCTTCCAGAACATCGCCCGGGAGACGAAACCCGGTCTGTATCCCAGAAACCTCCTCGGCCGGCAGACCTTCTGGACGGTCGTCGGTGTGCCCGGTGATACCAAAGAAGCCCTGTTCGATACCTGCGGCGCTCTGGAGGTGGACCGCGGCAGCTTCCGCATCGAGCCCTTCCTGTTCACCGACCGGCGCCTCATCACCTGGGCCGATGCCGAGACCGAACAGCGTCTTACCGACGATTACCTGCCCGTCCCGATCGTGCGCTGGCGGACCGAGCCGCTCTCACTCGAAATCACCGCCTTTGCCGACGGTCCGCCGGGGGCCTCCGTGCTGCTGGCCCGCTACCGCGTGCACAACCGAAGCGACGAGCGCCGGTCAGGATCACTCGCCCTCGCCATCCGTCCTTTCCAGGTCCTGCCGCCGTGGCAGGAACTCAACATCACCGGCGGCGTCACCCGCGTCGACAGCATCGCCCGCAACGGCCGGCGCGTCGTCGTCAACGACGACAAGGTCATCGCGCCCTGGACCGAGCCCACCGCCTTCGGCGCCTCCACGTTCGCCCGGGGAGACGTCGTCGACGACCTGCTCCAAAACGCCCTTCCCGATGATGACGTCATCACGGACCCGCACGGCTTCGCCTCGGCCGCGTTGTCCTACGCTTTCGACCTCGGCCCCGGCGAAACCAGAACGGTGGTTCTGGCCGTCCCCTTCCACGCGGAATCCGATCTCCCCGAGCCCCCCGAATCCGACGCCCAGGCCGAGTCCCGGTTCGACTCGCGCTTGCGATCCACCTGCGACGCCTGGCGCCGCGAACTGAACCGGGCGACGCTCGACCTTCCACCGTCGGCCTCCCGGATGGTCAACACCTTCAAGGCCACCCAGGCCTACATCCTGATCAACGCGGACGGGCCTGCCATCCAACCCGGCTCGCGCACCTACGAGCGAAGCTGGATGCGCGACGGCGCCCTGACCTCGGCCGCTCTGCTCTCCACCGGACACGCCGACAAGGTCAAAACGTTTCTCGAATGGTACGGCAAATACCAGTACCCCAACGGCAAGATCCCCTGCGTCGTCGATCACCGGGGGCCGGACCCCGTCGACGAACACGACAGCACCGGCCAGTTCATTTACGCCCTCTTGAACTACTACCGCTTCACCGGCGATCGGCCCTTTCTCGAGGCGCATTTCCCACAGGTGGTGGCCGGTGTCGATTACCTCGAGTCCCTGCGCAATCAGCGCCTCACCGAACCCTATCGAACCGGCCCCCCGCTGCAGCGGGCCTGCTACGGACTGGTCCCCGAATCCATCAGCCACGAGGGCTACTCGGCCAAGCCCATGCACTCCTATTGGGACAGCTTCTTCGTCGTCCGCGGGCTCAAGGACGCGGCCACCATCGCCGGCCTCCTGGACCGCACCGATCTGGAGTCGCGCTTCGCCGACCTGCGGGACGCCTACCGCAAATCGCTCTACGACTCGATGCGGCTGGCCATGCGGGTCAAACAGATCGACTACATCCCCGGCTGCGTCGAGCTGGGCGACTTCGACGCCACCTCGACGGCCATCGGCATCTTCCCCTGCGGCGAGCTGGGCCTCGCCCCCGAGCCGCAACTGGGCAACACCTTCTCGCGCTACCATCGGTTCTTCCGCCAACGCCGCGACGGCGAGATCGAATGGGAGGCCTATACACCTTACGAAGTGCGGCTCGTCGGAACTTTCGTGCGTCTCGGCCAACCGCAACACGCCCACGAGCTGCTCCGCTTCTTCCTCAACGACCAGCAGCCCGCCGGCTGGAACCAGTGGGCCGAGGTGGTCTGGCGCGATCGCGACCATCCGGGCTACATCGGCGACGTGCCACACACCTGGGTCGGCTCCGATTACCTCAACGCCGTCCGCAGCCTGTTCGTCTATGAAAGAGAGTCGGACCAGGCCCTGGTCATTGCCGCCGGTGTCTTGCCGGAATGGATCAACACCCCCGAAGGCGTGAAGGTTTCCCGGTTCCCCACCGAGTACGGCCTGCTGACCTACTCGCTGGCGGTTGACAGCGGTAGAACCGTTCTGGACCTCCGCGGCGAGGCCCTCAGGCCACCCGGAGGGATCATCTTAGAATCAGCCCTGCCCGGCCCCATCCGCGCCGTGACCTGCGACGGCCGGGCCCACAGCCGGTTCACCGATCGTGAAGTGCATCTCGACACCTCCCCCTCGCACGTGGTCATCGAGCACGGACCCTGAGCGACGCCCCGCGGACAAGACCGCCGCCGAAACGTCTCTCCCCGGCGGGCATCGACCTCCGGGCCGCTACTGCGGCAAAGTCGAACAATCGATCTCTACGCCGTTCCGCAGGCAGGTCGTTTCCACCTGCTCCGGCGTCGTCGCCCTGCCGACCATCCAGCCGGCCGCGGCGGACATGACCGGGGCGATCCATCGGACCTCGTCACATCCCGTTCCCACCAGCACCAGCCACACTGCTGCCAGCAGGACGAGTCTCCGCCTCGGGCGTTTGTTCGGTATCATCTTCGGGCTCTCACACACGTTGCCCTGTCTTGCTCTCGGCTGTCAGAGGCCTGCGACGTACTGCCCGCCGTCCGGCGGTTGCAGTGGGCCTGCGCTCGTCCGATTCTGCTGAGCGTCAGACCTGCGAAGACCAGCAGGGTCCCCAGCCCGACGGCGCCACAAAGCCTGCCCGGGCGACGCGAGACCACGATCCGGTCGAATACGCTCTCGACCGTGACTTCCGCAACCGCCTCCGACACAACCCCCCCACCCAATTCGGCTACCACCGCCAGGACCAGCGTGCCTTCGTCCTCGGCCCGGACGGCCAGTTCGAGCTCCACGGTGTCGCCCGGCGGCACCGCTCCAAGGGCGATACCGACCTCACCGCTTGCGGCGGCCGCCGGAAGCGGGATGTCCAGCACCTCCCGCCAACCAACCCGCCGGGCCGACAGCAACTCGCCATTGTCCGAGAGCCACAGGAGGATCGCGACGTCGGCCGCGCTGACCTCCCCCGCGTTCTCCACGACCACCGTGAACGACACCTCGTCCCCCACACACACTGGTGTCCGAGCAGTCTCGATGCTCACTCGGACCTCGGGCGTCGGCTCCGCCTGGTCATCATCTGACGGTGACGACCCCGGATCGCCCGGCCCCGGCGAATCCGGCTCTGGCCCATCGTCGTCCGGTGGCGTTGATGCCGGCTCGTCATCGTCCGGGGGTTGCGACCCCGAACCGTCACCCGACGGCTCTTCCCCCTCATCGGTCGATGGAGGAGGCTCCGGCTCATCATCGGCCTGCGGCCCCGGCTCAGGTTCGTCGTCCTCGGGAGGCTCTGGCTCATCGTCCTCGGGTGGCGGGTCTGATTCACCATCGCCCGGCGGCGTCCAGGGTGATTCATCGTCATCTGTGATGCTGACGGTCACGTCGCCCACGGCAATGCCGTCGTACTTGTCGTCGCTGCTGAGCACGGTATGCGTGATGAGCGAGGTGTGCGGTCCTTCGACCGTTGAATCGTCCACCGCCGCCACGACGATCGTCTGCTCGGTGGACCAGTTTGCACCGGTGAACGTAAGCTGAATCGTCGGCCCCGCTCCCAGGTCCGTCTGACCGTCGCTGACCGCGGTGATCAGCACGTCCGTCAACGGGCGCGAGTTCAGGACGATCGCGTAACTGTCGGTCGTACCACCTTCACCCACGTGGGTAACCTCGTCCGTCTCGGTCACGATCACACCGGCCGTGTCGTCCTCGGTGATGCTCGCGATCACGTTACCGAGGACCCTGCCCTGATAGTTCACGTCCACACTGCCCACGGCGTGTGCGATCGTCGAGAGGCGGTCCCCGACGTCAACATCGTCGTCAACCGCCGTGACCGTGACGGTCTGCGGTGTGTCCCAGTCCGCCGCGGTGAACGTCAACTCAATCGCCCCGCCAGCCCCGGCACCCAGGTCCGACTCGCCGTCCGGCGTCACCGTGATCTTCACCTCACCGGTGGGCTCCGATTCCAGAACCACCGTATACGTGTCCGTTGCCCCACCTTCCGTGACCACCGTCGAGCCGTCCGATTCCGTGATGCTCACACCGGCCGTGTCGTTGTCGGTCACGTTTACAGTCACGTCCGCGATAACGAAGTCGTCGTAGTTTCCATCCGTGCTGGCCGCCGCGTGCGTGATCGTCGAAGTGTGGGCTCCTTCGTGGATGTCGTCATCGTAGGCCGTGACCGTCACCGTCTGGCCCGTCGACCAGTTGCCCGCCGTGAAGGTGAGCTGGATCATCCCACCGACCCCGGCCCCAACGTCCGTCTGCCCGTCCGGATCGACCCTGATGATCACGTCGCCGGTTGGCTCCGAATCCAGCGCTACGGAGTAGCTGTCCGCCGCCCCGCCTTCGGTGACCGTCGTGGTCCCCCCCGTCTGGCTGACGATCACGTCGGCCGTGTCGTTATCGGTGATGTTGGCCGTCACGTCGCCGATGGCAGTGCCGGCGTACTTCGCGTCACTGCTGCCCGCGGCATGCGTAATGGTCGAACTGTGGGCCCCCTCCGCCACGGCGTCGTTGACCGCCGTGACCGTGACCACCTGTGCTACGGACCAGTTCCCGGGTGTGAAGCTGCGTTGCACGTTGACGCCGGCGCCCGAGCCCAGGTTCGTCTGACCATCCGGCGTGATCGTGATGGTCACGTTCTGCGTGGGCTCGGAATCCAGAACCACTGTGTAGCTGTCCACAACGCCGCTTTCCGTGACGTCCGTGGATCCGCCCGATTCGACGATCGTGATGCCGGCCGTGTCGTTGTCGGCAACGGCCGCGACCACGTCGCTGCCGCTCAGATCGACCGCATCGTATTTGCCGTCGGGGCTGGAGACGGAATGCACAATTGTCGAGGTATGCGGCCCTTCGTCAATGTCGTCATCAACCGCCGTGACGGTGACGCCCTGCCCCGTTGACCAGTTCCCCGCGTTGAAGGTGAGCTGAATCGGCATGCCGGCCCCGGCCCCCAGGTCCGTCTGCTGATCGGGATCCAGCACGATCGTCACCACGGCCCGCGGCTCTGTATCCAGGACCACCTCGTACGCGTCCGTCGCCCCACCCTCGGTGACCTCCGTCGATCCGGCCGACTCCGTGATGGTCACGCCGGCCGTGTCGTTGTCCGTGATATTCACCACCACGTCGCTGATCGACAGGTCATCGTAATTGTCGTCCGCACTGGCGGACACGTGCGTGATCGTGGAGATGTGGCCGTCTTCATCGACGTCGTCATCGTAGGCCGTTACCGTCACCGGCTGCGCCGCGCCCCAGTTGCCGCCGTTGAACGTCAGTTGGATCGCGACGCCGGCACCGGCCCCCAGGTCCGTCTGCCCGTCGGGCGTCACCGTGATCGTCACGGTGTCGGTCGGCTCCGAATCCAGCACCACCGTGTACGTGTCGGTGGCCCCACCCTCGGTCGCACTGGTCGAGCCCCCGCTCTCGGAGACCGTCACGCCGGCCACGTCATCGTCACCCACGTTCGCGACTACGTTGACGATGGTGATTTCGTCGTAGGTGTCGTCGGTGCTGGCGGCCGAGTGGGTGATCGTCGAGGTGTGCCCCCCTTCGTCGATCGCGTCGTCGAACGCAACCACCGTGACCACCTGCGGTGTGAGCCAGTTCGTTGGAGTGAACGTCAACTGGATCGTCGCGTCGACGCCCCCGCCCACGTCCGTCTGGTCGTCGGGGTCGACCGTGATCACCACGTCGTCCGTCGGCTGCGAGTCCAGGACGATGGTGTAGGTGTCCGTCGCACCGGCCTCGATGACGCTCGTCCCGCTCCCCGACTCGGTGATGGTCACGCCACCCACGTCATCGTCCGTGATGCCGACCGACACGTCCGCGCCGCTCAGGTCCATGTCGTCGTACTTCGCGTCGATGCTGCCGCTCGAATGGCTGATGACCGAGACGTGGGCGCCCTCGGCCACATTGTCATCCACCGCGGCGACCGTGACCGTCTGGGCCACCGACCAGGTCCCCGTACTGAAGATCAGTTCGATGGCCGTGCCCGGGCCGCCGCCCACGTCACTCTGCTCGTCGGGATCGACCGTGATCGTCACGTTGGCCGTGGGCCGCGAGTCCAGGACCACCGTGTAGCCGTCCGTTGCTCCACCTTCGACAACGTCCGTGGACCCACCCGACTCGGTGATGGTCACACCGGCCGTGTCGTTGTCCGTGATGCTGACGGTGATGTTGCCGATGTCGATGCCGCCGTAGTTGTCGTCCGCGCTCGCGGCCGAGTGCGTGATCGTTGAGCTGTGCGTCCCCTCATCAATTCCGTCATCCACCGCCGTGACCGTCACGGTCTGGGCGCTGTCCCAATCCGCCGCCGTGAAGGTCAACTGGATCGCCCCACCGGCCCCCGCACCCAGGTCCGACTCGCCGTCCGGCGTTACCGTGATGATCACGTCGTCGCTGGGCTCCGACTTCAGGACCACCGTATACGCGTCCGTCGCCCCACCTTCGGCCACGTCCGTGGACCCGCCCGATTCGGTCACCGTCACGCCGGCCGTGTCGTTGTCGGTCACGTCCGCGGTCACGTTGGCGATAGCGACGCCGTCGTAGCCCCCGTCCGCGCTGGCCGCCGAATGCGTGATCGTCGAGCTGTGCGCTCCTTCGACGACGTCATCATCGAACGCCGTGACCGTCACCGTCTGGGCCACAGACCAGTTCCCCGTCGTGAAGGTGAGCTGGATCGTCCCACCGGCCCCGGCGCCGACGTCCGTCTGCCCGTCCGGATCGACCGTGATGGTCACGTTGTCCGTCGGCTTGGAGTCCAGCACGACAGAGTAGGTATCCGCGGCGCCGCCTTCGGTGACCGCGGTGCTTCCCGCGGTCTGGCTGACCGTCACGCCGCCGGTGTCGTTGTCGGTGATGTTCGCCGTCACGTCGCCGACGGCCATGCCGTTGTAATCGGTGTCCGTGCTGGCCGCGGCGTGCGTGATGGTGGAGCTGTGCGCCCCCTCTACCACGGCGTCGTCGACCGCGGTGACCGTGACCACCTGCGGAATCGGCCAGTTGCCGCGCGTGAAGACGTGCTCGATTGGCACGCCGGAACCCGAGCCCAGATCGGTCTGAGCATCGGGTGTCACCGTGATGGTCACCTTGTCCGTGGGCTTGGTATCCAGAACCACGGTGTACGTGTCCGTCGCCCCGCCCTCGACCACGTCCGTCGAGCCCGCGGACTCCGCGATGGTCACACCCGCGTCGTCATCGTCGATGATGGTCAGCGTGGCCGGGTTGTTCACCTCGGCAAGCGTCGCATCACTCGGACCGGACAGCGTCAGTGTGACCGTTTCATCGCCTTCATCCTCAGTGTCGGTCACCGGCGTGACCGTGAACGTCTTACCGGTGTCCCCCGGAGCGAAGGTCAACGTGCCCGAGACGGCGCCGTAATCGTCGGGCTGTTCCGCCCCCCCGTCGCTCGAGTCGTAGTCCACCTCGATCGTCTGGCAGGAATCCCCGCTCAGTTCCACCGTTACCGTGATCGCTCCACCACTCTCCCCGCCGGCGTACGTTGAG
>Ga0307379_10008371_pt1 | contig 13963 bp, 30 predicted proteins | sample UN2MG_FD_202237 | JGI IMG/M metagenome (GOLD analysis project Ga0307379, IMG submission 202237) | Soil microbial communities from Risofladan, Vaasa, Finland - UN-2 | ecosystem: Environmental > Terrestrial > Soil > Coastal area > Acid sulfate soil | place: Finland: Risofladan, Vaasa | collected...
TCCAGAATACCTGCGTGCGCTGGATGACGGGTGGATTCTTAGTCACGGATCGCAAAGTTCCGGAACTATCGAGGGCATAGGAGATTATGTTGTCGTGGTTCTTCATAAACCCGAGACGCTGCTTCAGGCAGCACACGAGATGGTAGAGGCGGTGATGCGCGCTAATACAATGCAGAATGCCGGCGTATGGCTATGTGCAGTTTCGATACGGGCGGCTAAAGACATTTTGCAGCAAGCCCTAGAGCGCGAGGAGCGGAAGGAGGAGCGATGACGTACCAACCGTATTCGCCGGAGGAGCGAGAGTGTATTCGAAAGTTGGTAGAAACTGTACTTGATCTTGGGGATTACGACCCCTTACACCTACATGCTGCGGCAACATATACAGCTAAGCGCTGGCTCGCCACCTGCGACGGGTTAGAGGCCGAGAATGCTACCTTGCGCACACGCAACAAGTTGTGGCAAGACGAGGAGGATTACTTGCGAATGCGTATGGAGGAGCGCGGGCACATCATGCGAAAGGATGTGAAAGAGCCGCCCGATTATGACAGCCTTGCCGCCGAGAAGATCATGGTGTGGCATCGAGGTTTCCTTATGGCATCATTACACCTCTGGTTTGATAGTGATGGCCAGAGGGTTGCTGCGGTCAGTTGGTGGCATCCCACCACCGAGCCCGCCCAGGCCGAGATGGTGCGCAAGGCGATGGAAAGTGACGGTTATATCTTCGACATCAAGACGTTTGATGGACTTGCCCGAGTCAGCGTAAGACGTTACGCCAATCCACAGCCGATATCGGAAGCGACTATCCTTGACGAATGTGCCCTGAGCCGTGCCATCGTCGAGGTCAGCCTGCGTGCCGAGGGGCACATCGAATAGGGGCCACAAAATTAAGGAGGAGACATGGATCAGACCTACAATTGTAGTTTCGACTATGGCACCGTCTTGACTGCAGACGAATGGCTGCTTTTCCGTGAACAGGTCACTGATCAACTCTCGGTGGATCCCGAAGAGGATGGCACGGTGAAGTTGAGCACTTGGAATCACTTCGACGTGATACCCAGTCACATCAAGAGCCTCTTTCCCCATAAGAAGATCATCGTAGGCGAATCCATCCCGGCGAACCACGCTTATAATATCTCAAAGACCATGGATGAGATTCGAGGTATGATGGAATCTCTGCTGGCCAAGTCGGGTTCCCCAGGTCTGCCAAACCAAGATCGGTATGCTGAATTGTCCGAGGCGAAACAGGCTAATCCCGAACCGTACTTTATGATGATAAAGGAGATGTTCGTCGAAACCAACGCCTGCACAGATACCATCAACGGCTATCTGAAGGACGGTCCGTGGCACATCCTGGCAATCTGTCCGCAACCGGGTCAGCGGCGACCGGACTACATCTTGGGTAAATTGTAGGGTCACCCAGACACACATCAAAAAGAAAGGGAAGCTCAAACGAATACACGAATCCTTGGTAAGGGCGGCGCAAGGGTGGCCCCACCGCCCAATATGGAAGGGGGAACTGTGAGTGAACACTACAATCTCTATCTGGTTGTATCGGAGACTCTATTTTGCGATCCATGGATAGAATATCGCATTGCCGAACTTGTGGTGGCGCGCAGTCATGGTCATGCGCGATGGCTTGCCTGGAACAAAGATCAACATGGCTTGGCATCACGAGCGCGCATCTATGACATGCCTAAGATGGCGGTCCGGCGCAAAGAAGATTATGTGGTTGGACCACCACGAATCGTCACCGATGATTTCTCGGCAGACAAGCAATTGGACGATTCTGAGGAGGGTCGCCATATTGAGTACCTTTGGCATCTCGGCAACGCGCCGCATATCGGGATAGTGGAGGACTCATGACCGAGACGACGGAGATACGGCTGGCGCGGATTGCACGCTTTCTTCTAGACGCGCTTTCCGATCGCTACAATATCAACCTAGACCGCTACCCGCGCTTAGAATTGTATCAAGCCAAACGAAAACTTGATAACGTATTAGCCGATATGGAGGAGGGGCAAAGGGCACTTCTCCTCTACGAAGCCTGGAAGCTGAACCCCTCCCTTGGCCGTCCCTACTCGGAGATACGCCAGGAACTCGTGGAGGAGGGGCTGCTGGATGACGACGGGGGGCAATGATGTTCTGGGCGCTGACCATTCTGGTATTGGGCGTCCTGGCGGGAGCCTTCGTCTACTGGCTGCTGGATGAGTAATTAGGTATTGACAAATGACTCGGAATGTGATATGCTTACAGATGAAACAACGGGCCTGGCAACCCGAAGATAAGCATAGTATGGACGCCTTTCGTGAAGGTGTCCTGCCAGTCGCCGTGACGCTATGCACGGTTGCCAGCTAGGACGAAACAGGACATCTTCAGGGAAGGCGTTTGGATTCTCTAACCGGTTGGAAGGAGGAATCATGACCGAAACAGAGATACGGTTGGCGCAGATTCAATCACTTATGCTCGATGTTATGACTACGGTGATGCTTTCATGGCCTGGATGTTCACGTGGAGCTGAACTCATCGAAGCAAAGAAGGAGATTGATGGGATGCTTATGGAGAAGCACGAGGAGGTGCTTGAGAGCGCGAAGTTTCACCCTAAAGGCGTCATCATCGGGGTCCTTATCAGTCTTGCTATTCAAGCATTGATATGGGGTTGCTATTATGCCTTTTGGCGTTAATCCGCCCAATGTTCTAACCGGTTGGTGAAAGGAGCAACATGCCCAAGATCACAGCGGTATACTGGAAGGACGGCGAACCGAAAGACGTTACCATCGAAGACGAGGACTTGCTCTACATACAACTTGAGGGGAAGTATGAGACGTTCACCGTACATCCCGACGAGTATGCATTGACCATCAAAACGACGATGGACGATATGCTGGTACGACCGGCTACACTCAAGGAGATTCGGGTCAGTTCACTATAGCACGAGAGGAACGACATGCCCAGCAATGATGACTCAGATATGGTTTTTGCTTGGGAGAAGAGTTGGCTACCTGACCACAAGGGCAATACGCTAGGGGGATTGTGGCTAACACTTGTATGGCAAGATACTCTAGGGTGTTACAAGCCCATGAGTATGGGTGCCCTACCTTCGCATGAAACGTGGCGCGAGATCAAGAATGCCATAGACGAATTCTACAATACTGTAGATGGAACTTACATCGATCGAGAAAACATAGAGGGATTATGGGCCTTTCATGAAACGGATATCCGCAAAAGTCGACGGAACAAAAAGGGTTGCGTCTACATTGTCCGGGGTAGAGACGGATTCTACAAGGTCGGGGCAACCGGGAATTGGAAAAAACGGCTTCAAGCCCTTTCCCGTATTCATGGACATCTAGAGATTATCATGACAATAGAATCGGAAAACAGCTTTGAGTTGGAAGGTTTCTTGCATGATATGCTCTGGCGTCGACACGTACATGATGAATGGTTCGCACTCACCGAAAACGATCTGAAGGTCACAATACCCAGAATCCTGAATCTTCTATCTTACCCGCTAGACGAATAGTTGAAAGGAACCATCGTTGTGCCAGAAATAATCCGCACTGTCAAAAGCAAAAGCAATCCCTATGTGATGATCGATAAGAGACTTTCAGAGAATGACGCCCTTAGCTGGGAAGCACGGGGCGTCATGGTGTATCTGCTCGGCAAACCCGACGGGTGGACGACTCGCTTCACTGACCTGGTGAGGCGTGGGCCGGCCGGCGTCTGCAAGATGCGCCGCGTATTCAAGGAGCTACGTGAGCATGGACACATTCGTCAAATACGCACTCAGGATGATAAGGGGCACTTCATGTACGAAACCCGAGTCTATGAAGCGCCAGAAGATAATCCCTCCTATGATGGGAAACCCGTGAGCGGGAAACCCGCTAGCGGGCAACCTGACGACTTACTAAGTAATGAATCAGCAAGTAATTCAGATACCTCCGCAGTAGCGGAGGCGTGTGAAAACACGCCTTCCATATCGGAACTGGAATATATCTCTTGCGATGAAGATGGCGAACTGGTGCCGAAGAGGCTAAAGACGAAACGCAAGCCGAGCCGCGTCAGACTGGAGCAAGTTGAGCTGGGCCGTCACTTCTCGGAGCTCACGGATATTCCCATGCCAGAGAATCCCAACGGCAACCCACGCCGATACAAGGCACAGTATGTTGCGTGGTGGGAGCCAATGAAGGACATACTGGCCCTGAGAAACGATATGGCCAGGGCGAAGCGGCTGGTGAGGGATGCAATCGATGAATTGGACAATGACGGAATGACAATCAGTTCGCCGAAGAGCATCCTGAAGACGGCCATAGGCATCCACGGAAGGAACGCGCGCGCCTCGCCGGAGGTTGACTGGTTCGCCGCGTCGCAGGAGGAGGAACAGTTGCGTGCCAGCAAGCCATGAAGACGGAGCAGGATGTCATTGATAGCCTTGGTCACTGCGTATGTGGCGGGCATGGGTTCTTTCGGGTGGACGTAAGTTTGGGCCACCCGCTGTTCGGCAAGGCCATCCCCTGCATCTGTAAGGTGAATGACAGGGCGCAGGAGAAGGCTGCGAGTCTGCGCCGATTATCGGGCATAAGCGAGCAGGCCATGACGCGGTGGACATTCGAGAGCTTCCATCCGGAATGGTGCAAGATACGTGACGAAACGAAGAGGACGGGGGCCGTTGCCGCCATGAGGCAGATCAAGGACGAATGTCAGCAATGGGAAGTCAAGGGATGGCGCATTCTGATAGGGCCATACGGTTCGGGGAAGACCCATCTGGCATACGCCATCGCGGGTTCCTGCCTTCAGAGTAACCTGCCAGTCTATGCCGCGCTGGCGCCGGACATGCTGGGAATGCTCAGGTCATCATTCGACACGAACACTTTTGACGAATGCTTCGACCACCTACGCAACGTGGAACTGTTGGTCATAGACGACCTGGCGACCGAGCACGCCACGGCATGGGCAACCGAGAAGCTGTTCCAGATCGTGGACCACCGATACGTCAACGACTTGCCGCTCGTCATCACGACGAACGTGGACATCAGGAACGGCGGCAAACGGATAGAGGGGCGGATAGTTTCGCGGCTATTGGAGGGGACTGAGACCGAGGGCGGACGTTCGCGGTTGTGGATATTGCCCGTGTCGGACTTCCGGATGGGTAAGCGGAGATGAAGGAGGAGTGACATGGCGGTATATAGGAGCATGGAGGAATACTACGAGCGATTTTTCCCTAATGAACGTGAGGAGCGGCGCAGAAAGGAGAGACTCAAGAAGGAGGACCCGTTGGCGTATGCGATAGAACATGTGTGGGAAGTGTGGAGAAGATTGCACTGGAAGACGAGGCCGCCGGGGGAGGAGTAAGATGAGTGAGACGCGATGGGATGCTATCCGTAGACGATTGGACGAGGGGGACTGTCACCCATCAGGGCCCGTGTTTAATCTATTGGACAAGCTTGAGCGAGAAGCAGTCGAAGCCCAGGCCCAGATCGAGGCCATGACGCCCGACTGGAAGCTGGGCAGGTTGGTGAGGAGGATGCCGCGTTTTTCAGCACTCGTGCATGGTACGTGTGATGAGCAATGGACTATGATTCACTTGCACTGGAATAGGCAATGGCATTATCAAGATATACCTGAGGCCGCTCTGTGCGAGGCGCTGGGGGAGGAGCAGGAATGAACGCTTATGAAAAGATGCGATTAGAAGATACGGTTCGCAGCGAACGTGCCCGGGCAGATGAGTTTGCTAGGCAAGCGTGTGAGAATCAACGGGGACAATACCACGAGATGCAACGCGAGTATGAAGCATGGCGAGAGGAACTAGCAGAGACTGAAGATGCCTTGTACGTGAGTGCTACCTGGTCGGCTCGATGGAAGGCCCTAGCCAAGAGACAACGCAAAGATCTCGCCGTCGCCCGCCTGATCATTGCAGACCTGAGCGAGACGCTAGGGGAGCAAGATGGCGAAGGCAAGTAAGGCGCAGCGGGAGATTCTTGGGCTTATGGTGCAGGGACACCTGTTGATTGAGGTTCCGCCAACTTGGCTGAGAGTTGGTGGTCGTATAGTGCAATTGTCAACGCTGGCCGTCCTTCGTAGAGAAAGATGGATTGAACAAGTTGAGCATCGATATTGGCGCAAAAGGGCATTCCAGATCACTGACGCTGGCCAGGAGGCAGTGAATGAAAAACCCTGAAGATCATGTTTGGGCCTTTATCCAAGAAATGGCCAGGTGGGATTCGGAAATGAGGTTGTGGCGATGGCGCTTGCCAGAAGTCACCCACATGATGATGGCGGACGTCATAGCCAACGTAACCGGCGCAAACCTCTCCATCGTATTGGAAAGAGCACAGGAGGCGGCGAATGAGCATCTCTGACGTGCCGGGCAACTCGTCTAACGCCTGGTGGCTTCTTCTAAGGCCTGAGACGACTAGAGAAGATGCTGAGGAGATATTCTTTCAGAGTATCGGTAGAGAGGCTGAAGAATATAAGGGGTATCCCTCCGGGGTGCTTGTGGGACCATTGACGGACGAAGAAGGAAAAGAAGTGGAAAAGAAAAGGAGGGGTGGGTGAATATCGATCTTTCTGATATCATATCCGCGTTGACCAGGAGGGGCCGACATGAGCGATGATTGGAACCTTGATGAAAAAGCAGAATGGCCCGCTAATCCCAAGCATTTGATCCGGTTTTTGAGGATCACTTGGCGCAATAGGCATAAGCTCAGTGATATGCCTTGGCCAATCTATTTGCACATTATCTGGAAAGTGGCAGCAGTGAGTTGCAGGTATGCAGAAACTACACCGTGGAAGACCGAAGGCAAATCACTAGACGACAAACTTCTCGCTAACAGTTTGAAGCATTGGCTAACGGAGGAAGGGTGAGTACAGAGGTTCTGCCTGAAGTCATCCCCGCCTTGACGATCGGCGGGTTCGAAGCTACGATGTTGGGGCTGACGATAACGGGCCAGCCCGGCTACGAGGTCTGGGAAGCCTATGGGCGGGGCCTGCAAGGCGTTCAGTCGGCCATACATTGGGTCATAGGCGACTGGTTGAACTACGGCGAGGCGCGCTATGGGGATACGTACACGCAGGCGCTGGAGCTGACGCCCTATTCGCTCTCGACGCTGCAATCGGATAAGTGGGTCGCAAACGCGATACCATCTTGCAACCGGTTAGTAGGTTTGGCGTGGAAGGTGCACCGGGAGGTCGGCGGATTGCCGGTAGAGGAGCAGATGGGTTGGCTCGTCCAGGCGAGGGATAACGAATGGAGCGCCCCGGAGTTGAGGGAGGCAATCCACGGCACGCCCACGGAGGAGGAGCGGCTGGTCAGGGGGATGAAGAACATTATGCGTCAGATAAGCGAACTGCTGTTCATAGCCTCCATGGAGGACATGGATGCGCTGCTTCTGGCCATGGACACCATAGGAGATCGAATCGATGCAAGGAAGGAGGAGTGATGGCGAAGTGCCCCAGGTGTAACGGGATTCTATCATGCGATGGCCGCAGCTATTATCGAGCGAAGATGATTCACTGCGAATCGCCAGATTGTGGTTGGGGTCGCTTGCGATGGACGTGCGCCAGTGATGAATGGTGGTGGAAAAAACTCGATCAATTCCATCGAAATCATCCCGTTATTGGCCTGGAGCCATACCTGGACATGGGTTCCTGTGCCGACATGCCCGACTATCCGGAGGAGGAGTGATGACAAGGCTGATGCTGTTCGGGGACGCGCTGGTGGATATTGATGACGTGCGGTGTGCTGTGGGAATAGGTATTGAAAGGGTTGCGACGCAAATCTATATGAAGACTAGCGGAACTTCAGAAAAGCCTGATCTGACGCTAGTAGCTCTCGGTGATGCCAAAGGCGAGTTCGACGCCTGGGCCAAGAGCCTCAACAGGCCGTTTATCCTGAATGAATCGAAGGAGGAGGAGTGATGAACATGCGTAAATGGCGATTCTGGGTAAACACGGTCTTTCTTTGGTCGCTGCTTGTGCCGTGCTTTGTGGGGATTATGCTGGACGGGGGATGAATGCTTAGACTAATCAAAGGAGGAATGAACGTGACAAAAAGACAGGCTCATATCTTGTTTCCACTCGAGACCGGGCAGCATCTGGACCCCCAAAATCCACCATGTGGTGGTTCATCCGTAACCCGGCCATCGAAGCCAACGCCGGGGCCACCACCCAAGGCGTCGGGCATAGAGGCGCCTCCTGTAGACGAAGACGAAACTCAAACAATCATTCGGTTGCTCACTAGAATCGCGGACGACGTGGTTTTCCTTCGGAATCATTGCTCAGGATGAATGTACGATGCCCAGGCTAGCTGCCAAGAAGGACGCCAATCACGATGAGATAGCGGAAGTTTTCCGCAAGCTAGGCTGGCAGTGGACGGACACCTACCAGCTGGGTATGGGGTTCCCGGACGGCGTGATCTCCAGGCCGGGCATGAACATACTCATCGAGGTCAAGTCGGAAAAGGGAACACTAACGCCGGAAGAGAAGCGGTTTCAGAAGCGCTTCGTGGGACCGCTGTACTACGTGCGATCCGTCGAGGAGGCGCAGGTGGTGGACGCTTTGCAGAAGTGTAGAGAATCACGGAGGGGGAAATGAGCAAGGAATCGAAAAGGCGGAGGATGTACCTGCCGAGCCGTTTTGGGGAATGGTGCGGCAAAGTGATACTCTTGGCTGGGACCATCCTCGTCGTCACCGTATTAGGTTGGCTAGCAACGGGCGTCGTCAAGGGGATCATCAAGATGGCGATGGATATAGGAGCACTGTTAGGGGGATGACGTGGGATTGATTGTACTACATGCGTTTGGTCTGGGTTTTCAGACCTTTGGTCTACTTGTGGCCATTAGAGACAGATCGAAGGGATGCGCATTGTTCTCGATCTTTGCTATGGTTTGGTCGGGCCTGTTTCTCTCTGTTAATATGGCAGTCCTCACGGGAGGTTAGCATGTTCATCGAGGGCTATTTCTTTGCAAATCCGATTTTGAATTACATGGCCTTTTTCGTATCATATTCCGTTCTGGCATTGGGTTTGACTGGAGCGTGTGTAGTCGTGGCATTGTTCATAAATGGGGATATTGCCTTATAAATGAACGCCCACCGCAAGCTCCAGCTTGCCGTCCTGGAGCGCGACAACTATTCGTGCCATCCCTGTGGCCGCTACACATGCGAGACGCACCACGTAGCGCCGCGCGGATGGTTCGGCAAGAACAACAAAGAGCAGGCGTGGCAGAAGAAGAACATGCTGGCGAAATGCCCGGTCTGCCACAAGCCGTTTGCGCACACGAAGGCTGCGCGGAAACGAGACCTGGAGCACCTGGAGAGGCTGTACGGCTATCCGTATGCCGAGCAGCCATGGGTGGGCATACTGGGGAGGGCAGATGAGTATCCCTGACGTATTGGGCAATCGGGAGAAATGGCATATAGAGTGCGGCGATGCTAGAGACGTATTGCGAGAGATGGCCGATGAAAGCGTCCACTGTGTCGTCACCAGCCCACCTTATTGGGGATTACGTGACTACGGACTTGCGCCGACGATTTGGGGCGGCGATGCAGAATGTCAGCACGAATGGGGTAATGAATTGCCATCCGTGAGTTTCAGTCCGCAACAAGATGCGTCTGGAGGAGTTGGTGGTGGCCGTCTTCATGGAACACGTGGTCAACAGGGATGGACGGCAGGTACGGGGAGTGGAAAGGCCTCCCGGGGCCAATTCTGCCAGGTCTGCGGTGCCTGGCGCGGCGTTCTCGGACTTGAGCCATCGCCCCAATTGTACGTCCAGCACATCGTCGAGGTGTTCCAAGAGGTAAAGCGCGTGCTCAGAGATGACGGCACACTTTGGGTTGTGATCGGAGACAGCTATGCCAGTATCGGCAGATCGGGCCGCAAGGAATCGCCAGGCGTTGGCGCAAAGCAAGCGATGGCACCCGTGAATCGTGATATTGTCTGGAAAGCCGGTGGGGATAGTAACTTCAGTTGGCAACTGCCAGGTAAAATCAAGCCGAAAGACCTTGTGGGCATTCCCTGGATGGTGGCCTTCGCCCTTCGGGATGACGGATGGTGGCTACGCAGTGACATCATCTGGGCTAAGCCTTCATGTATGCCAGAGAGCGTAACTGACCGGCCAACTCAGTCCTATGAGCACGTGTTCCTGTTGGCGAAGAGCAAAAGGTATTTTTATGATAACGAGGCGATCAAGGAACAGAGTACAACGAATGATTCACGGCGGCCCTATACAAGCAATGGTGCTTGGCAAGTAGATGGGCGACCAATTGAGCAACGGCATAGTGGCGAGAGGCGGAACGGCGATGAGTTTAGCACCCGCAACAAGCGTAACGTCTGGACAGTGGCCACCTCTCCATATTTAGGTGCCCACTTCGCCACTTTTCCACCGGCCCTCATAGAGCCCATGATTCTCGCCGGGACTTCCGCCAAGGGCTGCTGCGCAGAATGCGGAGCGCCATGGGAGAGGGTAATAGATCATCATACGTCTATTCCCCAACGCATTGGTGGTGACAACAACTGGATCAAGATTGAACATCAAAGGACAGATCAACAGGAAAGAGCGGGTGGATTCTACGATGCCCAAAGTACAACCCTTGGCTGGCGTCCGACATGCTCATGTGATGCTGGCGATCCCATTCCTGCTATCGTTCTCGATCCCTTTGTGGGAGCGGGCACAACCGTTATGGTAGCACTCAGGCATGGCAGACGGGCAATCGGGATAGATGCCAAGCCCGAATATTGCGAGATGGCGCGGAACAGAATCATTGAGGACAATCCAATGTTCAACACAGTGGGAAAAGACTAACCGGCAAGGAGGGAATATGGCGGTACGACTCCGAGCTAATGGCAAAACTATTGTCTGTGCGGCGAAAAGCGAAGTCGAAGATGGCGACTGCTATATTGATGATAATTGGCACTATGAACTGGCTGTAGAACTCAAAGTGTTGCGTGTCATTGGTGAGGATGAATTCGATGCAGACCTGTGGGCCTTTGTGAATGCGCGAGACAAGGAGGGCAAATCGCCCTAATAGGGTGCTAAGGCCTTCTAACTAGGACTTCTAAGGTAGCACCATTCTATAGGGCTTTGCGGCTTGAGCCCCGAATCAGGCCGCACACAAAGGGAGATACTGGCGGCGATGAAGAAGATGAAGCCCGCGCCACTATTTGATGGGGCCTTGACACAACAATCGTGAAATGATATGATGTAAGCAGGCAGGGAGGGTGAAATGACAGTAGCACGATCCATCCATTTCCAGAACTTGGGCCAGGCTCACGAACAGGCCGAAATAATCCGAACATCCGATGTTCCCATCGTGAAAATAGTCAATTCACCAGGGACCAATCCGTTCCCGGGCAAGCGTGTCATCATCCGGGAGATGGACCCGAATGAGACAAACATGGTCCGTTCCGGCGTCTCAGGGGCTAGGGTTTGGTGGGAGCACAACGAGGCCCGGATGCGCGAGAGGAGTTGGGCCTGGGCCTTCGAGGTTGCGGCGAACGAGCAACCCTGCAAGACGCCACAACAGTGTGGGATCCTCGCGGCCTATCAGATCGAGTGGATGCGCCAAGCCAGGCTCCGGGGCTTTACGCAGAAACTCCTGGCGGGCGTATTCAGCACGGGTGTGCCGGAGCCAGAATACGCGCCCCTCTTTGGGGATATGGTAAAACTGTGTGACTATATGGCCTTCCACGAATACTGGGGGAGGGGCGGGCCCGATGATCCCGACTCGTATACCTGGCTCACGCAAAGGTACAGGCGCTTCTATGACGCCCTCGGATTCACGAAACCCACCTTCATCACCGAGGCCGGGATATGCCTCGGGGACCCCCTTGGCTGGAAGGACGCGGGGATCACCGCGGAACAGTATGCCATCGAGTGTATTGCGTACTGCGACGAGTGCCAAGAGGATGGGTATGTGGAGGGCGTGTTCTTCTTCACCGCCGGCGGGGGCGACAAGTGGAAGCGCTTCGAGTTGACGCCCCAGCAGACGCAGACCATCGTGGACAGCAACAGGCACCTCGTCAACTTGCCGATTATTAGCTCTGATACCGTAACAACTAGGACACCAGCTTCACCAGAGATAAAATATCTGCATATTGACTACGGCTTGGGCGCGGTTCCCTTCATCGACGAAGTGCGCCCCCCGATGCTGAATATCGGGAAGAGATGGTATCTTGCCAATAATCATCCCTCAATTCCCGATCATTATGAGGGACACCCGGAGAGATGCGTCGATATAAACTTAGAGGCTGGGGGGAACAGTGACCTGGGCGAACCAGTCGTCGCTTCATTCACTGCGGCAGTAGTTGATGCTGTGGACCTGACGGACCGCGCAGGCGGACGGAGTTGGGGTAAGACTGTGCGAATAGTTGGGTTCTTGGAAGATGGACATTTTGTGTGTTGGCGAGGTTGTCACTTGGATAGCATCGAAGTGGCAAGGGGCCAGATCATCAGGTGTGGGGACAGCATAGGGACAATCGGTCATTCGGGGACACAGTATGCTCATTTGCATTTCGATATATCGATAGATAGAATCAATCCTATCGATTGGCACCCGCAGAATCATATGGATGCATTTGTAGATCCAATTGCTTTCTATCTGAAACATGGGGTCGATACTGCTTTGATGGAACGCCTGGTGAGATGGGATGGGCAATGAAGACATGTAACAAATGCGGTCAGGAAAAGGCGCTTTCAGAGTTTCACAAACGCTCAGATGCTAAAGATGGTCTTCAAGGCACATGCAAAGTGTGCCAACTAGAGAATGGACGTCGACGATATAAGGCAAATCCTGAGCAGGTATGTGAAAGTGTCCGCAGATATTGAAAAGCTCATCCTGAGAAAATACGTGAGAGCAATCATCGTTATTATTGGGCCGATCCCGAGAAAGCACGAGAATGCTCGCGCCGATGGTATGAAGCAAATCGAGAACGCGGATGTGAGAATGCTCGTCGATGGCAAGAAGCAAATCGTGAACGGAAAAACAGGAATGCTCGTCGATGGCAAAAAGCGCATCCTGAGAGTAGGCGACAGTTAGATCAGCGAAGATACGCTCGCAAAAAGGCCAGCAAAGCATTTCCGGTATCTTTGCAGGCGATTAAAGATAGAGATCATATGATTTGTCATATCTGTGGAAAGAGAGTATTGGAAAAAGATTTGTCATTCGACCATCTCATACCGCTTGCACATGATGGGGTTCATGCCGAGTGGAATCTGGCAGTAACGCATTTGAAATGTAACCAGCGTCGTGGAGCAGGCAGGATTCCAGCCCAACTGCGATTGCATTGGCAGGCGGTGTGCCCGCCGCGCTGATGGAGAGGCTTGTGCGTTATGATGGGGCTTGACAAACCACGTTTCATGTGATAATATAGAGGTACGGCGTGTGGTCGACGGATGCCGTACATGCCGTGATATGCCTCATCTACCAAGGTGCAAACCTGTAAGCGTAGAAGGAGATCTTTCGCCGTCCGGCTTTAGTCAGGCGGGGATTGCAGGCCGAGGCCACAACCTGGCCAAGGGATGTGCAAATTTCTAACCGGTGTGAGGATTCAGATGGATGAATCGTGGGAACGCCTTGAGTGGGAGGACTTTTTGGAGTTCGTGAAGCAGATACGATTGGTTCACAAAGGGGTCAGTCTGGCCATTCGTGCGCTCAATACTTTTCACACATACGTACTCTGGAGCCTATCCGGTTTCACACACAACGATCCATGATCGGGCTAGGCAGTTCTTTTTGGCCGAATGTAGTGAACAGCCAGATGACGTTATTCTGAGTTTGAACTAACCAATGTCTGAAGACTTCTACGCCTTGAAACCGTTGGATTACGATGTCGAACTTGGCAGAATGCTCAACCTAGTTGGCTTTGAGCTGATTGGGACGCGGTCGCGGTTTCACGAGCAAGTCACCATCATTCGGGCTAGCAAATACAGCGAACGGTGGAAGCAGAAGCAGGAAATCATCTATTCCACGCCCA
>Ga0307379_10008372_pt1 | contig 13961 bp, 11 predicted proteins | sample UN2MG_FD_202237 | JGI IMG/M metagenome (GOLD analysis project Ga0307379, IMG submission 202237) | Soil microbial communities from Risofladan, Vaasa, Finland - UN-2 | ecosystem: Environmental > Terrestrial > Soil > Coastal area > Acid sulfate soil | place: Finland: Risofladan, Vaasa | collected...
AAAAATAATAAAAAAAGTACAAAATCGTAACAAAACGGTAACGTTCATTTGTCACAATTACTTCTGTTGAAGCAATCGTTTTTTTGTTAATCTATTTGAAAGGAGCATTATTATGGAAAGGTTCAAGAGCATTAAAATAATTTTGTTTTTGGCTGTTGTCCTGATCGCCTCAGCCGCTCTGGCCAAATCAGCAAATGTGCTGTTGCAGGAAGGCCTCTACGCCGAGGAGGTCGACGGCGATCTCGATGCGGCGATCAAGATCTATGCGCAAATCATCAAAGACGGTTCGGGGCAAAGGTCTCATATCGCCCAGGCCATGTATCGGCAGGGGATGTGTTATCTTAAGAAGCAGCAGGAGCAGCAGGCGAAGCTGGTTTTTGATGAACTGGTCGCCGGCTATAGCGACCAGACCAAGATCATCAGTAAGGTGAAACCCCTGCTGCAGGAGCTGAGCAATGCCGACCCGGCAGCCCTGATGCCGCCAGAGACTCTGGCTTACATAGAAATTGGCAGCCCCGGCAAGCAAATCGAAACCATTCTCAATATGCTCGAGGGGACTCCCCTTGAAAATCCCCTTGCAGCTATCGGCGGCGCACCTCAAGGCGGGGCGTCACCCGGGAACATCGTGGCGGGTTTTTTGAATCCGAATATGATGGCCGAATTCAAGAAGATACGCGGCATGGGAGTGGGAATCACAGGTATTGCTCAGAATAATCCACCGGCTATCGTAGTGCTGTTTCCCGGTAAGAGTGATGCTCTTCGAGGATTAGTCATGGGAGCACTCGTTTTATTAGGCAGACCAATCGAAGCCATAGAAGGCATGCAATGTGTGGAGTTTCCTGACGGGGGAGGCGCTGCATACGATGATACAGTGGTCATTCTGGCAACTCCGCTGGCGTATACGGCCGGGCAATTGACATGGTCTGTAAAACAATACAAGGGTGTCGCTAACAATCCGACACTTGCTTCGAGCAATAAGTCCTTTGCCAAAGTTAACAAGAAAGACCGTCAGGAAAATGCCTTGACTATTTGGGCGAACTTCGATCAGTTGTACACGGCTCTCAAAGAAACGTTTCCTGAGGGACAGATGCCCGAACAGATGCGTGCCGCTGATGGTATTGCCGATTTCAAAAATATCGACGATTTGATCGCCTCATTCTCCATTCAGGAAAACGGAATCGCACTCGAAGCAAATGTAGGTTTCAAGGATGGTTACAAGAGTCTTGCATACGACCTGTTCCACACTCCGAAGCTCAGCAAAGCCGCCTTCGATGTTGTTCCCTCCGATGCCGTTGCGCTTCTCAGCGTCGCTCCGGGTGGAGCTGAAAGTGCCCGGGCCCAGGCTGTGCATGAGCAGATACGGAAAATGACGGGCCTTGAGATTGGCGGCGATATCTTCGCTAATATCGAACAGGTTACCTTATTTGTCTTACCATCCGCCGTTTCCTCCGGCGAGACTCCTGAAGGAATACCTCCGATAGTGAGTTCTCTTGGGCTCGTACTGACGAGTGAGAATCCACGGCAGACTCGCCAGATCATGACCGGATTGTTGACGGCAGCCAATTTGATAGCGGGCCAGTCCGGAGATAATGAATCTGACGCTAATGTCGGCAGATTTCAGATTGAACTTGTCAACCAGCTAAAGCTCCACTGTTATACGAACCAGGAGAATAAAACGACGGTTCTGTCGTTGAATCCGGGTGTTATCGAGGCCTCGGTTTTGGCACTTGGGACTCGCAAATCCGTTACTTCCGGCGGGCCGCTAAAAGAAGCTATCAATAGATTGTCGCCGGGAGAGAGCAAACTGGCTATGATTAACGTCGGCGGTGCGATACGGGCCGGCGGAACTTTCTTCCTCACGGGCCTTCCGGATAATTCTGAAAGCAACGTGAGTGAACTGCTCGATCAGTTGGCGGATAGCTGTGACAAAACCACCATCCAGTTGCGTACTTACGAAGAACAGGGCAACTTCAATGTGCGTGCCGAAATAAGCGAACTGCCCCCATTGAACAAGTTGTTCGGGCCCGTCATGCAACTGTCTCAGGTTGTCTCAGAGGCCCGGAACCAGGCCCGCGCCGAGAGGGTGCAGGCCCAAATTTATGCCAGTATCCGGAAAGTAAGCCGGCCGGTGGTTGTCGACGGAAGGGTCGATGATCTATGGTCAGAGTCTCGCCAATACAAGATCGGCAACGTGGTATATTTACCCCCCTCGAACGACGAGGACCTTTCGGCTTCTTATAAGGCAATGTGGGATGAACAGAATCTCTACGTGTTGATTGATGTGACTGATGACAGTCTTAAAAATGACTCGGATTCGGATCTGTGGTACCAGGATGACTGTGTCGAGGTCTTTGTCGATGCAGACAACAGCAAGTCGGACAGCTACGGCGATAACGATGCCCAATATCACTTCGACTGGGACAAAAGCAGCCCTTTAATGGACCGGTTCCAGAACGGCAAGCTGGATGGTATCGAGTTTGCCATGGTAACAACAGAAAACGGATATCGTACAGAGATCAAGTTTCCGTGGTCAACCCTGGGAGTTGAGCCGTCTGCGGGCAAAAAGATAGGCCTGGACGTGCACGTAAACGATGATGACGACGGCGGTGACCGCGACAGCAAATTGACCTGGCGAGGAAAAGAAGATAACGCGTGGGAGACGCCAAGTGTCTTCGGGACCGCCGAGTTGGCCGGATTGATCGGATGGTGGAAGCTTGACGAGACGAGCGGCAGGGAGGTCGAGGATTCTTCCGGAAACGGCAATCTCGGCAAGATTCTGAGTGGTATGCCGAGGTGGCAGAGTTCCGGCGGCAAAATAAATGGTGCGATGCTGTTCGACGGCAAAGGCGACTACGTTCATTTAGCGAACGAATCGAACTTCGATTTCACCGGGGAAGTAACTGTTGCAGCGTGGATAAAGGTTAACCAGTTCGATAAAGAATGGCAGGCAATCGTGACAAAGGGCGATAGTGCCTGGAGATTACAGCGGCATCAGGGTACAGGCGCTCTTGAATTTGCCTGCACCGGATTGCAGGTTCCGGGCGGTAGCCCGTACGGAGGTTTGTATGGAAATAAGGCCGTCAATGATGGAAAATGGCACTACGTCGCCGGTGTATACGACGGCGAAAAAATGTTTTTATACATCGACGGTATCGTGGACGTCTCACAGCCGGCGTCGGGCGCGGTAGCCACAAATGATCAGCCGGTCTTTATTGGTGAAAATGCGGAAATGACAGGACGTTTCTGGAACGGTTTGATCGATGACGTTCGCGTTTACAACTATGCACTTAGTGAAGGCCGGATTACAGCGTTTTACAACGAAGGCAAATAGAAACAGCAAGTGAAAACCAAAGGTAAAATTTCGGCAGGAAACGATCAGTTATGGTGGGTGGTATTGCTGCTTGCAGTAGCGGTGATACTGCCTACCGTTTGTCTGCTGTGGTTCATGAATCAGGCGGTCAAGAATGATCGTCTGGCGGTCAGACAAAAACTGACCGATATTTATCGGCTGCGTTTGGACACACTGAGCAAGAGTGTCGATGATCTCTGGTCGGGCCGAATCGATTCGGTCCGGCAAAAAGCCGTGGAGTGCCAGGGCGTTGAGATGTTCGACCTGCTTACAGGAAGAGACAACGGTGCGGACGGCCTTCCCATCTGCGATGCAATTGTTATTTATGACAGCAACGGCACGCTGTTTTATCCGGTTGCCGGAGGCACCGACTACCCGAGTGAGCTCCCCGAGGAATTCAACAAAGCGTGGGCTGCGGAATTTATTGAAAAGGATTTCACGCGGTCGATGGAGTTGTATGGACAAATCGCTGAATCTAATGTCGACGACTACGTGCGATTCTCTACTTTGATGGGCAGGGTCCGCTGCTTGAGAAAGTTGGGAGAAATTGAAAAAGCGGCTGCTCTTTGCCGCGATATAGCTTACGGCCAGGCAACCGAGAATATAAGCTCGGCTTCCGCATCTTTAATTGCACGGGCCAGAGTCCTGCTTGTGGAGCTGAAGGCCGAAACCAAAGATGGTCTGGGCCGGTCTGGCTTGCAGGAGTTGATTAGTTCGGCTGTCAATTACACTCCCGGAAGTGGTTTGGATTTCCTGCTGATGCCGTCGGCGACGCGTATCTTTTTGCTCCGCAAAGCGCTTGAAATTGTAGAGAAAAGCGAATGGTCTGAAGAGCTGCAATCTCAGGTTCTAAAGGCAAAAGAGCTGCTTTCAAGCGAAGAACTGGCTGCCGCTTTCCTTGACAGGTACGGCAGCTCGGAAGTATCGGAGCCCCTTTTCGCGGATGATGCGCTACAATTGGTATCGTTGCTTCGTGTAACTCTGGACAGAATTCAGGATGTTGAATGGGATTTTGCGGAACAGCTCAAGAAGCAAATATCGTTGGTATTAGACTCATATCAGACCAGACAAGCCCAGGCACGTACAGCGGTGCCGGATCAGCCTGCGTTTGTTGCTCTGCTGGAGTCCTGGCCGGAAAATAACTTTCGCAGGCTGGAATTGCCGGAAGATATTTATGGAATGTATCACAGCTTCGAAGGCAGGACATATTTGTTCCTGCAGAAAACTCGGACGCTTGGCTCGGACTTTGATTTATGTCAAGACGGTATCGATGAGCTTGGTGTTTCCTGCAGGATAACGGACAACTCCGGTCTGTATGTCTCGGGTTTGGAGAATCCTCAAGACACCGGTTTTCTGAAAGCTCCTTTGGGAGAATTCTTTTCGGGCTGGAATGTTGAAATTCATTTCAGCGATGTTGACATTTTTGAAAAAACTGCCGCGAGACAGAAAGTGGTGTACATCTGGGCCGGATTGCTTGCCATTGCCGTGATGGCTGCCGCCGGGTTGCTGGCCGCGCGGGTCGTCGGAAAACAAATAAAGACAAACAAGCTGAAAAACGATTTCATTGCCACGGTTTCGCACGAATTGAAGACGCCCCTGGCTTCGATGCGCGTATTGGTCGATACGCTGCTGGAGGGTAGCTACAGGAACCAGCAGCAGGTTACGGAATACCTGGAGCTGGTTTCAAAGGAAAATGAAAGGCTTACGGGATTAATTGATAATTTCCTCACTTTTTCGAGGATGGAGCGAAATAAGCAGGCCTTCGCGATGGCCCGGACGAGCCCCGCTGCGATTGCCCGCGATGCCGCCGAGGCGGTAAAAACAAAATTCAGCAAGGGCCAGTGCAGCTTTGAGGTGGATATCCGGGACGATTTGCCCGATGTGAAGGCTGACCGCGATGCGATGGTAACGGTGCTTGTAAACTTGCTGGACAATGCGTACAAATATTCTTATGATGACAAGCAGATTAAATTGAGCGTTTTTTCCGAAGACGGTTCGGTTTGTTTTAGCGTTTCAGATAATGGTGCCGGCATGTCGCGCCGGTCCGTTAAAAAGATATTCAAGAGGTTTTACCAGGTTGATCGAAGCCTCGCACGGCATGCCGAAGGTTGCGGCCTGGGCCTGAGTATTGCGAAATTTATCGTAGATGCCCACAAAGGTTCGATTACGGTGGGCAGTAAGCCTGATGAGGGAAGTATTTTTACCGTGAAACTTCCGGCCGGCAATTAGGAACCGGCGAAAAGGATTACTATAATGAAGAGTGTACTTATTATCGAAGACAATCCGGCGATGCTGCGCGGGCTGGAGGACAACTTCGATATGAAAGGATATCGCGTCAAGACCGCTCGCGACGGCGAGAAGGGCCTCGAAGCAGCGCTTACCGAAGAACCCGACCTTATCATTCTCGATATCATGCTTCCAAAGATCAACGGCTACGAAATATGCAGTCAAATCCGCAAGCGGAATCTTGATATGCCGATAATCATGCTGACCGCCAAGGACCAGGAATCCGACATTGTGATGGGGCTTAATCTTGGCGCGGACGACTATGTCACAAAACCGTTCAGTATAAAAGAGCTGATGGCCAGGGCCGAAGCCTTTATGCGGCGCAGTGGTGGCGGCGAGCCGGACGTATATGAATTCGGCGACTGCCGTCTCGATACCGTCACGGAGACTTTCACGCGCAAGTCTCAACCGGTCAAGCTAAGTCCCGGCCAATTCAAGATGCTCCGCCTGTTCCTGAAAAGGGCCGGATGCACCCTGACCTGCGACGAAATACGCGGCGCCGTGTGGGGTAATTCGCATTTTGTCACCTTGCGGGACATTGACGAGACAGTCAGTACCTTGCAGGACAAAATTGAGCCTGAGCCCGGCAATCCCACGTTTATCCATAGAATAATAGACATAGGTTATAAATTTAAACCGCCTGAGCCAGATGGAAACAATCCTGATAGTTGAAGATGATCCGACGATGCTGCGTGGACTCAAGGATAACTTCGAGTTCAAGGACTACCGCGTGCTGACCGCCGCCGACGGCGAGGATGGCCTGAATGCCGCGCTCAACGAAAAGCCCGATCTGATTATTCTCGATATTATGCTGCCGAAGATAAACGGCTACGAGGTATGCAGACTGATCCGCAAGGAAAATCTCGATATGCCCATAATTATGCTGACCGCCAAGGGCGAGGAATCGGACATCGTGCTGGGACTGAATCTCGGGGCGGACGATTATGTCACCAAGCCATTCAGCATCAAGGAGCTTCTCGCCCGTGCCGCGGCGTTCCTGAGGCGAAGCAAACAAGCCGAGCAGGATGTTTACGAATTTGCGGACTTTCGTCTCGATATTCCCGCCAGAAAGCTGACGCGCAATGGCGAGGAAATCAAGCTCTCACCGAAAGAGTTCAAGCTCTTGGAACTCTTCGTGAAGAAGCCCGGCCGGGCGCTCACTCGTGACGATATACTAAACACCGTCTGGGGCTATGATTGTTATGTCGGCCCCCGCAGCATCGACCGCTTCGTTACCACGCTAAGAAATAAAATCGAACCCGACACCCACAACCCGACATACATTCACACAATCCGAGAAATCGGCTACAAATTCGAGCCGCCAGAGTAAAGTGATTGAATTTAAACCTTTCTTTTATGCACTGATGCTCAGAGCAACAATAGTGATATAAGTTTAAGTCTTTCGGGTATTCAATTATTGTTCTTGTGTTTCTATACGCCTTTAGAATTCCTTTTCTTCTTTTTGCCTAGGCCTAAATACTCCGGACACTCGATTCCAGTAGCATAAGCTTCCAAAAGTGCTCTTTGTCTGTCACACTTAACTTCAAGGTATTGATAGGTATGACCCTTGCGCAACTTTTTCCCTACACCATTAAGATGTTTAACAATTAATGAGGATGCTCCATACAGATGATCACAGAGACGCTGGTGGAGTCCCTTTTTTCCATCGTAGGTTCTTCCAACGTGAAGCACTTCGTTTCCTTTGTGAATGATATACACACCCTGTGTACAAGGAACATTCAATGGTTTACCTTTTTCAGGGAATGCGAATCTTTTCTGAGAAGTTAGATTCTTGTAAAGCTTTTGAATTGTGGTCTTTTCTGATTTCATATTAAGCTCTGTTGTCGGCATGGATACTATACGCTCACGTGCCAGATCTGCTGCATAAGATATAGCTGCTAAAACCGATTCTCTCTTCAGTGTGGGATAGCTATGCAAAATATCTTCAATGGAAAGGCCGGCAGCCAAATTGTCGAGCACAACCGAGACCATAATACGTGTGCCTTTGATGCAGGCGTTGCCGTGACAGACATTTGCATCAACAGTTATATGATCAGTCCAATTCATGATTCATCTCCGTTGATTTCAAGGCAGCCATAGGGTGTGCAACTTGTTGCACACGCAGATTAAATAGTTTTGTGGCAAACACAAACCGATCCGCGTGGGCAAAAAAACTGAATTTTGCCCACCCTACAAGTACTTATCATAAGTGACGTTTGGGCAATTGCTTGACCTCATAAACCCATGAAACTTCAGAGTTACTGCCAAGCTCCTTATCATCAAATGAAAGTGCGGTTTCAGATACTTTCACTGCGATTTTTCCGATCAATAAGCCTGCTCCAACGAGGGATCCCAGAACCGGATGCCCAGAGAGAGATAGTCCTGCTGCGATACCAGATGATCCCAAGATGTATTTGCCGTCTAATACTTCTGAGACAGTTCCAATAACTGTCTTGATTCCATGCTTCTTGAGACTTCTTTCGTAATCTTCAAGTCTAAGGCTAATCTCGTCTTCAATGAAGGCGTGAGATTTGCCAATCATGTCTTTATCAAGCCAGTGCAAAAAGCGTACATATTTGTGTCTATTATTCACATCTTTTCTGAAATCCAATACCTGATCCCATGTTAGCGCAAATTCATCAACTAAACCGAGCCCCTCAAGAGTCGCAACAATAACACGACGATCTCCCTCGTTGAACTCATTCTTTCGTGCATTCTCTGACTCATAGATGTTGACAGTATGTATTCCAAAACAACCGTTGATCGATATAGTGATTTCCCGTTGTACATAAGATGCACCGTGAGAGTATTTGAGTACATCTTCAAATTTCTTTTCCTTTATGAGCTTTTCCAAAGAGTTCTTGTCAATCTGTTGCAGCCATGGGGTATTAAGGGTTAATGACACTATTGATTCTATAAAATCTATTGAATCTGATGTAATATTGCCACGCTCTTCGTCACCTAGACTGTTAAGAGCTTCCTGCGTTAATTGTTCTACGCTCAGCTTAGGTGTTGACTTCTTCTCGAATTCTATACGCCACTTGACAAGAAATAACAACATTTTGACTTCAACATAGGGAAATTGCTCGAGTATCTGTGAAATCTTGTGAATATTAGGTTCCTTTATATACAAGTTTTTTAGCAGCGCTTGTTCAGGTGCTGTGTCACAATAGAAACGAATACTATCCGGGATTGCGGTGCTAGGGGATCTCCATCGAGCAGGAGGAGACCATATACGATCGTAGCATAAAGCAGCTATTTTCTCCTTATGAAGTGCGATTGCAACGCTTTCTTCCGGACGGGGCAATAGGATTTTCTCTGTCTTTTCCTGCAATGGTCGAATTCTCAAAGTATTAGTGTTAATACTGCTGTTTACTTCTTTTTTTGTACAGTTTTGGTTTTCCCTTCCTTCCTACAGTAATTCCGATTGTTCCTTAATTGATACATGGACGTCACGTTGCTATGGTGATTATGTCAAAGAATGCCCACACCATTAATTAATCATAATCTGGGGGTGAGAAATTGCAAGGTTTTTATGTTTTTGCGGCTTTAATGGCATCGGTTAGTTTAAGGGTGCCTTCGTAGAGGCTTCGGCCGATTATGGCCGCTTCGGGATTGAACTGGACCAGCTTTTTGATGTCTTCTACGGTGTTTACGCCGCCGGAAGCGACTACGGGTACATCGACCGCCTCGACAAGCGATTTTGTTCTCTCGAAGTTCGGGCCTGACATCATGCCGTCTTTGGCTATGTCGGTATAAATGATCGCCGCAAGGGGCAGTTTCGCCGCCTCGGCGGCAAATTCCAGCAGGGTCAGGGAGCTGTCCTGTGTCCAGCCGTGGGTGGCGACCTTTGCGCCTTTAGCATCGAGGCCGAGAACGATTTTGCCGCTGAACTTCTTCGCCATTTCGCTGAACCACTCGAAGTCCTGTACGGCTTTTGTGCCGATGATGACTCTGTTGACTCCGATATCAAGCAGTTGTTTTATGGAAGCTTCGTCGCGCAATCCGCCGCCTACCTCGATGTTCAGTATCCCAAGAGCCGCTATAGCTGATATCGTATCGGTATTTACCGGCCTGCCCAGTTTGGCTCCGTCCAGGTCGACGATATGCAGCCACTTTGCCCCGTCCATGCTGAATTCTTGTGCCTGATCGACGGGATTGTCACGGTAGTTTATCTGGCGGTCATACTGTCCCTGTATAAGTCTTACGCATTTTCCGTCCCGCAGGTCGATTGCCGGTATTATATACATCTGCTCTCCTTCAAAGGTCTCTTAAAACACGAAATGGTGTGCGGTGCACACCCTGCCAGGGAAGCTGTAGGGTGGGCCTTGGCCCACCACAAAACTATCAAGTCTTGTCACCCACGAGGGGACGAATCTTGTCGATGGTGAAATAGATCAGGTGCCGGACTTTTTCGTCGGGCTCGCGAGTTTTTGTATGCTGTTGCTTTATCTCTTTGATACGTTCCGGGTCCTTCTCTTCGCCCGTTTTGGTCAGATGCAGTCTTTTGCCGGCGTATCCCTCGCCCTGCTCGGCGAACATATACGCGGCTTTGGGATTGGACTGGACGTTTGAATAGGTCAGCCGTTCCAGCATACTGAACGCGATGGTTTTCTCATCGATAATATAGGGCCGGGAATAAACAGCTATATCGACGTTGCCTTCGCAATCGCTTGTCGCCAGTACTCCCAGGCCTTTGATGTTTTCAAAATATTCAGCAAGGCTCATAATTTTCTCCTTCATCTTGTAATATCATTTAGAGCTTGTTCTACATTAGTATACTGGAAATCGAAACCTGTGTTCAACAATCGTTTTGGCAGAACCTTTTGCCCGGACAGGAGCATTTCATCGGCCATTTCGCCGAATGCCAGTCTGGCGGCGAAGGCCGGGACGTTCAGCCGGGCCGGCCGGTGCATCACTTTTCCAAGGATCTTACTAAATTCTTTCATTGTGACAGGCTGTGGCGCCGTGAGATTAAAAGCACCTTTAAGATGTTCATTTTCCATAAGGAATTTTATTGCTGCAACTTCATCTTCAAGATGTATCCACGAGAACCATTGTCTGCCGCTGCCGAGGTAACCGCCGAGAAAAAATCGAAATGGTTTTACGATCTTTGCAAAGGCCCCACCGTCCCGGCCCAAAACGACCCCGGTGCGAATGACAACGCAACGAACTCCCACGCCCTCAATTTCTTCCGCATAACTTTCAATTCGCTGGCACACGTTTGCAAGAAATCCTTTGCCCGGTGTCGAGGTTTCATCGAGTTTTTCATCTTGGCGAGATCCGTAGTAACCGATAGCCGAAGCCAGAATTACCACAGTCGGCTTTTTGTCCACTTGCTTTATCACCTCGAGAACCGCTCTGGAACTATCCAGCCTGCTGTGAAGTATGCCGGCCTTTTTCGATTCGTTCCACCGGCCCGAAGCAACATTTTCACCCGCCAGATTGATAATAGCGAACGCTCCGTTTGCCTGCATAAACCAGCTTCCGGTCGTTCTTCCATCCCATTCGATTACTTTAGCCCAGTCGCCGACTGATTTGGCAGCTCTGCTTGCATCACGCGACAGGGCAATTACTTCATAATCTCTATGAAGCGCTTTGCATAATGCCCTGCCTATAAAACCTGTCGCACCTGTTATTACCACTCGCATAGCGTCACCTTCTACTATGTTTTTTCCAGAGACTGGATTATTTTTACGTAAGCGTCGGCATCGAATTTTCTTTTCAATCCCGCTGCATTCATATAACGAATCTTGCCGAAGACGGGCCTCTCGCCCCAGGCCCTGTCGTGCTTGCCGAAACACCAGGCCACGCCGGCAAAGGCGTTCGGATCTCTACCGTCAAGCTCGTATTTATTGTTAAGATGCAGCGCAATCTTAAATCCGGTCTGCGGGTTCCTGCTCCATTCGAGAATTTTTTTGCCCCAGTACATTCTCATATACCCGTGCATCTTTCCGGCGAGAACCATTTCTTTCTGTGCGGCGTTCCAGTAGGGGTCGTGCGTTTGTCCTTTTTCGAACTGTTCGAGCGAATACACGTAATCCCTTTTGTCCCTGCGGTGGAAATTCAAAGTCCGCTTGGCCCAGGGCTCAAGGCAGGCAAAAGAATCGTAGCGGTCATTGTAAAAAACGAAATTATGGCTGAGTTCTCTTCGTACGATGAGTTCCTCAAGATATGCATCTTTGCCGGCGCTGGAGGTTTTCGAGACCTTCAGTGCAATATACAAAGGTGAAATCTGCCCGAAATGCAGATAAGGACTCATGTTCGATACATAGTCGGCCGTCGGGTCGTTTCGCAAATCGGCAAAGCGATCCAGCTTGTCCCGTAGAAAATTGCTTAGCCTGCGTTTTGCCTCTTTCGTGCCGCCGTGAAATCCGTCTACTCTTGCGACACTTCTATCGATATCAAGTTTCGAGAGAGCCTTGTCGATGTCGTCAATATCGAATATGTGGAATTTCAAGCCGAGCGAATCAAGCTTCGGTTTACTGTGTTTGAGCGGGACCAGATAGTAATCGAGTTTCTTTGTGATTCTTGGCCGAAACGTGCCGGCCGAAAAGTTCTCTTTAGACGAAGCTTCTTTCACGGGGACGATCAGATTTGTTTCTACTTCATACAGCGGGCAATCGATTTGCTCTTCCACGTTCGCCCGCCATTTCTTCTGGATTCGTAATTGCCCCGCATCTACGACAACCATAGCGGCATCCTTTGCCAGTTCCACCGCGCCTGAATCGGGAGAATCTCGCCGGATGACCATTTGAATGCCTTTGGCTTCAAGAGCTTTGCGAACTTCTTTTAGTCCTTCCAGCATGAAATGGTAATGACGCTGATTTGCCTCGGGCCAGCTCTCTGTTATGCCGAAGAACACGAGAACAGGTTTCTTCAGCTTATTAGCCGTCCGAATCGCGTATTCCAGGGCGTGGTTGTATTCGGCTCGCTGTGCGGCCTGCATCCAGTAGAGCACATACTTTCCGCCGCCGAGCCGGCTGTCGTTAAGGAGCTGTATTCTTTCCTGCTGAATCATTACTATAAATGATATACAAACACAATCTCCGAAGAAATCAAATTGTTTGACAAAATGCTGCCTTTTAATATATTTGGCAATATATGAATACCAGGAACTTTCGAAATTAGGAGACCAGACTATGAACGAGGCGAAGATTTCAATAGGTACGCGATTAAGAGGATTTGTTTTATCAGTCAGGTGGATTTTACTTTTGGGAGCTCTGGCCATGTTTCTTGCGACATCAAGCTCCTGTGCGACCGGCAGCGATTCATCCCGGTCGTCGGGGCAAAAAATCCCGGTCATCTTCGATACCGATATCTGCGACGATATCGATGACACCTGGGCGCTGGCCTTGCTCCTGCAATCTCCCGAGTTCGATGTTAAACTGATTACCACCGAGGTCGGCAATACGCAATCAAAAGCAAAGACTATAGCCAAGTTCCTGCAAACCGTCGGCAGGACGGATATCCCCATCGGCATCGGCGTACAGCAGCACAAAGGTCACCATCGGCAGGATGCATGGGCAAAAGACTACGAGCTGTCATCTTATCCCGGCACGATTTACGAGGACGGCGTGCAGGCTTTGATCGACACGATTATGAAATCCCGCAGGACAATCAAATTAGTCGCTGTCGGCCCGTTGCCCAATATCGCCGCAGCGCTCGAGCGCGAGCCGAAGATCGCTAAGAAAGCGGAATTTGTCGGCATGCACGGCAGCGTTCGCCGGGGCTATGGCAATGACCCGACGCCCAGCGCCGAATATAACGTCAAGGCTTTTGTCAAAGAAGCACAAAAGGTCTTTACGGCACCGTGGGACATGACAATTACCCCGCTCGATACGTGCGGCATCATTCAGCTTAAAGACCAGAAGTACCAGAAGGTGCTCAGGAACAACAGCACTTTAACCAACGCGCTGATAGAAAACTATCGCGCATGGTACAGGCAGGGAATCCTGAACGAGAACAAGGATTTGAGCGAGGCAGACCTGGATAAAAGAGTCGCCCGGATGCTCAATTCGAGCAGCTCAACCCTTTTCGATACGGTCGCCATTTATCTGGCGATGTCAACCGATCTTGTGAAGATGGAAAAACTGCCGATCATCGTGACAGACGACGGTTTCACGAGAATCGACGAGAACGGCAAAGCGATTAACTGCGCCACCGAGTGGAAGGATTTAGGTGCCTTTGAGGATTTCCCCTCGTGTCCCGCGATGATTGAACAGCAGGCAGCCCAAAAAAGCTTACTGAGACTGTTGTATAGCTGTTCTTGCGGTGTGAACGGAAAATATTAAGGCCTTTAGCACCGTGCTTGGCCATATTCATA
>Ga0307379_10008373_pt1 | contig 13960 bp, 19 predicted proteins | sample UN2MG_FD_202237 | JGI IMG/M metagenome (GOLD analysis project Ga0307379, IMG submission 202237) | Soil microbial communities from Risofladan, Vaasa, Finland - UN-2 | ecosystem: Environmental > Terrestrial > Soil > Coastal area > Acid sulfate soil | place: Finland: Risofladan, Vaasa | collected...
ACAAATCAGACAGGCCCGAGTAGCCCCGGACAAGCTCACGCCAGACTTGCCTTTCTCTTGAGGCCGTTCGCACGTCTACGACATCTATCAAGGCACCCCGAATCGTGTCACCCCTCTCTGCGTTGCTGCCGTTGCCGTTGCGTGCGACCGTCTGGTAGCGCACATAGGGCGGATTAGTAATCACCAGGTCGTAGCCGCCGGGAAGCAAGTCTGCGACCAGACGAGGAGCGAACGCAGAGCTCGAGTGAACTTGCAGCTGCACTTGGGGCATGAGCGTAAGCCAGGGGGCCAGCCGGTCGCGGCAGATCCCAGCCGTGGACGAGTCAATTTCAATGGCGTCAACGCGCTCGAGGCGACGATCCGTCACCATGCATCGCTCAATGACCGCGTCCAAGAGATCGCCGTTGCCCGCCATCGGATCGATAGCAGTGGCACATTTCCTGCGAATACTGAGGGCTGCCAGAACACGGGATAGACGAAGGCCGGTGAAGAACTGCCCGAGGCTCTTACGTTGATCCGGATCGAGCCTCGACTCGTAGGAAGCCGCCCGGCGCCGAGCAGCAGACAAGGCCACGCTCTCATGCACCTGCGTTCGCATACGCCGCCTGCCTCTCCGCGAACTGTGCGTAGAACTCCCCGGCATCGATGGGCACGTCCTGCTGACAGACGACGTAGTGAGCTGCCAGGCGCGAGTAGACGCGCTGGGGCGTCATCTCCGTGGGATCGGCCGAGAGGGATGCTTGTCGCACCAAGTCGTCTGTCACGACCCACACCTGCCCCGCAGCCCTGTTCGGACCCGTGGCGTCCTTGCTGAGAAGGATGAGGGGGTCACCGCGCACAGTGCCCTGGGCTGTAATCTGCTTGAAGCTTCCTTGGGTCTTGTCCAGGATGCTCGTGCGGGCAACACGCAGACCTGCTTGATCGCAAGCATCGCGGAGCGCGTTCCATACACGTGCGGATGCAGAATGGAAGACCACGGTGGCTTTCCCACTAGGCCGTAGGATGCGATTCACTTCCCGGAACGCTCGGAGCAACAGGTTCTGGTAGTCATCGACGGTCTTGCCCTGATGATTGCTAACGATGGCTTCTTCGCCTGAGTCCGTCATCTGGCCGAGCCAGGCCTCGTTGACGAAGTTCACCTCCGAATAGGGGATGTTTCCGCCAAAGGGCGGATCAGTGAAGACATAGTCGACAGACTCGTCCGGCAGGTCGACCGTAAGGCAGGATCCGTTGTAGACTCGCACCGTATCGGCGTGCCCGTGGGTCAGCTCGAAGGCGCGGGAGATAGTGTTCAGCTTGCGGCGCAGGCCGGAGAAGACGTTCTTTTCGACAGGGAGGCCGCTGACGTAGAGAACTCCAGGCTGAGCGCTCGTTACCACGAGGTCCTTCTGGCCTTTCTTAGCCACCACACGCGTCATGATGGTCGTATGGGCCGCGTTGTAGCTGAGCAGCCAAAATCGCAAGGCTTCCCTCAAGTGCTCTGGCTGGCGGTCAACTGCGGACCACAACAGTCCGAAGCTGATAAGATTCCGCCGGGTGTAGAAGTGGTGCAGGTGGGTCATCCCTTGGTGGTAACCCGACCGATGAAGGTCGCCCCAAGGAATGCCTACACGCGGCACACACGGCGGGATCGGTTCGGATTCGATTCGCTGAAGCAAGCTGAGATCGACATCGCTGGCCTTTCGGGACCAGTTCTTCCCGGCGGTCTCACCGTACACCCAGGCTGGCTGACGCCGTCTGATCCTTCGGTCTTCCCCCAGCAGGTCGTCCACCACGTTCTCGCGTACGCGTTGCACATCACCGACGTCAGCGTGGTGCCCACAGCTCGGACAGCTGAACGTCCCGGATATCTGGGCGGGCTCGCGTGATACGCAGGCATCCCACAGCGAGATGTGCTTCCGGCACGACGGGCAGCGGAAGATGTCCGACCAGACGACGTACCGGATCGTGCCTGTCGAGCCCGAGGGATCGGCTGTTTCGTACAGCCACCCGTGTCGCCGCGCCACATCATGCAGGAGCTGCTCGGCGGCCCGTCGGAACTCGCCAGGATCAGGCGGCGAGCAGAGGGTCCGGGCAATGAATGAGCCCAGTACGCCGAGCTCGCATAGAACCGCACGCCGTGGCCCCCATCGGACGGGCAGGCTGAGCCTCTTAGCCTCGCACTTCATGTCCTCGGACGGATCGGCGCACAAGATGGCGCCTAACCCGGTCGTTCCGCTTCCAGCGAAGCCGTCGAACACCGTGGCCCCGGGCGGTGTGTGTGTGGCGATGAACAACGCGATGGCCTCTGGGGAGATCTTCGTCGGGTACGGGAAGGCATTGAATAGCGGGCCGCCACGGGTAGAGCGCATGGGTTGCTTGTAGAGAGAGCTGATGGTCCCTCGTGCGCTACTTTGAGTGTCTGAGGCTGTCGTCTTGGGCACGGCCTGTAACTCCCGTCCTCGCTGTTGGCACAACTGCTCGCTACCGCCCACGTCGTCTCGCGCCACCGACGGGCGCGACACCGTCTTCCGTTGCAGCGTCAAGCCAGCGGTCAATTGCCGCCTTCCGGAACCGCCAGTGGCGACCCACCTTCTGGCTGGGCACCTTGCCCTCTTGGGCAAGCTTGTAGAGAGTCGACTTGGGAATCTTCAGGTAGACTGCCAACTCGTCGATCGTAAGCACATTGTCGTTTGCCGCGTCCATTTCGCGGTCCCCATCAGACCACATGGCCACCCGAACCGTAGTACCGAGGCCTACCTGACAAGGCCCGAACCCTACTAGCAGTTGCTCTGTGTTGCTGTCAAGTCCTTTTTCTTGTGGCAGTAAGCGTTGGCAACCGGAAATGCCGTTGGCGGTGCATCGTCCCGCTGGCCTGAGTCAGGTACTTGATTCTGGCCGCCGCGAAAGGGCAATTCGGCAGATGGGGATGCGGGCACTCCCGATCGGTGATCAGACAGGTCCAGGGCTGTCCGCACCCGGCCCGATGCGCTTGGGGGCATCGGCTGCGATTCTGTGCTACCAGCGTTACCGGCCGAAGATGATCTGCCGTCACGCCGACCGGACATTGCTTCGGCGCGCCGACGGTTGCCCGCCACCGCGGATCGTTGCGACAGGCCCGGCAGTGCGCCCGCGACGAGCAGGCGAAAGCCTGGACGAACGCCTTCATGCCGCCTCCACGGTCCCGGAGCCGCCGTAGCCCACGCTCCCGGCGGCGGTATCCAGGCACGATTGCAGATCGTTGGTCGGGAAGCTCTCCGGCAGACAGTCGTCCTCCGAGCTTCGCGTCACGGTCTGACCGAAGACCTCCAGGTCCTCATCCTCGTCCGTGCTGTACCACGCCTCCAGGATGGCCTCCGTCGAGGACACGATCCTGTATCGCACGTGGTAGCCGTTGATCGTGGCGCTCTGGCCCGTCGGCGTCGTGCAGCCGGGGTTGCTGTACTGCGTCCATGTGCCCGAGTCGGCCCGGGAGAACCGGAAGGTGCAGGGGTAGCCTTCCACCTGGGCAAGCTCGAATGTCCCGTTCGGCGTGGTGGGCACGCTGGAGAGCTTCCAGTAGCCGAGTTCCATGTAGTCATTGCAGACCGTGCATAGAACAATGTCAGACAGCACGGCCTGGGCCGCCGCCGGCATCGGGTCGGGGCAATGCTCACACGGCTGGCCACCGCAGCAGCACTCATCCGCGAGGATCTGCTTTCCCTCTGCATCAAGCAGCAGCTCCTTGCCCTCGTCCCCCGCGAGTTGGACAAGACCTTCGCCGCTCACGGGCAATCCGTCCTCACCGCCGGCACCTCGTTGGCGTCGTACAAGGCGAACGTGCCGTCCAGCTCGTAGTAGCCCAGGCCCTCCACGCCGTCGCCGTCGGTCGGTGGCGTGACATACTGGCCGTACGTGCGGCGTCTGGTCTTCGGGGTGAGGCCCGTGCCAAGCGTCACCGCTCCATCCAGGCTCTTGGCCACGTAAGTCCGGTCGCACTGAGCCGTCTTGCTGCCGTCGGTGGTTCCGCCGTCGCGCCAGACGAGCACCGGAAGCAGTACACCCCGCTGGGGCAGACCACCGCCGAGCTGGACCACGGCCCACTTCGTCCCAGTGCCCGACTCGGCCCAGAGGATCAGTGCCGAGCCGAGCGCGCCGCTGGTCAGTTTGCTCGCCTCGCCGTCAGTGACATCCGCGTAGAGGTGGGACTCATCCTTCACGTCGATCTGGACCGGGCAGGCGCCGGCCACGTACGCGCGGCCCAGGCCGCTGGCGGGTATCGGTTCGGCCAGGACGACGAACTTGCCGGTGTGGTCGGCCGTTGGGGTCACGCCGTCCAGGGCGAAACGCTGCTCGAACTCGTCCTGGTTATCAGTCGGAGAGATCACGACGCCGTCGATGCCGAGGACCTCACCGCGGTCGCGGTCAGCGCCGCTGCTGTTCTGCACCAGCAGGACCGTGTTGTGTGGCACAGAAGGCTGAGGGAGCTGGCGCACGTCGTGCGCCCGGGCGCGATGGGCCGCAGCCGCGTCGATCATCGAGTTGAACGTCGCGGCGGGGATCTTCAAAGGATCGCCGGGGTGGACGTGCTTGTGTGAATCGCCGGCCATGGCCTACGTCCCAATCCCCAGCCCCGCGAAGTTGCCTTCCTCGTAGACCTTCTCGACGTAGGCCGCGATGGGCTTCTTGACGATCCGCTTGGCCGCAGCGTCCTTGGCGTCGGCATAGCGGACCCAGAGGTACTCCCAGCCCTTCTTGGCGATCCCGGTTATCTCGCCCACGGTGATGTTGCTGCGGTTCGGGCTGCCGGCGAAGCCGAAGGCGATGGCCCAGTCCTCCTCCGTGCCGCGCCGCTGGCCGCGCGCCCCCATGAACAGGCACTCGCCAGCGCTGAGGCCCTTGAACGGGGCATTGTTGACCTTGCCGGTCAGGTTGAGGACTGTGCCGACGTAGGCGGGCGTCACCACGCCGATGGGCAGGTAGTGCGTCTCGGAGAAGGCGTAGGTCGGCACCTGGATGTCCACGCCCTCTACGTTGTCGTGGGTGACCCCGACGGCGCCCTTGAAGTCCGGGGGTGTCTGACTCCCCGGAGCGTACTTGCCGACGGTCTGGAGGCTCTGTGTGATGTGCTGCGTACCACCGGTGGTGTCGAAGGAGAACTCCGACTCGCCCGTGGGCGGCCGGCTGGTGTAGCGCACCGTGGCGTTCCACTGGCCGTCGCCCCGGGTGGTATCCACCCACACCGGCTCCAGGTCGATGCCGTCGCGGACCAGGCCGTCATAGGTCTGCGGGGTGGAGCTGGCCACCAGGGACTTGGCGGTGCCGTCGTCGCTGGTGCCGGCGAGGATGTAGTCGATCTCCACGCCGGGCGAATCGCTCTCGACGCCGGTCCAGCGCCGACTGCCCAGCCGTTCTGTCAGGGTCACGGGCATCCGTGCCTCACGTGAACTTCGCCTGGTTGTTCTTCACATCCTTGCGGAGCCGCTCGACGCCCAGGGCGGTCTTCTCGGTGGCCTCGGCAATGCGGTCCTCCACGCCTCCGGCCTGGAGGCCCAGCAGCGCCGCGGCATTGAACGTCCCCGCCGCGCCGATCGTGGCCCGGCCCGCACCCATCCGCGCCACGAAGTCCCCCACCTGCTGCCTGATCCTGTCGATCACGCCTTCGGGATCGTCGGGACCGGCGCGCTCACGCGCCGTGCGGGCCTTACGGAGCGCATCTCTCAGCGCCTGCTCGGCCTGCTGGACCTGCTCCTGGGCCTTCCGTTCGCGATCGATGTACTCACTCTCGATTGCGTCCCTGCGCGCGGCGTTCTCCTGCTCGATCTGCTTGAGACGATTGCCGTGCTCCTGGGCGGCGAGCTTCTGGGCCTGCTGGTGCTCCTCGCGGAGGGCCTTGTCCTTGGCCTCCCGCTCGCGGCGGATACCGTCCTTGGTCATCCGCACAGAACTGTCGATGAGCCGCCTCTGGAGCCGGGCGTCCTCCTCGGAGATTGCACCGACGGCCTCCCGGGCGTCCACCCACCGTTTGGCCAGCCAGCCGGCGAAGCCCTCGGTAACCGACCGATGCCAGGCGAGGAAGTCACTCCAGACGGAACGCAGCGCGTACGTCAGCCACAGCCACGACCGCGTGACCGCATCCACACCGTGCTCGTGGGCCATGCGGATGCCGTCCCACAGGTCGTAGGCGAGCGTGACGGCGGCGAACTTGAAGTCCCGCCAGAGGCGCGACAGGGTGTGGATCCCCTTGGTCCACTCCAGCTTCAGGCCGGCCCAGAGGACCTGGGCGGCGAGCTTCCAGTCGCCGGCGGCCATTGCATCCCGTATGCCGTCGAACGTTCGGCCCACGTCGTCGGCCAGGTCGCCGAAGCGGTCGGCAAGCCAACGGATCGTCTTGTGCAGGGCGCCGGTGGCATAGAGGACGTAGCCGGTGAGCGTAAGCACGGCCCCAGCGAGCAAACCCACCGGTGTCAGCAGGGCCACCATCAGCGCCTTGACGATGACCAGCGCCTTGCCGAGAAGGACCAGGCCCGACGCAAGCACGCCGAGCACCGCCCCGACTCCCTGGAGGACCGTTCCGAGGACGATCGTGGCAATGCCCAGGCCGATCAGGCCCAACGTGGCCGCGGCGACGATCTTCACCAGCTCGTGGTTGGCCTTGAGCCATCGGCCCAGTGCCGCCACGCCTGTCGCCAGCTTCTCGGAGAGCTTCGTCAGCGCCGGTGCGAGTCCCGCCCCGATGTGGAAGACGCCCATCTTGACCGTCCGCCAGAGCATGTCGAAGGCGTCGGTGAGATCCTCGGCGGCCCTGGCGTCCTCCTGCGTCACCGTCAAGCCGAGGCGGCGGGCCTCACGGCGCAGCCTCTCGATACCTGCGGCCCCGTCGCGAAACATGGGCAGCAGGTTCGTGCCGCTGCGCCCGAAGAACGACATCGCGATGCCCGCGGCACGCGTCTCGTCCTTGATCCTGGACAGATGATCGCCGAGGAGCATGAACTGCTCGAGGGGCGTCTTGCCGGCCAGGTCCTTGTAGGTCAGGCCCATGTCGCGGAGGGCGTCGATCTGGGTGCTCAGGCCGCGGCCGGCGTCGTAGATCGAGCGCTGCATCTTGCGGAAGGCAACCTCCAGGTTGGAGAAGTTCGTGCCGCTCTGCGTGGCTACGAAGCTCAGTTCGGAGAGGGCCTCCACGGATACTCCGGTCCGCTTGGACATCTTGGCGATCTCGTCACCGGCCTTGGCGAAGTGCTTGCTCGCCATGAACATCGCCCCGCCGATGGCCGCGCCCACTGCGGCGACCCGCAGGCCGATGTTCCGCACCGCCGCGCCGAAGGCCTTGAGCTTGCGGCTGGCCCGGCGCAGTCCGCGCACGAGCTTGCTGTCGTCGGCGAAGAGCTCGACGAATGCACGGCCGGCTCGGATGCCCTTGGCCGACGGCATAGGCTACTCCTGCTCGGGCATGGAAAGGACATACCACCCCTCGGGCAGATCCATCCTGCCGGCGACAGGCTGGCCATCCGCATCCAGCACCCACACCTTGGCGTTGCGGACCGTCTCGCGCAGACGCACGGGCTCTCCGGACGGCACGTAGATCGTGCGAGTCCCGCAGCCCGGCAGGAGCAGGACCACGAGCAGGATCACAATCCCCAGCTTCCAGGTTCTCCGGACCTTGCTGCGCAGGCGGTCCCGTAACTCCGGCTGGCGCCGACCGTCCTCGGCCGTCCGGCGCGACCGCTTGGCCAGCAGCGCCACGAGCACCTGGACCACGACCGCGATGATGGCGGCCAGCCACTTCATAGCGTGCCCTTCGCCTCGAGCCGGTCGTGCACGATCTGGATGCCCTCGCGGATGTCGTTGGCCAGGGACTCGGAAGGCTGTTTGCCCTTGTGTGTCTCGGCGTAGACCTTCATCGCGTACCGCAGGGCCTCGTCCAGCCGCTTGAGGGCCTTGTTCTGCGCGTCGTCGGGGATGGCCGTCTCGGCGTACTTGATGGCCGAGATGATCGTCCCCTCGTACGCCTCCCACGCCGGGCGGAACGAGTACAGCTTGCTCAGCAGCCAGCCCAGCAGGGCAGCCAGGAGCATGATCCCCGGCACGGAGTTCAGTGCCTGCCACAGTCCGTTCAGAATCGCTTCCCAGTTCATCGTGGAGTCCTTTCCTTATTGCTCACGAACGCATCCTTCAGCAGATGCAGGTTCTCGGTTGTGATTCTCATGCCTCGCGTCCGCTTGACTCGGCGGTACGGGTTCAGCTGCTCCGGCCTGACCGGCGAGGCGCCCTTCTTGCGGTGGACGTTCGCCAGGAGCGCCAGCACTGCGGCCGTCCGGTCCCACTGGGTCCGGCAGCGGGCCTCGGCCATCCAGGCCAGCTCCCGCAGCGTCAGCCGGTCGGGCTGGACGCCGACGACGCCGGCGCACTCGAAGGCCAGTCGCCAGACATCTCCCGCCGTAGGCGCTTCTCCAGTTCGTCGCTGTCCAGACGCCTCTCGGCCTCGTCCAGGACCAGTTTCTCCAGCGTCCGGTACTTGTCCCTCGCCTTCGCCAGCAGCTGCCGGCGTCGGCTCGGGAAAAAACCCACCAGGGCCTCCAGGAACGCATCCACGGCCGAGTCGATCACGTCCCCGGCGATGGCGCGGCCGAAGTCCACGTCGCTGACGCTTTGGGCGTCGGCCTGCTCGCGGCACAGGACGTACAGGACATCCACCAGGAGGACCGGGTCGGTGGCCAGCTGCTCCAGGAGCTTGCCCTCGACCGTGTCCATCAGGTCCACGTCGAGCGTGTCCCGGACCTGCTTGACCGCGCCCACGTCGATGCGGACGGCCCAGTTGCGGCCGGCGTTATCCTTGAAGCTCGCCATCTCAGACCTCGCTGTCGTACAGCACGCCCAGCTTGGCCGTGCTGGTGTTGGTCGGGTCGCCGTTGGAGACCTGGACCCTGTCCACGGGGTTGCCGGTCAGGGGGTTGGTCACGCCCTGCTCGTCGGCCCAGTACCATCCCTCGTCCGCGGGCAGCTCCACCGCGTGGAGCACGGCGTCCCCGGAGTCCAGGAAGGTCATGTGGCCGCGGCGGGAGGTGTGGGCGACGATGAGGCTGGCCAGGTCGCCGTCGAAGTCCGTGTCCAGCTCCGTGACCTTGCAGAGGACCGCAGTGGTGTCGGAGGCGGGCAGGTCGTCGCCGGCGCCGCCGTCCACGGTCACGTCGTTACCCGCGACGGTCAATGCGTCCATGTTGTAGCGGACGCCGCCGTCCCAGAAGACATCCACCTTGTCGTCCTGGATAATCCCGTGGCCGGAAGCCAGCGTGGCCGTGCCCGTGTTGGCGTCGGTCTTGGTCCAGGCGGTGGACTGCTTGCCTGCGGCCAGCGTCAGCTGGTGGGAGATCTGACCGCTGGCGGTCCTGGACAAGGCCGCCTGGATGGCCAGGCCACCGAGGTTCGTGTAGTAGGAAAGTGAAGCTGTCGGCATTACAGGCTCCTTCCTCTTAGCTCAGCCAGGACGGGTTGCGGAGGTCGCAGTTGGGTCGTGCGGTGACGTTGACCGTCACGGCGTCCTCCAGCGGCTCGTTGCGGCTGAAGTTGGTGATGATCCAGTCGGCGTCCAGGCCCTCCCCGGATGCCCCGTCCCGGGCCGCCAGTGCGACGGCCGTGCCATTGAGGTAGGCGTCCCTTAGCGCCGTGTACCCCGCGTTGGCAGTATCCTCGACGATCTCGAACTCCAGCGTGGCGTCCTTGAGTGTGGGCTTGTAGGACTTGTGGCCTCCGCTGCCGCGGGAGGTGACGTCCGCCTCGCCCCGCTCCTGGTTGAGCGTCACGTCCCGGGCGATCGTCAGCTCGCCGGCGGGCGTGGAGCCGGCCGTGCCGTAGTACAGCTTGCAGTCCGTTCCGACCTTGGTACCCATCATGCTCTCCTTGCGTCACCTAACACTGTCGGCCCAGAAGGCCGGGAGGCGCTCCTTGCCCTTCTCGAAGGCCGGGCCCATGTACGGGCGCGGGCGGATGCTCACCACCCGATCCACGCGGCGGGAACGTCGCAGCCCCACGACCACGCGCGACTTGCCGCCGTACTCCAGTGCCGCGGGGGCATCGCCGGCCTTCTGGTTCAGCCCCATCGGGCCGATGACCACGCTTCGACGGTCGCGGTCATAGCCGAAGAAGATGAACCTCTTCAGCAGCCCGGCGTGGGAGCTGGGGGGCTCGCCGGGCCGGCTGATCCGCTTGCGCTTGCGAATGCTCTGCCGGGCCACCTTGCGGACGAAGCCGCCGAAGTGGCCGAAGACCTTGCGCGTGGCGGCATCCACCGCCCGCTTGACCTTCTGCTGGTCGAAGAACATTCGCGTCGTCACCATGCCGAACTGCATCATTCGTTCCTCGTCACAGGGGCATCAGCATCCCGCCACCGCCGCCCGCAGGCGCGGGCAGCTCGGACATGTCCACTTCCATCTTGCTCGTACCGCCGTAGACCTCCTGGACCTCGAGCTTCGGCGTGATCGTGTCGTCCTCCGGGTACACCTTGCCGTTGATCTTGATTTCCATGTACTCGGCGGTCAGGTTGAGATCCCCGCCCTCGACGTACACGTCCTGAAAGTCCCACGGCCAGTAGCCCTGCGCCGACAGGCTCCACGACGCCGACTCAAAGACGGTGTCTCCGTCGGCGTTGATCTCGTTGATCTGTGCACCGCTCTCGAACGTGACCGTATTGTCGAACTCCGGCTCGTCCCCGGAGTCCGGGTGCCCGCAGTAGGACCCGCTCTTGAACGTGACCGGGCCCTGGAAGGTCCCGCCGCACACGATCCCGCTGTTGACCGTCACGGACACGTTGGGCCAGGTCCCGCCGGCGAACATGCCGCCGTTGACCGTCAGACTGTCGGCCCCGGCCAGAGCTGCGCCGGAGAAGTCATAGGCGTATGCGGGCTCGCCGCCGCTGCCGGTGACAACGACGGGGCCGTTGAGTGTTCCGCTGCACGAGCCAGCCGGTCCGTCGCAGTGGATGGTGAACGTACCGGGGACCGTCCCCTGGAATGTGTCCCCGCCCGTGATGACGTAGACCTCCACGTCGCCCTGGGCCTGCGTCCCAACGTCGATCGCCTGCATGTTGTATACGTTGCGAGCGGTGAACTTCCCGCCGAAGGCGGCCAGGTCCTGCGCGTAGTCCAGGTCGTACCACGTCACGTCGCCGGTCACGGTGATCTTGGAGAAGTCACCGTGGGGGCCGCCCATGCCCCACTCGTCCGAGTAGGAGAAGCTCTTGACCGTGACGGGGCTCGCCGGTCCGGTGTCCCACGGATTCGACGCCATCGCTGGCTCGATGACCACGTCGTCCGTCGCCAAGGGCACGCGGTTGAGGGACCAGTTGGCTGCCTTGTCCCAGTCGCCGTCCGTACTGCCGTAGAACTCATTCGCCATCAGCGGACCTCCCTCGCAGGCCGGACGGGCTCGGCGATCGGCTCAAGGCCCAACGCCTCCCGGCGCTGCGCACGGATCGTCTTCGCCGCCTCCAGCCGCTCGGACTGCGTGCCGCCATGCTTTGCCGCGACCAGCAGGTCGGGATCGCCGTAGAGGGCATCCCGCCTCTCGACTGGGGCGGCGTCAAACCGGGCGCGGAGGAAGACCCGCTCCCGCTCGGCCGGGCTGAGGCCCCGATAGGCGGTGAGCAGCGCCATGTATGCCGTGCGGATACCTGCCGGGACCACGTTCGCCTTCGGCGCGCTGAACCGAAGCAGGTTGACCAGGGACAACGCCTTCTGCTGTTCGGTTATCGCCATCGCGTTAGCTCCTGGGCATCAGCTCTATGCACGTCACGTAGACCGTCCCGGCCGTCGCGATCAGCTCCATCGTGTCGCCGACCGCCTTGGTGATCGGTATGGCAACACCCATCGGTATCTGTGGGCCGGTCGTCAGCGCCGTCCCGGCCAGGTTGAAGTGCGCGTACTCCGTTTGCGCGCCGTGCGGAATGAACATGAGCTGCTTGGTGTTCGCATTCAGGGGGGCGCCGCCCCGGTCGGCGATCGTGCCGCTTGTAGTCGTCACGGCCAGACGCCAGGCGGCGTTGACCTTCAGGTCGCGCGCGGAGATCAGGGAGTCGATGGATGCCTTCAGCGTGTCCAGCGTCGCGGTCGCCCGCAGGGCGGCGACGGCCTCGTGCACATCCTTGAGCGACTTGGCCGGATCGCCCACAAGGGCCTGCATGTCCACCTGGACGATGTCGGCAACGATCTCGCCCAGCAGCTTGAAGTAGATCGCCCCCGTCTCCTCGTCTACCACGACCGAGGCGTTGGGAAGCCACTTGCGCACGCTGTTGGCAGGCTGGGGCATCGTTTACCTCACCACCCGAAAGCTGAGCGTCAGGACGCTGGTGAACACGCCGTGCTCACGCAGATGCTCCGGCGAATAGACAGGCTCGTTCGTCGCGCCGACCCACACCGCCGTCTCGTGATCCGGCAGGCGCTTCTGCCGGAAGTAGTCCGCGATCTCCTCGACCAGGGCCATCAAGGCGTCGACGGCCGAGGTATCCATGCCGGTGCGCTTCTGGACGGCCACATCCACATCCACATTGTGGTTCGCCGAGCCGCGACTGACCGGCGCGACCTCCAGTGCCTTGGGGACGACGGTGACCCGCAGGTCCTTCAGCCCCTCCAGGTCGTACTCGGGGCGATAGGCCCGCACGGCCCCGAAGGCCTGGCTGAAACTGCCGCCGTTCAGCGCTTCCTTGACGGCCTCAGCAATGTCCACTGTGGTTGCGCCCATTCGTTACCTCAGCCCACCAGCATCCTGACCAGCAGCGTTCCCGCCGCGGCGAACAGGGCACCCACCGCCGCCAGCGTGATCGCCCAGTGGTGCTTCAGGTGGTTGCTCATGCACCGATCCAGCTTCTCCACCCGCTCATCGATGCGGATCAACAGGTCGTGATCGCTCAGGTCCTTCCGGCCATCCGTCATCACGCCACCTCCGTGTCCACGAGCTTCGTGTGCACACGCAGCGTCGCCCGCCACGGGTCGCTGTAGCGCCAGCACGGCTCGGCGCCCGGTGCGAGAGCTTCGTACACGTACACCTTGTCTCCCTGCGTCTCGCGGACACGGTCACCCACATCGGGCGTCACCGCTTCACCGCCCAGGATCAGGTCCGCCGCGGCGATCAGGTAGTCCCGTGCCTCCCACCGCTCCACCACGCCGTCGCCGGCATCCACCTCGAAGACCGTCCTGCCGACCGTCGCCTGCACATCCACGGAGTCCACCCCGCGGACGTACGTCACCGGGCCGGCCAGGTGCGCCGTGCGTTGGGCTTGAAGCCAGTCCGAGCCGGTCTTCAACAGGTCAGTGGCCATGTCCGATCACGCGTTGGTCGGGATGAAGCGCAGGACCAGCGAGAAGGCAGGCAGGTCGGCCGTCGCGCCCTGCGTCACGTCCAGCGTGACGTGCTCGGCGGCGGTCAGCACCTTGTGCGTCTCGTCCAGCGTGCCCAGATCCTCGTAGTCGCTGCTGGGCGGCTGGGTGCCGGTGTTGTAGGTCTTGGTGACGATCGTGTTGCCCGCGTCGTCCTTCAGCGCCACCACCGCCGTGTTGCTGTCGTCCACGCCTGCGGGCGAGCCCTCGGTGAGGATGCCCGCCGAGACCAGCGTGCAGGCCCGCGGGTGCACGAAGACCGGACGCGCCGAGATGTCGGCACCGGCCGCCAGGTTCTCCACCGGGATGCGGATCACCTGCTCGGCGTGGGCGTCGTTCAGCGACGCCACGCCCGCCCCGCTCAGGGTCACATCCCCGCTGACGGCCTGGTCCTCGTAGGAATCACCGTCCGCGACGAGGATCCGGCCTGCCGTGTAGTCCAGTGCGCCCACGTCCGACAGGTCCGCCAGAGCCAGGACCTCGGCGGCCGTGGCCTCCACGGATCGCAGCGCGGTCCGGACGGTGGTGGCCGTCTCGGAGGCGGCGGCCAGTGCGAAGCCCATGAAGGTGTTGCTCGTCCGTGTCGTGGTGGCGGCACCGCTCCCGGCCGTCCCGCCCACGGGATCCCCATC
>Ga0307379_10008375_pt1 | contig 13957 bp, 8 predicted proteins | sample UN2MG_FD_202237 | JGI IMG/M metagenome (GOLD analysis project Ga0307379, IMG submission 202237) | Soil microbial communities from Risofladan, Vaasa, Finland - UN-2 | ecosystem: Environmental > Terrestrial > Soil > Coastal area > Acid sulfate soil | place: Finland: Risofladan, Vaasa | collected...
ATTCCAAGACCCCGCGGCACCCGCGACGCCTTCCCACACTCGCCCCTCGCCTCTTTATCGATACTGGAGCTGCTGACGGGACTCGAACCCGTGACCTCGTCCTTACCAAGGACGCGCTCTACCAACTGAGCTACAGCAGCCTGCCCGCTTGTCCCCGTTCGGAACTGTATCGGTCGCTGCTTCCGTCAGGGCTTGCCCGTCTCTCCCCATTCAGACCCATATCGATCCGCATGGGCCGTCGCACGTGGCAGGCCTCGCTCGCCTCTCGGCCACCGGGTCCTGCTGCGTCCGTCCTTGCCGCCAGACTCCCCCGAAAAGGCCTCTTGCTAGGCGCACACCGACACCATGCCTAGGGTCCCCACTATGACGTGCAAGGCCGGCCCTGTCAAAGAAAAAATTTTTCCCCTCAACATGCCTCGTAGTTGGCCCCAGTGAACACACCAGAATCAAGGGTGGGTCCTCTCCAGACCCACGTGGAGTCTCCGTGAAGCATAGGCCGCGTGGTCGCGGAGCACCCACCCCACACTCCGCGTGCCGCCTTGCGTCGGCTGGCTGTTGCGGATACGATTCGCTCGTGCGGATTATTGCGGGAATGCATCGCGGGCGGAAACTGGCCGCGCCGGAGGGCATGGCGACGCGACCGATGACCGACCGCGTCCGCGAAAACCTCTTCAACATCCTCGCCGGCCGCATCGAAGGCGCCGTGGTCCTGGACCTATTCTGTGGCTCAGGGGCGATCGGGCTTGAGGCCCTAAGCCGTGGGGCTCACCTTTGTCACTTTGTGGACACGAGCCCCGATGCCATCCGGACGGTGGAAATCAATGCCGCCCACCTGTGCCTGGGCGGGAAGGTCCGCATCACCAAAGGCGACGCCCTCGCGCCCGGCGACTGGCTTGCGGCGCCTGAGGACAAATCGTACACGCTCGTCTTCGCCGATCCCCCGTATAAACTGACGGCGGACCGGCCGGGGCGCAAACGCCTGGCCGAGATGGCCGCGCGGCTCGTCCGGCTCGGACTGGTGGCCGACGGAGCGACGGCGATGCTGCGGACGCAGCGCGGCACGGCGATGGACGAGTCGTGGCCGGGGTTTGAGTTGACGGACGAGCGGACGTACGGGACGACGACACTCTGGCTCATGGACTACAAACGAGTGACGGCGAAGCAGAACACGGTCGAAGGGAACCGAAAATCAAAAATCAAAAATCAAAAATGAGAACGTCCCATGACCCGGATTGACACGCAGGGACCGGCCGCACGGTACCGGTATCTGGACCCGGAAGCGCTGGCGCGGCTGGGGAACATCAACCTGGTGTCGCGGCAGGTGGTGGAAGGATTCATCTCCGGCCTTCACCGCAGCCCGCACCACGGTTTTTCCGTCGAGTTCTCGGCCCACCGGCCGTATGCGCCCGGCGACGAGCTGCGCCATCTCGACTGGGTCGCCTACGGCAAAACCGACCGATATTACGTCAAGCAGTACGAGCAGGAGACGAACCTGCGGTGCCACATCCTCCTGGATTGCTCCGCCTCGATGAATTATTCAAGCGGGAAGGGGCTGACAAAACTGGAGTACGGTTCGTTCCTGACGGCGACGCTTGCGTTCCTGATGGCGCGGCAGGCGGACGTGGCGGGTCTGGTGACGTTCGATTCGGAGGTGCGTCTGCACATGCCGCCGGCCGGGTCGCCCGCGCACGTCAACGAAATGTGCCGCCAACTCGAGCGCCTCCAGGCAGGCAAGGTGACGCGCCTCGCCAAACCGTTCCACGACCTGGCGGAGATGATCAAGCGCCGCGGCCTCATCATTATCATCAGCGACCTGTACGACGACGAGGACGAGGTGATCCGGGCGCTTCGACACTTTCGCAGCAAGCGGCACGGCGTGATTCTGTTCCATATCTTCGACGCGGCGGAACTCGAGTTCCCGTTCCGAAAGATGACCCAGTTCGTGGACCTGGAGACCGACGAGCGCTATCTGGTGGACCCGAAAGCAATCCGCGAGACCTACCTGGCCGAACTTCGGGCCTTCATCGACCGCTACAAAAAGGCGTGCTCCGACTCCGACTCCGAGTATGTCCTCGCGGACACGAGTGTGCCATACGATTTCCTGCTGAGGTCGTATCTGGCGCGGCGGCAGCGGTTTCGGTGAGCCGATGGATGTGATTGCGCAAACGTGGGCGCCGTTCGTCTCGTCGTGGTGGGTGGCGTGGCTGGCGGCGGGTGCGGCCGCGGCGGCGATTCCCGTCGTCATCCACATGATCCACACGACGCGGGCGCCGCAGGTGCCGTTTCCGACACTGCGGTTCCTGAAGACGGCGGCCGAGCGAACGGCGCGCCGGCGCCGGGTCGAAAACATCCTCCTCATGATCCTTCGGATGTTGCTGTTCGCAATGCTTGCCCTCGCGCTTGCGCGGCCGTTCTCGAGCCGCGAGTTCGGCCTGTTCGGCGCAGGCGAATCCGGAGCGGCGGTCATCGTGCTCGACAACTCCTACTCGATGAGTGTCCAGCACGAGGGGACGACGCGGCTGGCCAAAGCGAAACAGGAAGCGCGGGCAATCCTCGAGAGCCAGTGGCGGCCGGCGCGGGCGGCCGTGCTCCTGACGAACCCGGGGCCGGACCCGATGCCGAAGCAACTCGTCAGCGACCGGGCAAAACTGTTCCGCGACCTGGATAAAACCCAGGCAGCCGGCGGGCGGGCGGACATGGCCGGGACACTGAAGGCGGCCTACGCCTTGCTCGACGGAACCGACGCCGCAGAAAAACGCCTCTGGATTCTCACCGACCGCCAGGCCCTCTCCTGGCACGGCGCAGAGAATATGGCGCCGCCGCCGAAGCACCCGGACATTCCCGTCGCCATCATCCGGGCGACCGAAGCCTCGTTCACGAACGTGGCGATTACGGGCGCCAAGGTCGTGTCGCGGAGCCGCGTCGTCGGGATGCCCGTGCGGATTGACGCGACGGTCTGCAACGCCGGCGTCGGCCCGGAGAAGCGACACGTGCTCCTCTTTGTGGACGATTTTGCGCAGGCGCGGCAGAAACACGCCGTCGAACTCACGGGGGCGGGCACGCCGGGCGCCACGCGCACCGTGACCATGACGCACGTCTTCGAGCAGCCCGGGCCGCATCGGATCCTCGTGGCCGTCGAGGGGAGCGATTCGCTGGCGATGGACGACACGCGCCGGATCGCGCTCCAGATCGCCGACCGCATCCCCGTTCTGGCGGTCAAACAGGAGGAGGCAAAAATTCCGTTCCAGGACGCTAACTTCTATCTCATGCGCGCCCTGGACCCGGTCGGCGAGCGCTCAAATTTCCCGTGGGCAATTCGGCCCACCGAAACCACAATCGCAAACTTCGACCCCGAGACGCTCGACCGATACGACGCCGTTTTTCTGAACGACGTGGGCGACGTTTCGACGGATGCGGCGCGGGCGCTGGCCGACTACGTCGCCGCCGGCCGGACGCTCGTCATTTTCTGCGGGCCGCACGTGGAACCGAAAACCTACAACGACCTTTTCACCGACAAAATCGCCCGCCGCGGGGGCCTCCTGCCGGCGGGGCTCCGAGAGCGGGTCGGCAGCGCCGTCCTCAAGACCGAGACGCAAAAGGTGACCCAAGTGCAGGGCAAGTCGCCCTACCTGGAGGATCTCGTCGAGGCGGCCGACATCTATCAGGGTGTCCTCGTCTACGAGCACCTGCGCACGGAAGGCGCGCCGGCGGACGCCGTGCTGGCGCGGCTGGAGGGGGGCGACCCGTTCTTCCTTGAGAAAACGTTCGGCGACGGCCGCTCGCTCCTCTTTACCAGCACGGCGAGCACCGAGTGGACCAACTTCCCGGTTCGGAATCTTTTCCTGCCGCTCATGATGCGAATCGTGCACCTGGCGTCGCGCGGACAGGCAGAGCGGCGGAACCTCGTGGCCGGACAACCGTTCGAGGCGAACCTTTCTCCGGACCTCAAGGAGGTGGCCACGGTGGAGGTCACCGGCCCCCTGGGACCCGCCGGCGAAACCGTGACCGAACAGGTGGACACGAAGGCCGGCGGCGGGAAGAACATCCTGGTGTTCGAGAAGACCTGGCAGCCGGGATATTATACCTACGCCGTGCCGCAACGGGGCGACGTGGGCGGCATCTTCAGCACGAACCCGGACGGGGCCGAGTCGGACCTCGCGGAACTTGCCGACGAGGAACTTACCGAGAGAATCGGCGCGCGGGAAACGCACGTCGCCGCCGGTTTCGACGAGTTGGTCAAGCGCTTCGAGGAGACCTCGCGGCAGGAACTGTGGCAATACTTTCTGATTCTCTGCCTGGTGCTGGCGGTGGCCGAGCCGCTCCTTGCAAACTGGATGCGCCCGGAGCGCCGCCGCCAAAGCGCCCATCCGATCCCGCCGCGCCGGGACCACGAAGCAGCCTAAGAGCATCGCGCCCGAATCCCCCCGTCCCGAAGCCGACCCATTCCGCCGCCCATCCGGTCTAGCATCCCCGGCCTTCGCGCCGTTCAGCCCGTGGAGCCAGCAGTGAGCCGGGGGACGAAGGGCCCTGGCTTGTCGGATTGCTCACGAGGGATGAATCGGACAATTCTTTTGCCTATCTTGCCAATGGGGATCAAGTTGGATACCTGACTGGACGGGCGAACCCAGGAATCCCACGCAAGCCTTGAACGACCTATTGTCGATATTGTATGATGGAGCGCGTGGCGCGGGCCGTAGGGGTGGATTGATGCTCAATAGGCAGAAATGCTTACTCCACATGATTGAGAGGGCCGAACGCCCACTCACGCGCTTTGAGCTGATGAAGTGGGCGTTCTTACTTGCGCACGAAATGCCTTCGCACGGTGGCACGGCGTTCTACCAATTCCTGCCCTACCAGTATGGTCCCTTCTCCTTCTGCCTCTACAGGGAGACCGACGCCCTTGTCCGCGACGGCTATCTGGTCGACCGTGACAAGTCCTGGAAACTTGTCGAGGATGTGCGCAGGCTCACTGCTGACCTGCCGGCGCGGGTTCGGGAGGATATTGCTCGCGTGGTAGAGCGTTTTGCGCACAAGTCGCCCGGTACCCTTACGGAGTACGTTTATGAGCGATTCCCCTGGTTCACAGTGAACAGTGCGCTCCGAAGGCTCGACGATCGCCCCGTGGCGCGCCCAGCGGTCCATACTGCTGGCTACCAGGGATGGCTGGTGGACGGGTTCCTAAACATGCTCATGCGGGCTGGCATTCGACGCCTGGTTGATGTTCGGAACAACCCGATCGCGAGGCGGTATGGCTTCCACAAGAGCACGCTGAACCGTCTCTGTGGCAAGGTTGGGATCGAATACATGCACGAACCGCAGCTTGGCATCCCCTCTGGCCTCCGCCAGAACCTGAAACGCCCATCGGACTACGAAGCCCTCTTCGCCCGATATGAGGGGGAAACGCTCCCTCGCGAAGCCGACGCGGTTAACAGGGTCGCGGGGCTCATGGGCGGGAAGCCCACCGTCTTGATGTGCATGGAGGCTGATCCGCAGCGATGTCACCGCAGTCGCTTGGCGAAGGCAGTTGCCAAAGTGGCGGCCCTGCCCGTACGCCATCTCGGGGGAGAGGATGAGACCGGGCTTTGAAATTACCAAGGTGCTGATCACCGTCATGACGTACCCGCAGCCCTCTCGGAAGTACCAAGAAACAGTGTGCACGGCAGGGATCACCGAGTCAGGCAAGTGGGTACGTCTCTACCCTATAGACTACCGCTATCGGCCGGAGCACCAGAAGTTCAGGAAGTGGCAGTGGGTCGAGGTCGCACTGGCCCCCTGGGGGCATGGCACAGACCAGCGTCCTGAAAGCCGGGAGCCCGAGCTCTCGACCCTTCGAACGCTCGGTGAGCCCTTGTCGACCAAGGGCGATTGGCAGGAACGCAGGACCATCATCGATGGAATGCCTCACTACACGGTCAAGGAGTTGGAGGCGCTTTACGAGTCCGACCGGACATCTCTGGGCATCGTGCGTCCCAAGAGGGTGCTGGACCTGAAGGTCACGCCGGTCGAACGGGATTGGCCCGCCAAGCACAAGGCGTTGTGGTCGCAGCTGCGGCTTTTCGGAGAGCAGAAGCCACTGCGGAAGATTCCTTACAAGTTCCAGTACGTGTTCGAGTGCGAGGATAGCGACAAGCCTTACAAAAAAATGAATGAAGACTGGGAGCTCGGCGTGCTCTTCCTGAAGGAGCTGGATAAAAAGGGCTCGGAAGAGGAGGCCATCCGCAGCGTTCGCCACAACTTCCTTGAAGTCATGTGCCGCGAGGACCGCGACACGCGCTTCTTCGTGGGCACCTACCATCCCTACAACGAATGGCTCGTCGTCGGCACGTTCTGGCCACCCAAGCAGTACCAGAAACCCCTCTTCTCTTTATAGCCAAGGTTTATGTTCCGTGAGAATCCTGCCTGAGCCATGCAATGGATCGCGCGAATTGGCATTAATAATACCGAGTACTGACAAAATGGCTGCATTAACTTCCGGAACCTGACCTGGCTCTGCGGTGGCCGCCGCACTTCCCCGTGCAAAACTTACCCAACCCCGCTTAGCGGGCCGCTTTTTGATTCTTCCACGCGCGCCGAAACCGCTTGCGTGAGGCGGGTGGGGGGTTATGATGGGGGTTCGCAGGGTCCCTCGCGTGGAGGGCAAGGACCGATGGCGGATGCGGCCTATCTCGAAGACCTTTTCGGCCTGGGCGGCAAGCGGGCCGCCGTCATCGGCGGCGGGGGCGTCCTCGCGGGCGCTATGGCGACCGCTCTGGCCCGCGCGGGCGCCAAAGTCGCCGTCCTCGACCTCAACCTCGACGCCGCCAACGCCAAGGCCGACGAACTCAAAGCCGCAGGCGCCGACGCAATGGCCCTCCGCGTGGACGCGGGCGAACGGAGCGACTTGGAGGCTGCCGCGAAGGCCATCGAGGAGGCCTGGGGCGGCGCCGACATCCTCGTCAATGCCGCAGGCCTGAATTCCGACACGCCTTTCTTCGACATCACCGACGAAGAGTGGGAGAAACTCATCGCGGTGGACCTAAAGGGCGTTTTCCTCGCCTGCCAGGTCTTCGGCCGCGGAATGGTCCAGCGCCGAAGCGGGAGCATCATCAACATCTCGAGCGCATCGAGCGGCCCGCCCCTTTCGAAGGTGTTCACCTATGGCGTGGCCAAAGGCGGTGTGAACCAGATTACCCGGTTCCTCGCCCGCGAGTGGGCCGAGGTCGGCGTTCGCGTCAACGCCATCGTCCCCGGCTTTTTCCCCGCCGACCAGAACCGAAAACTCCTCACCGAAGAGCGCACCGCCCAAATCATGAATCACACGCCGATGAAACGTTTCGGGGAACCCGGAGAGTTGGTCGGCGCCCTTCTCTGGCTGGCCGGCGACAAGGCCTCCGGCTTCGTCACCGGCGCGCTGGTCCGCGTGGACGGCGGGTTCTCGGCGATGACGATCTGATGGGGGACCGTCGGCCTCCGTGTGCAGTGGGCGAAGGCGTGGCTGAAATCCCGATGTATCGGGATCGAGGACGTTTTGGGCCGACAACCCCGAACGGGGTCACGCCGAAAGGGACGACGGAGTCGGCCTTCGCAGCCAGCCCCGCCGGGGCCAGCCGCAGCGGAATCGGCATCCCGATAGAGGCTCTTAATCACAATCTGATTCGGCGCCAGGCCGGCACGGTGAACTCCTCGGCCAGGCTTTCATACGTTCGGTACCGGTTGTCACTGTCACTGATCAGGTCCGCGCGTCCGGACCAACCCTTCGGGCCGCCCATCTTCCCCAGCAGTTCATTGAAGGCGCTCTCGGTCTCGGCAAGTTGCCGGCAGCGGGCGTTCCACTTGGCGATATCCTCTTTTTCCGCGTTGGTGACATTCCAGGGACTTTCCATCTTGGGCTTGTATTGCTGGAGTGTGGCGCGCAAGGAGGAGACGTTCGGGCGAGCCAGTTTTGCCAACTGAGCCGCCCCCGCCTGAGCCGCCTTTTGCTCGTCGTCCGTCGCCCGGTCCGGCGCCAAAAGGCGCGCCTGCCGATACGCCTCCGCCAGCGGAGCAAGGGCCGCGACGACGTCCTTCGACGTGCGGGCCCGTGTGACCGACATAACGCGGCGCTTCAACTTCAGGGCCCGTGTGTCGGCCAGGCAGGCCAGCGCCTCGGCCAGCACGGCGTCGTCGTCCAGGGTGGCAGGCTCCTCGCCCGCCGCGTCGCCCGACTTCCGCGCCGGCAGGTAGAAGCCGTTTGGGGAGACGCGCAGGATCTGGGCGATTGCATCGTATTGGATATAGGCGTCGGATTTTTTCTCGAATCGCTTCGCGAGCCTCGTATAGGCCGCCCCCGCCTCCGACCACTTGCCCTGCTTCCGCAGCGCTTCAGCCATAATCCGCAGCGCATCGGTCTTGACCTCTTCCTCGGACGCCTCCGCATAAAGGGCTTGAGCCTCCTCCAGAGCCCGATCATGTTCGCCGGCGAGCAGAACCGCCTGAATCCGCGCAACCTCCGCGCTCGCCGGGGGCGTCGAATCCCACTTGATTTCGTTTTGCGCATCCGCCGGCGCGTCCCCGGTCGTGGCGTCAGGTTTGTCCTCCTCCTGCGCCACCGGTTCCCCTGCTGCGGCAATGGCCGGCCATGAGAATGCGAGTAACGTGCAAACCACTCCGATCCACTTCATGTCGCTCCCTCCTCTAGGGACGCGCCAAAGGGCATTCAGACCACTCCTCCGTTTCTCACACGCACACGCCTGTGCCACGCGCGGGGTCCGCGTCCGGCCCTCGCTTGGCGCGCACTTTTCCCCCATGCCGGAAATGCCTGCGAAACCACGAAACGACTCATCCGCTGGCCCCCAAGAAAAGCGATGTGAGATGTTTGACTCAAAAACACCTTATCGCTCCACGGGGGTGGGCGTCAAGGCAAAATCCCCGCTGCTTTGACTCTGGCGGCGGGCCGCTCCCACCTCCGTCGAGGTTTACCCGCCTGTGGCGGGCTCCGGCGGGCAAGGGCGCTCGCGGCTAGTTGGGTTTAGAAAAGTTTTGCGCGGTCGGTCGGAGTTTACCCGCAGTGGCGGGCACCGACCGCGCAAAACCGTCCAAAAACGCGGGGCGTTTGGCGCGCACACATTGCGCATGGCCGATATGTTGGCGGGCGATTTTGGGTGGAATTTGGGCCGATTTGGCCGATTTTGGGGGCCAAATCGGGCCTGGCGCTAGCGCCAATGGGGTTTGAGGCCCGAAACGTTAAGATGGGCAAGGCCGAATCGGGCGCTTTTTTCGACTTTTTTTCACTTTTTTGTCGGAATTGGCCCCAAATTGGCGCTTTTTGACCCCCGTTTTGCCCCCTATACATGGAGCGGCACTTATGCGTCCGCGGGCACGTTTCCGCCCTTCCCATCGGCCCTGCTCCATGCATCCTGAGGCCCCAGACTGCCAAAATGGCAGGGGAAAACAGGGGAGGGAGAACGCGGAGTGCGGCCCGCCTTCGCCAGCCGCACCGCGTCAAGACGAATTAAGGTGTGTGTCACCGGAAATCGAAGGAAGCACTACGAAGTGGGACGCTAATTGTCTCGCCACCATACCGGGGGCGACCCAGGCGACATCAAGTCCCTGCGGCCGGTCTTTTTGAAGACAATCGTCTGGTTGTCCCCGACTTCCGCCATGACTTGACTCTCCAACTTCAAGCCATTGTGTATGACCACGAGAAGTGTCTTGCTGCCAGGCTCGAATACACGCTGGCGCACCCGGCCATCGCTTGTTGAAAGTTGGTCACGCCACTTTCCCGCCGAACTGTCGTTCAAGAACCAGTACCAATCGCCAGAGTCTGTCTGCGAACTCGCGAGTTCTGCGGCAGTCGCTCTTCTCTGCACAACGGGCCTCCATGTTGGCCGCGCCTGGGTCGTCACGGGGCGCGTGTACGCTGATGGCGGACTCCTAACCCACTTCTCGCCACCTGGAACTTGTGTCCATTCCGTGCGGACGCCAGGAGCGATCCCTCGGAAACCCGCGAGAAGAGGCGACTGGCCCGTGTTGCGGACCGTGAACTGCTTTGGCCCCAGTTCGATACCACCGCCAATCCCAAGAATCGGGAGGACTGACGTGTCCATCGTATCGAACGCGCCGATCTTGCGATTGAGGCTCGCCCGAGCGGCCTCGTACCTGTCAACCAGGGCATTGTACCTATCGACATTGCGGTTCCACGAGGCATCGTCGCGCTTCATTAATAGGGCGAGTTGCTCAATCTCGGCCTTCAGCCCCTTGAGATTCGTAACGGCGGACTCGATCTCTTTCTCGGCGGCAACCGCCTCGGGCGGATCGGGAATCTCCTGCTGCCCGAAGGAATACTCTACGAGAGCCTTAAGGTCCTCCTTCTCCTTCACGATGGCTGCCACCTTCTGTCCGCTACACGAATCGAAGAGCGGTCCTGCCTCCGCCATGAACCTCGACACTTCGCCTTCCGGGACTTGTGCCCTGCCGCAGAGGAACTTCGCGACGGACGCCTTGTCGGGAAACAGGGCTTCAAACGGCCTACCGAGAGCCGGCGTCAGATACAAGACGGAAGCCGCGCCCGGACGCTTATCAAGCGGATTCACCACAGGTCCCGTATGGACCACATAGGTTGCGGCCAGAAGTTGCGTGCGTTCTCTCTCTGTCCGAACGGGCGGAATCTCGACGGCGAGCAGGGCATCCAGGTCTACGTTCGAGGGATTGGCGCGCCGGAGCCACGAACACACGCCCATCATCCGCGCAACGACGGTCAGTTCCTTCAACTCGGGGAATGCCTCGGCGTAGGCGTCATACTTCGCGTTAACGTTGGCTATGCTCTCGCGAATACTGGGGCTCACGTCACGCTTCTTTCCGCTCTCGAACTCCGCATCAGAACCGAAATCATCGCGGAGCCGTTCCGTCTCGGCCGTGAACTGCGCGCACTTGATGACCGCATAACTGTAATCAATGTCGGCATCGACTTGAACGGATTCGGGGTAGTACCAGAAGCGGGTGCCTATCCACTTGTCCGATTCACCTACCTCAGACGCCAGCGCGATCTCGGAGGCTGTCCGGAATCCGGGAATACACTGCCCGGCCTTGCCTCTCATGTCACGGAACGTGTTGGGGTCTAGGCCGCACGAGATCGTCTTGAACCGCTTGTCGGCCTCAAGCACAACAGAGCCAATCCTCGTGTCTTGCAGGAGCCCGCCGAAGTTGACCGTCACCTTGGTGGGGTCGGCGTGCTTGTCAAGACTCACGTAGGCTTCGTTGTCGCCGGCGTAGAAGACCGCCCTATAGGCAACGGCAAAATCACTGATAGAAGCTGATTCCCCGCAAAGCGCCTGGGGAGGCCCCTGGCGAGCGAACAGGACAAGCCCCTCGGCAGAATCCAACTTTCCCCCGGCAAGCTCTCCGCCTTTGCTGAAAAAAGCCTCAAGCCCCCTAACGTCCAAGGGCTTCTTGCCGCTCGGAGGAGAACAATACTCCAAAGAGACTCGGTAGGGCGTGAGGTTGAGCGACAACTCAAGGGCAGCGTAGTTGTTGGTAAAAGCATAACACTCCACGTTCAATGGCCGCTCACCCGAAGCCAAAATGCCCTCCAGCGCATGCCTGAAAACGGGATAGTCTCTCGCATAAGCCTCACGCGGATCGCTCCCCGGCAGACTATCCTTCCGCTTCGCATGATGGCCGCCCAGCACGGCTGCTTCGTCCCCTCTGGGAATGCCGCACACGCATCAGTGAATGGCACTCCGCTCGGTCCGCACAACAGGTCAACCGCGTGAGGCAGGAGCGAGGCGTATGGCTCAAGGAAGGGTTGAGCCTCGCGACGAAGGTCCGGCTTGCCGATAACCTCGTCGAGTCGTTCGCCGCTATGTGTGATGCGACCGACATCAACCAGGTCGCCGTAACTGATCTTGACCCATTTAGGCGGGGCCGCGCTAGGGAGTGATACAACGATAATTAGCCCAACCACGAGCGCAGTAACCGCTGCGAGGGCAAGCCAGACTGCTGGGGAAGGGTTGTGCCACAAAGAAGCATGCCGAATTCCTGCTTCGTGGCGATTGCGGCGCGCTGCATCCTTCTCAGGTGCGACCCCAACGGGCTTATTCAATTTGAGGCGCTGTCGGCAGGACGGGCACTGAACGATCTCGCCAATCAGCGACTCCGAAAACTCGGCTGCCGTGCCGCACTTCGGACAACGGACGCGAACGGGCATTTCATCGCCCCCCAAGAAAGTTTAGCTTGTCCCCATGCGCTGGACAGTTTCCAGCCTGGAATAAGGTGGAACCGCCGCCATGGGTAACGTGGCCGCTGCTGTCGCGGAGGGAGCCCGGAGGGCGACCGGAGCGACAGCAGCATTCGCGGCGACGGAACACCCGCCGCCTGTCTCGATTATATCTTGGAAATCTGGGGACATAATACCATTTTCCCGCCCTTGTTGCCATTGGGCCCGTATGGGGAAGTCGTTTCCCTGATTACCCGCCGTTTCTCTTGCCGTCCAGCCTATTATCCTGATGCGTGCCTTTCAGATCCCGGCGCGCCGGGACACCGTGTCCGCTCGTGTGAAGGCGGACCGTGCAGGAAACTGTTCGCGTCTCGACAAGTTCCGGCGAAAAACGCGAAAACGGCGCCACCTTTTGCCTTACCCACCTTAATATCTCATATCTCGTCCCTCAGGTCCTCCTGGCGCTATTGAAAATAGGGGTTGCCCCCTGAAAAACCGCGATTTTCACCCCTTTCCGGTTCCCGCCAAACTTATCCCCAGTCCTCCCCCGCCGGCAGATGTCGCGAGCGCCAATCCGCGATGGGGGTTCGATTCCGTTGCGTTTGCGTTCCGGTCGCCGGTCTGCTAGACTGCGGCTCCTGAAGCGCAAGTCCGAGCGCAAGGAAACCACGAGGAACGCGAAAATGGCCGAGACGACGCTTCCGAGCGACTTCATCCGCGACATCGTCGCCGAGGACGTGCGGGCCGGCAAATGGGGCGGGCGGGTCGTCACGCGCTTCCCGCCCGAGCCGAACGGATACCTCCACATCGGCCACGCCAAGGCCATCCACCTCGACTTCGGCGTTGCCGCCGAGTTCGGCGGCCGGTGCCACCTCCGCTTCGACGACACCAACCCGACTAGGGAAGAGGCCGAATACGTTGAGGCCATCCAGGAGGACGTCCGCTGGCTCGGCTTCGACTGGGGCGAGCATCTCTACTATGCCTCCGACTACTTCGAACGGATGCGCGAGTATGCCGTCCAGTTAGTCAAGCAGGGCAAGGCCTACGTGGACGATCTGACGGCCGACGAGATCCGCGAATATCGCGGCACGCTGACCAGGCCCGGCCGCGAGAGCCCCTATCGCGACCGCTCGGTCGAAGAGAACCTGGACCTGTTCGAGCGGATGCGGGCGGGCGAGTTCCCCGACGGCAGCCGCGTCCTGCGGGCTCGTGTCGACATGCAATCGCCCAACCTGAACCTGCGCGACCCGGTCATGTGTCGCATCCTCCATGCCGCGCATCACCGCACGGGCGACGCCTGGTGCATCTACCCGACCTACGATTGGGCCCACGGCCTGGAGGATTCCATCGAAGGCGTCACCCATTCGCTCTGCACGCTGGAGTTCGAGAATCACCGGCCGCTTTACGATTGGTTTCTGGATGCGTTGGGCGTCCACCATCCGCAGCAGATTGAGTTCGCGCGGCTGGAACTCTCGTACATGGTCATGAGCAAGCGGCGGCTGGGGGAACTGGTGGCGGAGGGGCGCGTCGGCGGATGGGACGATCCCCGGATGCCGACGCTGGGGGGGCTCCGGCGTCGCGGCTGCACGCCGGAAGCGATCGCTGAGTTTTGCCGCCGCATCGGCGTCGCCAAGTTCAACAGCCGCATCGACATCCGTCTGCTCGAACACTGTCTGCGGGAGGACCTGAACCGGCGCGCCCCGCGCGTGATGGGGGTCCTCCGGCCCTTGCGCCTGGTCATCGACAATTACCCGGATGGCCAAACCGAGGAACTCGAGGCAATCA